>Ga0210059_1006199_pt1 | contig 19210 bp, 13 predicted proteins | sample Ectturendosymbi2_FD_188042 | JGI IMG/M metagenome (GOLD analysis project Ga0210059, IMG submission 188042) | Ecteinascidia turbinata endosymbiont from Florida, USA - Sample 2 (SPAdes) (version 2) | ecosystem: Host-associated > Tunicates > Ascidians > Unclassified | place: Key West, Florida... | reverse complement strand
ACAACACATCGTCGTGGTTTTTCTACTAACATTATTTTTTGAAACTTAACTTGTGCCGTAAAGTTTTGCATATGAATACACAGGAATGCGAGTTAACAAACCCGAACCAGGGAATATACAAGCTTACTACACGTGTTGGACTCCTTACTTTTTAGAAATAACTCATTCTGTTTCAGCGTCAGTTATTTTTGTTCTTGCTTTTATCAAGCTCTGCATTAGAGATCGACACCTTCGCACAAAAAAGCTCTAGAACGCTCTCCTTCCTTTGAAGTTTATGGGTACTATTCTCAGTTTGGGTAAAATCCTTCACGTCGGAAACAAAGGTTGCACTGATGCAAGCTTTAGGATAATTTCTGTAAAATCGTCCAGGCACCATAGCTTTTGCTAGAAAGAGTTCGATTTCAAATATAGAGCTTGAGGAAAGAAAATCATTGACGATTGTTGATAATAAGTTAACCACTGCCTCAAAGCTCAGTGCCATCTGTGTTTTCAAAGCAACACTTACACGAAATCAAACCGACCACGATCCCGATTACAAGAGTTGCTGCGAAGCCCAGGCAACTGTAGTACACGTACGAAATGGAATATAAGTCAGAAATGGGCGGTAGGTCTACTTCGACTTGTGTAGGACTTTCAGGCAACGTGAAGTTCTGCAAATAGATAGTATGTTAAATACACACAGTCTCAATGGAAACACTTGTGCGCTTTGGTCATTTATTTTGCAGCAATCCTTCCCAGGCAAAACATCACTCACTCTCACCATTCGCATGCACTTTTCCTTGCTGGAGGGTTGCGGAGGCAGCAGCCCTACAGGTAGGAATTCTCAAAAATATCTCACGGTTTTCAGCATACTAAGACGAGACCATGTCAGGTCGGAGATGTAATCATGCCACCTGCTTCGTGGTGATCACTGGGTCGCTTTCCTGTCGGTGTTGTCAGCGAGACTCGCCAATCTACCTTGGAGGCATTCTGGTCACGTGGCCGAACCATCGTAGCAGGGATCTTTCAATTCGGAGGAGAAGTGGTTCGACATTCAGATCTTTACGGATTGCACAGCTGCATACTCTGTCGCCAAGTGTTGTGCCGTGAATTCTCCGCAAAAATCCCACCCGTGCCGATTGTACAGTACTTTTTCGGTCATTAGCCAAGATTCGTAACCATGAAGGAGGATCGTAACAAAGACTGATTTGAATACTGAAAGCTTTGAGGTGTTTGAAAACTCCTGTTTTGTAACCCCAGAACGACAACGATAAGCATGGGCGTCGGAAGGATTTTTCCAAGGGGGGCCAAAAGTGGTGAAATTTACTTTTTCCCACACGAAACTAAGAAAACAACCTTTTTTGCTAAAATTTTTTAAATTCAGGGGGGCCTTGGGCCCCTTTCCCCCTTTTCCGACGACCATGACGATAACGCTCACAGAATTTCTGTGTCGATCTCCTTGTTCTGTCTTCGGTCAACTGTGAATACAGTACAACCCCAAGGTACTGGAACTTCGCGACCTACTTCAGTGCACTGCTGCTTACCTGCAACATACACCATAGGTGAAGGAGCAGGCAAATTTTCGGGATTGCGAAGGATTTTTGCCTAAATTTCCCCAAACTTGCCCGAAGAGTTGTTGTGCGACTTTTGCCTACAAATTTTCTCCCACACAGATCATGAAGGCCTTTTTTTCGTGTGGCCTCCAAAAAGAAGGTTCTCATTTGTATTCTGCAAACGTTGGGCGTCATTTTGTGAAGTTAAACAAAGTTGGGCGCAATTTTTTCCCGGATTGAGCCTAGATATTTAGGGAGTTTGCCCAGATTTTTAAAGATTTTGCCCAGATTTTCAGGGATTTTTCCCGAATTTTTGACAAATCAAAACCTTTGGGGGTGCCACCCCCGCCTACTACATCAATGGCGTGCACTGACTTATGTTTCTGGAGAGAAATAATACCTTTGTATTTCTGCAGTCAATTTTCATCAGTTCAACATGCAATCAGCTCAATCTGCTGCTTCCAACAGTGTCATCATTTTAGCATTGGCTATGACTGTCTGTTCAATTCATATAATAAACATTAAGACGAGTGGTGACAGCCAGTGGCATAGCAGGTGTGTGTGTGTGTGGGGGCTTTGCCCCCCGGGCGGCACCTTCTAAAGAGCGGCTATTTGTTGATAAAAAATTTAATCTTGGACGTAGTTTAAAAGTTCTAACTCTTCTTTATTATTTTTAAATAAATTTTTAAAAGTTTTAAAAGTTCTAACTATTTTCAAGTTTTGCGTTTAGCAGCCCTAGAAATGTGGCTGTGGAGTGAGCAAATTTATATAATATTTACTCAAAAGTGTGGGGCAAATCCAATGTGCTAACGTACCCCAGTGTTAATTTTGAAATCAGGGCTTTCGTAACATACTTACTTGCGAGGCAATTGTCGCCTAGTCCCTCAGAACCGTCGCCAGAAACTTTTCAATAGGGGGGCTTTGGGTTTGTGCGGGGACTTGGAGCTTTGTGTGGGGGGCTAAGCCCCCAAAAGCCCCCCGCGGAGAAGGGACTGCAGTCCCTACACCTTCCTCCCCAGCCAAAACAACCCCAGTCAGAAGTCCTTTGAACTAAGGACAGTGATGAGATTCAACCGCAGAATAGCAAACATTACTGGTCCGGTTGTTCGAGGTTCATATTGCCCATACACTCAAAATGTAATGAAAAAGCTTTGCATGAAATCAATGAAATCAAGGTAAGTAGTCACGTGTAGATTGATCCATTTTTTCCTGTCATTCAATCCTCAGCAACACTCTAACGGCACATCATTACATCACCTGTCACCATCGCATATCTCATGCTATTTTTTAATGTTCAGTGAGATATTTTCAACAAGTGCCACAAGCTATAGCCTAGTCGTTAGGTGGGCTTATCAACTTAAAATTTTGGTTGGTGAATTGAAGAATTTTGCAAAGGTAACATTGCTCAGTTTAAGGAACTGACGTTTTCCTGTATGACGTAATGGTGTCGAAAATGACGTTCTTGAAGGGAGATAGTGCAGTTGGCGTGTTTGTGTGGGAAATTTAGAGCTCGGATTGTAGGCATGAACTGCAAGTAGAGTGAATAAGAGCAAGCCGATAGGCAACGTAGGTTTCGTAGGAGTCACCTTCTTCAGTGGTACACGTAACATTTGCAGTCATAGAAAAAGTTATTTCAACAAGAAAAGGTTACAAAAGGTGTTGCTCTCATTTTGATGAATTAGGGGCATGAATCTTAGTCTGAAAACCTAACGCAAAGACAAGCTATATGGTTGGGTGTGATCGTGGTGAAGGCTTTCAGACTTTTATTATAAGGGATGTTAGCCGCAACAGTTGCACAACTTGGCAAAACAGTAGCCACGGGGAGCATACGGGGGAGGGCCCCCCAAATTTTGTTGTGCCCAGAAACATCTTTTTTAACATGTAATAAAAACAAAAATCTTGCCTTCTTACAAATGTATTTTTCCCCTCCAAACCTTAAAACCTGGCTACGGGCCTGCAACTTGGCAAGGGCTGTACTGAACAAAGTTGTTAAGAGCGATTACCGTTGAACTTTAGACGTTGTGATCACTAGTGAGCATCAACAGGGCAGATGTCCCACCTGGCAGGGTTTGGTAATACAAATTTCGAAATAAACGTCTGTTGGTAACGAAAGAAGGCAAGGAATAAAACTATGCACGCGTAATTGGAAGGAGCCCAACCCAACAGCTAAACCAGGTTTGCAATTCACGATGAAGGCTGCAAGCTAACGCTTCTCAACCAGAGTCGATCTTAAGCATATTTGACCTATTTTATCAAAATGGGTCCAGTACCTTGAGGACCTCGCGCAAGTGCCTAAGAGTTAACGTTTGAAGCTTGTTATATAGTCTAAGGCAGTGGTTCTTAACCTTTTCTTTACCACGCCTCTCTTGAGTAATTGCCCTGTGTTTAATTAAATCCTAATTTTAAGAAAGTAGATTGGACAGAACACTTTTCCTGTTCAAAATCTTTCCATGTCGCTGGGCGCGTAATTTCCATGTCGCTGGGCGCATATTATTTAATTGTTTTAGCCTGCTACGTGCAGTATAAGACGGTTCACGAGTATAAGATGCCTTACGAAATATTAAGATATGCAGCGGTCGTTTCAGTGAGAGAGGCTTGACTTTTTACTGCACCAAGTAACAATACAGCTCTTTCGCCGAGGTCACTCTACTACTACTTCGGCTTCGCGCGCGTATATACTCCAGAAGGATTTGTGCCTTTTATTTATGGCTTCATTCGAGACATGTGACGGGCATCGCTTTGCGATGACTGTTGCACATAGCCTGCATAAATGTTTACATTTGTAAAGTAGGTAGCCTATGCCGCCATCACTTCTCTTAACTTTTTTGTTTGATCTCTTGGAATGAGTAAACGATTAAAAGCAAGTGATACCGCTTACCGGAGTCTAAAAGCCAACAAGGAAGAAAATATGACGAAATATGTCGGGCCGATATATGCATATGTAAGGAAAGTAGAAGAAATAGGAAGACTAAGATAAGAAAAGTGGCGACAAACAGAAAAAGCAAGACTCATAATCAACAATGAAAAATAAGACCCAATTCAGTTTGTGCGTGTTTTACTGTAATGTTCAAGAAACTTTATTATTCCTTATATCATTAATAAGCACGAAACAGGATCTTCTTCCATTTCAAATTTTATTAACTAAACTGAGGGTAGAAATGGCGGCGCTTAGCTTCGTTACGCCACTGGTGACAGCACACACCCTTGTCAAAGTCCTACACCCACGGTGAACGGTTCTGGATTAACGCCGCTGACACCAGGGGCGGATCCAGGGGAGGCGTTTGGGGCGATCGCCCCCTTAAAACCTAAGAAAGTAATTTCATTGACCATGATTTTGTACAATTGGGAAAACAACATTCGCCATATACAGCCATTTTGTCGTGCATTGTCGTTTGTCACAGCAGTGTTGTGAAGTATGCTTCATCTCCCTCAAGCAGCAAAGCTGTTATGAGCCTTTACTACCATTTATTACTGAAATCGCCACCCCCCTAACTTTACTGGCTGAATCCGACCCTAGCTGACACGGACATAAACCTTTGAGCAGGAATACAAAGACTTGATGGCCAGGAACAGGCGGACGCCAACACAAACTTCTAAAGAGAAACTCATAAAAACCTTGCTGGGGTAATCCGGTCCAGTCCCGTCGCCACGGGGGAGCTTTGGTGGGCTTAGCCCCCCAAAGAAAGCTCCAAGCCCCCCGAAATTGAAATACGAAACACTATAAATATATAGAGTTTTCGCGCTCAAGCCCCCCTGCACAAACGTTCAAGCCCCTCTGAAAAAACGTAAAACCTCCTATGGAAGACTTTCTGGCGATGGTTCTGATCCGGTCGCAAGCTTTTTTGAAGTTGACAGAGCAAGCCTAAACTCCTTGGCATACTCCCACGATTTCTCGAAACTTTGCTGGAGAATGAAAATGTGGTCTGTACTGTAGTGCTATCAGTGATGGCATGACTCGAGTCAATGATGCGACTCGAGTCACGATTTTTGTCACTCGATTGAAGTCACATGATGAAACCATGTTGTGATGACCCGACTCGTCGTTGACTTAAAAACAAACAAGCAAAAAGCTTACACATCCTGGTCCTGAAGTGCTATATTCAAGTTCGCGCAAGAACTCTTTGTGCGTCCCGACGACTTTGCTTCCGACATAGATCCAGCAGGAAAAACCAAGCCCTGACAGGAGTCCAGCACCAGCACCCTTAATAGAGGCAAAACGTTTTTTGTTAAATAACTGATTTGTTTCTTGCCATGCACTAGTTTTACTTTATTTTTTATAAAAGACCCTATTGTTGCTCCAGCGTCTTTTTAAAGATCGCCAGAGTCACTGTAATGGGTTTGAGTCAAGTTTGTTCATAACTCGCTGACAGATCGAGTCAAATGAAGACATTATAAGATCCTGGTTTTTACGTTCTTTCGTATAAATAAAACGCGTAAATTGGCACTTGAAAATATTTTTGACAGAATGACGCCAGGAAGACTACCTAGTGATGTTACTGGGACACGTGCGAAGTTTTTCAAATTTCCAGTGCCATTTTACCCATTTTGTTAAGAAAAAATGGATATGAAAATCCATATGTTATGATGTCTTGATTTGCTCTCTAGCGCGATCGATCGGCGAGTTATGATCGAAACTTGCCTCAAAGCCGCTACAGTGGCCTTTGCAGTCCGTGAAAGGAAACTGTTCGTCATGAATACCGAATTGAAAGGTTTGCTTGGTGCAGCATTTTGGAAGGCGAGTTGCAGCGCGATTCTAAAAATTAGCCTGTGCTTTTTTGCGTATCTAACTTTACAGTTGAATGCTTGCTTTTTGATGCACAGTGACATCATCGTACCTGACAGAAAAATCAACATGCTGGCTTTAAAATATCTTTTGCTATATTTCATGGTGATTTAAAGGTTTGATCAAAAAATGTGTCACAACGTTTTCTTCAAAATAGGTTTTTATATCACAGTCTGTCATGTTTCGATATATAGGTATTTGAGAAAACTTAGCCCCAAACAATTAAAATGATTTTGTTCCACTCACCCAGGAGTTGACAAATGGAAACATAAATCCCAATGTGAAAAGTCCAAGGAGAGGTCCGCCAACCAACCCTAAAATACTGAGGGCAGCTTCCAGCACACCGCCAAGTTGACTAGCCAGGTATGCCATCGCCAAGCAAAGTCCACCATAAATTACAGCTGCAACTGAAAAAAATGCGTTTACATGATTCATCATAATTTCTAAATGTTACCGTCTGTGCATTAAACATTACAAGACTGTAGTGTGATGAGATGAGCAGCATATTGCGCAAGAACACGGAAATTAAATACAAAACAATAACACAACTGTGAAATACATTTTTGAAATTTATCTCGCATTAAACCTCAAATCCATTACTACTCTTAGAATAGCCTCCCAACGGTTTCCGATACGGGATCATTTCTATTTCCGGCAGCAAGACTAACATCAGCGTGAAATACTTTTGAGTTTTTTTTTTTTTTTGAAGAAAATTCAACCTGCCCTTGTTTTAACCAACGTTTTGATGAAGTTGCAGAAGGGAAATGAGTGCAACTGGTTGTAAAGAAACAAAGAAAAGGAAATATGTTTAGTGCATTTCACATTAACAGCTTATTTTTTAATAGAAGCTCTGTCGGGTTGTTTGACTAGAGAACAAATAACTACAATAAAACAATTGCAATTGAAAACAAACTGTGAGTCTTAACCTAAGGCTTTTATTTGGAAACCTAAGCTCTCAAAAATGGCGAAAGCCCACTATGGCAAGATGCAAAGCACGTTTTACCGATTGCAAACTTCTTTACTAATTCATTCTATATCGCAGGTTTCGCACCTTGATGATAAAAAGCTTTATAATTCATTTTGGTTAAGAAGGTTTAATTCTTTAGATCAGCTTAAGCGTGTACTTAGAATAACAAAGTCACGCGTAATTATACTTTGGTCAACAAGGACTGACAGCAGTTGTGAGGTGCAGTTAAAGAACGGTGAAAAATTAATGCTCAAGAATGCATTGATGACACAAATTTATATATAATTAAAGTACAGGTTTAAAGATGCATTTTCTGTTTCGCAATCGAATTGGGTGTTTAAAAGAGCTGTTTTGCAACGCTTTGAGTGGAAGTTTTCTGATGCTGTAACAATTACCGTTTGTGTTCTAATTAAACCTACAAGATATGTGGTGTTGTCGAAATCAACATGGCTTTCTTTTGAGGACGTATATCACTTACTCTTCGAAGCCCACGTGTAACGGTTGCTCTTCCACTTGGTGGCAGGTTTTATAAAGTCTTCGACGGTAACACAAGACATAGCGTTGATGCTTGACGATACAGTGCTGTGGAAGGAAGGCACATGTTTTTCCGATTCGCAAACAGTAATGAAACGGACAAAATCGCATCTGTGTAAATGTCTTAACAATGAAATTGTCTTGACAAAGGTGTCTTAACAAAGGAATTTGACTTGACGGAGGAATTTCAAAGCTTACTGGGTATGACTTACAAGCACCTATAAGCCGGTTTACAGAAAAATGACGACAAAAATGCATTTTTTCAGGATTTTTTTCAATTTACTTGAGTTCCACACGAAAAAAACTGATTTGAGAATAAAATCAACAATAACACAGGTGAACAAACTGGTCGCGTAAAAAACTCGCTATTTTAGTGGTAACCTAACAGGCTGCATTGTTAGGTAAAGTAAGTTCTGGAGCCTTTTTAGGTCATTTTAAGTGTCTTTGTTTTGTAGTAAATGCATTTAATCACAATAGAGCACACCTTTTAAATATACAAAAACCTTTCGAAAAAGTTGAGTTATTTTTGAGTGACAGCAATCCACGCGCATACCTCTTGCCTCGAGTGGGGAAGTTCTAACATAGAGGAAAAAAAGGTTTCAGAGTTCCACGCATTCTTAGCAGTTTAAATCAGGGGCGGATCCAAGGGGGCGCAATTGGGGCGATCGCCCCCCCTAAAACCTACGAAGGTAACTTTTTTTCACCATGATTTTGAACAATTCGGAAAACAGCATTCGCGATATAAGGCCATTTTGCCTTCTACTGTTTTGTCACAGCAGTGTTGTGAAGTATACTTCATCTCCTTTACAGTAGTCAACCCGTAATGAGACTTGACTGCCAAATATCACTGAAATCGCCCCCCCCTAAACGTACTGGGTGGATCCGCCCTTGGTTCAAATGATGCGTTTTCAGGTTTGCGAATACGTGCAAGCGAAAATGGTTATCACGCATCTTATTCGCACTAAGCTGAGGGCGTCTTGGCAACCACTGCGTGGTCTCGTTTTCGAGATTGGCGGTTCTTTTCCATTATGACTTTGTGTGTGTACACTCACAATTAATAAAGTTCCGTTGCGAGATCAGGTCATTCTATTCTGTTGCTACTGCTAAATTCTTGGCTTCGCATTCATGCCTTTGGTATCGAAACGCGTTCACTTTTCATCTGAATATTCTTAAGAAAAACAATCCGAAAAAGACGTCGTTCTTTAGAGCTTGTAATGTCCAGTGGCGACAGCTATTCTTCTGCCATGCTTCGGCGCAGCAAATGCAGAGTGTCAAGTCATATACAGTTCAGCGGGCAAGACCGTGCTCTTACAACGACTAAGCTGATCTCATGTAAACTGCGAGTGCTTCGGTCGGCAAAATCACGCCAATCAACATTGCAAATATTTCGCCTTCAGGTCCATGAAACAGTAAGAAAAATTGTTGGTTGCCGTTGTAGTTGACGGTCTGCCGCAATAATGCGGTGTACCTGTGTGTGCTACGTTTAATTTAGAAATTCTCTGCTTGTGTGGTACACAGTTTTTCGAATTATTCAACGTGAATACACATAGTTACTACACAGGGCATGCAAAAGGATTTGCTGTAGGTTAGGCGAAGTGTTTCAAGAAATTTCGAAATTATTACCCCGATGGAAATTTGAAACTTAGTGGGCCATCTACGCTTCATCAGAGAATTGTTAATACAGCAGTTAGCACCCGTAAGTGGCAACTTTACAACCGAAATAGACTTGAGGAAATAAGTTGATGAAAAAGTTTCGCTTGCTTCAGGGATGATGTTTTCACCAAGCATTCATTGTTGGCAAAGTGCGGAAAAGCAAATAGCTCACGTAGACACAAAAGATGCAAGAAACAATTGCTAAAAATGGTTTAAAAAAGCGAATCCTGAATTCCATCTTTAAGGTTTTCAAGCTTTAAAGCCGCAATGACAGCCATTCGATGTAAATTATTTTCCGAACCTCATAATTGGCCAAGCAAAATGAATCTAAGACAAAAATACCGTTGCTTTGTTTTCGCTTTTTGAAGATAATTTTCTTAAATAAATAAAACGAGATAGCTAAACACAGTCGATCTTTTGAAAGCTTGTACAAGTTCTTGGTGTTCTGAGAAGAAACATGACAAACATGGATATGTATGTCTGCAATCAGGGAGGAGAAATAACATTAGCCCATTTCAAAATTTAAAAACTCCAGCGTTTTATCAAAATCTTTCAGGCTTGGCAGACTTTTTGATAGTTTTGAAGGTTTTGCTCTCACAAACTATTTTTTCCCAAAACCTTCAAGTCATTGCCGAGCTGTGAGTTTTTTGCATCAGATGACGTAATGTGGTTCATCAAAGTAGGCGTGAGGCATGCCCAAGTTGAACACATATTAACACGGGAAACTCGTTCCGAAAAACTAGGTCGCAATGTGTATATTTATTTGAAATGAAAATTGCAAATGAACGTTTGCTGCCTTTATGCGTGAGAGAAGTGAACAACACATTTTTCGTCACAACCCGCAAACAAACGAGGAATGCAAGCCTACAACCGGAAATAGAAAACAACCTTCATCCTGCCGTTGTCCACATTTCTGCGCAGCAATACTGATGATATGAGCCTCCGAAAGAGGGCAGGGGCGCCCTCTTGGACTTTGAAATTTCATATTTTTCCATTACATTTTTAGCAAAAAAGGCTGCTCTCTTACTTTCGAGTGGTTAAAATAAAATTTTCCAATTTTTCCCCCTTGGAAAGATCTTTTTTTACTACCCCTGGAAAAATCCACTATTGTCCACCCCTGGAAAAAATTCGTCCGACGCCCATGACTAATGAGTTTTATCATTAGGTCAGCTTGTCTTATCGAAGCTCTGTTAAACTAACACAGGTCTCACCTTAAACTTCCAGAAAAAACGCAGGAAATAACAAGACCGGTAAGTCCAGGAAGATTTTGAAACAGAGCCAGAGAATAGAAGGGAAGCAACTGTAATACACATTTTACTTGATGTTTCAGGCTTTTGAACTGTTTTTCAAGCTTATTTTGTAAGGTTCACACAAGTTGACTTGTTTTTTCCAGTTTTACACATTTGGACCAAACTATACTTGCCTTGCGATCCAAATGGAAGCACTCATTGAAAGATGAAACTGAAGAATGTCCGAGAACATTCTTTAATCCGATAAACAAAAAACTGGCTACAACAAAAAACTAGTTAAGTATAAAACGGTGAGGAGATGAGAAGCAGGTTCTGCTGAACGTAATAAACATTTTTTTCAAATTACGTTTTCACAGGACATCTAGCCACGGAAAAATTTTGCAGTTGCCTTACTTTCGCATTTCGTTTGAAATATTTGTTGTCATAGAAAAAAGACATATGTTACTGGTTCGACATATTAGTAAACCTAGTAATTTGCAACCGTTCTGACACTGTGTATTGTTTGCCATTCGCAAGTATAGCCCATATATAGTAAAGGTGAGAGAGCATAAAACTTCAATATTCATATCAATTTTTTCAATGATATCAACGTCAAGCTTTACCGCTAAATGAACGCATTTTATGAAAAACAGTGCATTTTTCATCAGTTCTTTCCAAGCTGGTTTTCTCTGCAGCAGGGTCTCCAAATTACGGCCCGAGGGCCAAAATTGGCTCGCAAAGCCATTTCATCCGGCCCCAAAGACATTTTGTGAATAACGGAAAAATAATGTTTACGAAACATTTGTCGATTTGGTAGAATGTAACATACCCGGAATCAATGACATTGCATGAGATGTCCGGCTCTCGAACAGTTATTTAATAACTCTGACAAAAAATTTTGGAGATCCCTGCTCTGCAGGAACGTTCACGACACGCAGTTAAGAAATGTTACACACAATTTATCAAGAAATTTCTCAACGGCCAAACACGTTTGCCAAACCTACCAGCAAAACCCAATGCCAATGAATGATTGCAATGAGACCAACAGCTAACACGCACGTATTTGAAGTATATCGTGCCCGTATTACCTGGTCCGCTGCGGCAACGTCGCCTTTTGTGAGGGGATCACAATCCGCATAATAAGCGAAAATTAGCACACCCATCATGCAGCAAAGACTTATGATCACCACCAAGCCCAACCAGCTCAGGAACAAAGCACTAGAAATGAAATTGCGTTGTGGTTTTGCAACAATTGGTCACGTGATTTCAGTTAAAAGAACGAACAATCTTTCGATATCGTCAAAGTATTTCGCTACATCTCCAGCAACAAAACATGGCAACAAAAACGGCCTTAAAAAGAGCGAGAGCAAAGCACAGAGATTGTTTCTTAGATCAGGGTTTCCAAAATTTTTCGTTTTGCGACCCACTTTAGAAATGTTTTTTTCTATGTGGCCCCTGGATAGCCTTGAGCCCTAGATGTTAATGATACGTGTAAACATCTCAAGAGGCATGTTTGTCTAGGCGAAATCATACAAATGCACACAATCCACAAAAATAACATGCGGTAATAAAACTACCAAGTAATGGAAACAGTAAGGCGAAAAAATTATCAAAGAAACAATTGAAGTTATAGAAGTTATCAAACACAACGAATGGGATGGATGCACTTGATGATTTTTGCACAGATCATCCATTCGTAGATTGATACAAGACAACGCAGGACGAAGGACATTCTCAACATTTTTCAAAAAGGATTGGTTTTTGGACTTGATGATTGTCAAAGTTCAAAATGCCGCTTAACAAAAAATTTGTTACGAAAAATTCTAAGAGTTTATGAATGGCTAGATCAGAAATGACTGGGCATTCATTTTTTGTTCTTATCGAAAAATGACATAAACTCTGTTTTGAGAATTCCAACTGCAATTTTTGTCGTCTAATAACTCCGCAAACTCATCCTGGGTGTGGCAGGGGTGTGGCCTCCTGAAATTTCAGATATGTATAATTTGTGTATACAACTTTTCCTGAATCAAAGTCCAAAGTACTTCTGAAACTGCGTATGAAGCTTTCAACTTTAGTCTAAAACTACTCGGTGTGGTCTCAAAGCAGTTACCCTCACACCTAGAAGACTAGACCTAGAGCGCTAAAAGCATGCCTTCATTTCGGAATGAATGCTATAAGGTCAATATTGGTCAGTACGTTAAAATATCATGACGTAACAACGCATAACTTGTTGTGTTTGGTTGATCATTATCATTTGATGGTTCGGGCAGACACCCTGGTAAACAAGTGACAGAATGAAGCACGCTATTGCCCCTAAAATGCAGTAGAAATAGACTCAATGCAAGCCTACCTTTAATTTTCTTGTAAAGTTTACAAAAACATTTATATCTGATTTGCCAAGGCAATTTTTTTCGCGACCCTAAAATTACATTTCGCGGCCCCAAATGTGGTCGAGACCCATAGTTTGAGAAGCCCTGCCTTAGATGACAAGTTAGATCAGCAGCAGAAAAAAATGACACAAAATTTCCCACAACAAAATGCATAGATCAAACTTTTGGGAAGAAAACTACATTCGGCAAAATTATTTTCTTCTCACTAGTTACGGGGAATATCTTTCCCCTTTATTTAGAGCACTCTCAACTTGGGCAATAAGTTAAGCAGATAACCAGAGATGCTCTCTTCATGCATTGCAAAGCCAGAGCGATTATATTTGCCCACGTTTTAGACACTGTTGAGATCACTCACCCCTTCGCTTGTTTTAACGTTTTGCAGGCAAGAAATCTTTGAACCATCGATTGGCTAACACCATATATGCCAAGCCACAAGAAGGTTCCACCGACCGATATCGTCCAAAACGTGTGCCTGATACGTGGGTCAAGTTCAAAACTGTAAAATACAAGAAAAATAATAAACTTTTGCAACGCATAAATACTGCAATAGACGTTCACAAAGTATCTTTGCAAATATCCCACGCTCCCTCTTTTTTTCAAAGACCACTTCATTACCAAACAAGAAAAGCCTGTATTACTTCAAGGTCGTTGTTAACCGCCAACCGACTAGATCAGTGGTTCTCAACATTTATTGGCCCGTGGACCATCTTTTTAAAAAATATCCGATGGACTACTTTGCTATGCTGACATCTCATGAACAACTAGTCGAAACTGTCAAATAAAAGCTCTAGGTTTTCTATGAACTTTCGTGGTAACCGCCTTCTATGAGCTTTCGAGGAATCCGCCTACTGGGCTCTGCTTTTAATGTTTTTGCGATAATTCAAACTTGTACTTATCTGTGTTCAAGTAACTTCACTCAACAGGTGAAAGAATTAGCAAGGAATCAATCGCAAATTTTTAATGGAGAATCGATTTCACGTAGCACTACACATCGTCAGCCTTATCATCTCATTCAAATAGAAAAAAACTGTTTGAATAAGATGATAGGACTGACGATGCGTAATGTTGCGTGAAATCGATCTCCTATTAAAAATGTACAATTGATTCCCTCCTTCTTTCATCTGTGGAGTGAAGTTACTTGAATAGTCGAAACTGTATTGCACATAGGTCAGTGAACGTTTTATCAAGGACTTATGGAACTCGCTGTACATCACTAGATATTCCAGGTGGAGCACCAGTAGTCTACCTAGACCACGTGGTGAGTCAGTGGGGTAGATTTAGTGTATTTTGTTTAGGAAAAACCAAAACGTACATGATCACAGAGTCAAATTTTTACATTATTACAGAGCCAACTTTTGATGGTGGTTACAATAATTTTTAGAAGATATATACAAACATTAACTACGAGGCCAATACATTCCAAATATAAACATATGGTTTAGTATTAAAATATTGAAATTTTTGCCAAATGATGTGACATACCTGGCCGTTATTAATAGGTGAACAGAATATCCGATGAGTAGCAAAAACAGGGCTTTAAAATGTATTAAAAATGGTAAACTGTTTGAGGCGAGAGTGCTGGTTACAGATTTCGATCTACTTTCTGTGCTAAACTGAGCGACAAAACCTTATGCGTAAAACCTTAACGCGACAAAAGAACAGCATGGTGTCTATTGACACAGAACGTATAAATAGGTAATACTGGGAACTTGTCAACAGTGGCGTGCGCAGAAAATTCCCGAGGGTGGGGCATGCCCCCGGGAAAATTTTGCAATATTACACCAAAAATACGCAAATTACACCTAAAAATACGTATTTGCACCAAAAAATACGCATACTGTTTGTAAAGTTTTTTATTTTTAAGGTCTGAGGTGGGGGGGGGGGCATGGCACAGTGCACCTCCCCTCCGTGCGCTAGTGCTTGTCAATATTTGAGGTAAACGTGGTGTGGCAAGAGCGTTCAAATAATAAAGAAGCAGATATTTAACTTTTCTCAACTCCTAATTTTCTGCTAGAAAGGGTCTTTTGTTCCTCGGGGAGTGCCTGAGTGGGTCGCATGATCAGATCAGTTTGCTTTGCAGTTATCAGGCCCTGCAACAGCTGAAACAAGTTGGTTCATCGCACAATTTGAAACGAGTACGGGTAGCAAGGTCTACTTCTACATAAAGATGTTCTGTTACGCAACTTGTTCGAGGACCTATTTGAAACGTTCCAACGAAGCAGTGCTTCCTTCACAGCAGGGATGGAGAAAATGCGGCCGTGTGAACATTTGATCTAGCCCGTATCAGAATTTTCATTCCCCAATTAAGAATAAAAAATCGCGTCAAAACGAATCTCCATGACAAGCAGGTACTTAGGTGGTATGTCATAAGAAGCCTCTATTCTTCATAGTTAGATAAAGGTAGAATTGCAAGATAGAATCAAATGTTATTTGTGGCTCGCAGCCACAATTTATGCGGCCCGTGATAGCAAATAAGTTCCCTATCCCTGCTTTACAGACTTATCCTACCAAAAGAATTTGCTTTGAACCAACTCTTTTTTACAAACAGCACTATAGAGAGCCTCTAAAATGTTTTAGGTTTCAGTTTCTTCGATTAGAAATATGCGGTCAAAAGTTTCGGTTCGGTTCGCAGTTTGAATGCTTAGAAAATCTACGTGGAGTGTAAAATCGAACACAAGTTATAAATTACACTGTTGCTATTTTTTACAAAATTTAGCTTTTCAGCATGATAGGAAGAGCATAATTATCTCAATTATGCCAACATACAAAGATGTAGATAAGGCCAGAGATAAACTTTACAATCTGGTCAGAAAAAAAGTATCTAAGATTCTTTCAGAACAAAAGCAAACAACTAGGAAAAAGTTTACTGAATAAAGTCTATTCTTCCACGTTCAGCACAAGTCTGCCAGGCCTTTGAAAATCCACCAGCATCAACTGAGCCTTTGATGACCACTGACAAGAAGCCGGCAAGCATAATTAGAGCTTGGAAGACATCCGTCCATATCACAGCTTTCAGACCACCCTGAAAATTGTTTATAACCATCGTTCGTGGTTTTCACTTTCGCATAGCATCCAGTGTAAATGAAATACAACAGCGTCTGGAAAGATGATAAATTGTTCTCCAACCATCTTGAAAAACTTAATACATGGACACAAAATCACGGCATCGCCTCATGCGTCTATTCACTGTTGAAATAAATGGTTGCCAATGAACAACGTAAACCTTACCTTACTCTAGATTACAAAACAAAAACGACTCGCCACAGCGATTAAACAACACACACATGCGCTCATTACCAAACTTCAGGTGAAATAGCAGCTTTTTATTTCTGAAGAACTTAAGCCCGACATACGATTTAATAAGTAAAATTGTTCCCCCCAAAAGGCTTGCACATAGCACTAGAAAATGGGCTACCAAAATCACCAGATGTCAGTACTGCCAACCTGAATTTCCATAAAAAATTAAGATGTAGGTTTAATAAACGTCGCTTTCATTGCGCAAATGAGACGTTGTTTGTGGGAACTAAATTGTGAACAATATACCTTATAATTAGACTCATTTTTTGAACAATATTCCCTGTTCCAAGTGCCCCAGGGTAAATTGGCTTATGTTCCTTCCGAAAATGTCAGTGCATGTGAGTTTTGATGAACAGCCACCTAAAATGCTTTGGAAAAAATGAGGATGTATATAGACGTGACGCAAGGCAGCAATAGAATGCAAATACGGACGAGCACAAAGGCATAATGCTGTGTAAGAGAACGTATTGTCAACTGCCAATAAATAACTTACCAGAGTTGTATAAAAAATGCAGACTAGACCAGTTGCAATGACAGCTGTCCACAAGCCAAGATCAGTCACTGAAAAATAATGATTACGATCAGCAGTCACTGCTCTGCTTGCCGCAACGTATAGGTGAGATCGTTTTCAAGAAATCCAAATATCTTGCGCTTACAAGGCAAGTGCTACTTTTCCATGCACAAAAATAAACAAACAACAGCACGAATCAAGATTACACACCAAAATCAGGAGTTGTTTGTTATCACAAAGTACTAACCGTTGAAATCGTAATTATCTTTTTACCTTGACTAAGTGCAAGAGCAGGAGCGTACATGACAATTCCACCGTAGAGGATATTTTCCAAAGTGAATGTGAGCGTGCCTAAAGCTCGGATAACTCTGTTGAACCTCCTTTCCAAATACTGAAATGCAAGAACAATGCAGTTAACTAGTATTGTATCAAAAATCTGGTCAAGTTCTGCAGAGACAACAACCTTGCAAAAGCAAGAGCGTGCATCAAAAATCAACTCATGACAAGCTGTAGCCATGACTCTGGAACTAAATAAAACGAAGTAAAAATGCTACTTGCTCATTACGTGTTTTGAGTTTCCTTACCTCGTAGGTGCTGGATATTCCCAAACGATAAAAAACTGGGATGAAAATCTCGCCTGTAAGTGCTGCGACCATGAACATGGCCAGCAAAAACCTAGAACAATAAGATAAGGATTTATTGCGTCGAAATCACTGAAGCAGAAAACCTGAGATCAAAACCCTAAATGTTGAAAAAGCGCAGGGAATGAAACACAAAGGAAAAAGCATACTAAATTGTTTATATTATGCCAGTCCTCTTACCACCAGTACATTGTTCCGTATCTGTAAACTTCTGATGGAGTCCCAAGGACGGTCACTGCGGACATAAAGCTGACCGCCAATGACAGAGCTACAGGAACCATACCCATCTGCCTGAAAAGAGTCCGATTTAAACTTCACAAAGTGTACCGTCGTAAATGCATGCTTGGGTGAAACTCCAGTTTCGTGCAGTGATAAAGAGAAAGCTAAGCATGCGATTTGGTTTAGGCTGAGCAACAGAGCTGCTTGTCGTCTGCTCTGTCAAGACAAACACATTTGCTTTTGACTTGCGCCCTTCGAAAAATTTACTCGAATTCAGCGAATGCTTCTTACTTCTCGTTTCAATAAAAGCAAGTGACCTCGAAAACATTCAAGCAATTCATCAAAACCAACTGTGTTGCAAAAGTAAAAATTGTTTTGACCGTCAATTTTAGAAAATTAACGATGGGTGCAGTGGCATTCCTGTCGTAAGACTTCGCAAAGCATGTTACGCTTTGCTGGTTGTCTCGATCAACACATCAGGCGGAAAACTTGAAAGTGACGCTGGAGATGTCAAAAACAGTAAGAATAAAACAACACCAAAGTTTCTGAATCCCCTTTCCCGGCATAACTTTGAAAATACATAATAAATAAGAGGAAAATGAATACGGGATCTGAAAGCAAAAGCAGACGGTTTACGGAAACGAAGAAATACTGGTGCTTTGCAAAAAAATACGAACTGGTTGTTATACAAATACGAACTGGTTGTTAGCAGGAAGTAACTGCGCCGTAAAAAGTTTCTGTAAAGGACATCGCATCTCACAACGTTTTGCACGATTGGTGTGTGTATGACAGAACCTCTAGGAGAGAAGGTGAAAAAAATTCTCCACAGCCAGCTCGATAAGCGGTAGTAATTCTGAGCTCCCCAGTCATCAGCAGACTACACTTCGCATATCCCAGAGAGACCCAAGGAAGGACCTGATATATATATTAGGTTCAGGTTCAACTGCAAGGGATGCCAGAGAGGGAAAATGTTTGCCAACTGCCTATCGGCTCTTCATGCCTGGATTGGTTGCCTTACATGGCTGATGAGCTCAATCTACCTTTCCAAAGACACTACCTGATCCATAACTTGAACCTTGTCAGGCGTCACCACTGTGGGCGAGAGTGGACCTGGGTAATGATGGCTAAAGGGTATTCCAGTTTTTCCCAAACTGCAGAACTCCGGAATTGCAGACCCATCACCTGTTCCAGTTTAGCGGCATGTCCAGGAGGACTTTGCAACATTGCGAGTTTGGAATCAGCAAAATATAGCTTAATGCAGTTTGAAATACTTCATTAACGGTTTCACCTGTTACAAGTGACAACAAAAGTAACAAGAATCCCAAACTAACAACCATTATAATAGTAAAATAGTGTCACGGTGATAGTAGCATGCTGTATAAATCTGATGGCTCTGTTGTAGCCGACAAATCATTAAATTTTTGTTAAGATAGTTTGTTACGCCGAAGCATTAG
>Ga0210059_1006198_pt1 | contig 19210 bp, 11 predicted proteins | sample Ectturendosymbi2_FD_188042 | JGI IMG/M metagenome (GOLD analysis project Ga0210059, IMG submission 188042) | Ecteinascidia turbinata endosymbiont from Florida, USA - Sample 2 (SPAdes) (version 2) | ecosystem: Host-associated > Tunicates > Ascidians > Unclassified | place: Key West, Florida... | reverse complement strand
TTTGTCGACTTAATGCAAATACCATGGAATAAATTTGCATGCAAATTTCAAGGAACATTGTAAATGGGCCAAAAAGTAATAATTACGTTTTGGTGGGAATTCGGGCTATCGTCTGCGTCAAAAAAACATCTCACCACTTTTTGCCAACCCTCCATCGCATGTTTAAGATTGTGTTCCGCGATAGTACACTTTATCCGAAACAATTGTCTTTATTTTGTCTGCTAAAGCTGATCAGCGCAAGCGCTGAGCGCATTGACTACATTAGCAATTTCTGTAGCATGATAGAACTGTTGCACGAGCTCAAAAACCGCAGTTGTTAACATAGAAGCATTCAGGCATTTGATAATGTCTCAGCAGGGAAGAAGGAAAACAAAACGTTTGCTGGACTTCCAGGCCCGTAACCAGCTTGGGACATCATGGGGGGAGAAGAGCTTGCTAAGAGAGGGACAATTTTTTGAAACTATGTCCAATAGTTTCAAAATACGTCAACACATTTTTACTGTGCGGACGAAAATATTTTCTAGGGAAGGCTTCGCTCCCTCCTGGTTACGGGTCTGTAGACTTTTGCACATCACTGAAAACAAACGTTTTCTTGCATATTTTATGCGCATTCTCAATTCTTGTGTAGTTCAGTAAAATTCGATCTCGCAAATCAGGGTCTGCGCCAGCCAGTCCAGCCGCACACCTTCAATTCTCAACTGCTCGTATTTGACAAGACCTTAGCGCAGCCTCATTTTGCAGTGATAAATGGCTCTAACGTAGGGATGAGTGTGCCGCACTCCATACCCCCAATTGGGGGAGGCACACTTTCACAGGGGCCCAAAATTCAGTTCCGTCACTACTTATATTCCCCCAGAGAAAGCTTCGATACCCCAAATTGAAATATGAAGCACTAGAATCAGTGAAGTTAGGGGGCCCTTTGAAAGAAAAGTGCTTATGCATTACAGTTCCTTTGGACACCTTTAAAAGCAAGGTATTTACACATTACAACTGCTCTTGGGGGCCCCTTTGAAAGCAAAGTACCCTATTTATAATAAATTACAGTTGCTGTTGGGCCACTTTGAAAGCAAGGCACTTTACACATTACAGTTGCAAAGGGGTCCCGAGGCAAGTGCCTCGCTTGCCTTCCCTTAAACACATCACTGCATATAACCATGACAATGATCTTATATGAGAATATGAAACCGCTTGAACACGTTCTGTTCATCCGATGCGCGTACTTTCTCACCTGATGTGCGCATGTAAACACTGTAATGTAAAGTATCTTTATATTATTGAACACATTGAAGTTGCTGATGAATTTATCATTTCAAAAAACACAGATTTCACCCGATTTTTCATAATTAAACCTAGACATACAAGTCGACTAAAAAGCTGATCTGGGTGGAAAAAACCCTCAGTGGGAGCCCTGGTCGCATGCGGCAAAAAGCCTACTACGGTAACTTGAAGTGATCATTTGAAGATTTATTGTCGTGTTATTGTTACGCAATAAAGACCAAGAGTACAACACTCCGCTAGCAAGGTCCGCAACCTGCCTCTGCAAGCAAAGGATCGGACATGAGCGAACTGCGCACTTGCGCTAAGGAAGCGTTTCGGGGGCCTCGCGGTCACGACTTTGCCCTGATGGGCCTCACATTCATTTATCCGGCCCTGCCAACATGCCGAGTTACAGGCGCGGATTTACCATTAGGTTAAAAAGGCTTAAGCCTAGGGTCCCCGATTTTGGGGGACCCCAAAATTTCGGGAGTAAACATAATTTCCAGAGTATTTTATATTTGTATTTTTGTTTTGGTTCAACGCACGTTTTTTTACTATTACTGGATTATGAATGTTAGCCGTTGCGTCCACGTAGGCCTTATTCTATGTTTGTTAACATTTATAGGCGATTTGAGATACAAAATGTTATTAATCTAAACATGTGCCATGCACCAGGAGATTAACAGTCCAGACATCAACAAGTTTTATGCATGCGTATTTCGGCCAGTAAAAAGCCCAATGCGCACGCGTTATAAAGATATTTTACTTCAGCTCATGGTAAAATTTATCAATTTGCGCTAATGAAGGAAAACGTTCATTGCGGCGCACATGCTTTGACCGGCCCCGTGTTTGCTCCTTCGGTAATAGTGTTTTCATAACTGAACGATAGGACTGATTCTGATTTCCTGCAAAATTTTTTGCATTTCATTACGCCATCTCTAAATAATCGCCGTCAATCAAATGACAATGGTTTACGACCCAATTCCTTTTGTTAAGCTCATTTGAAAATTTTAGTTGGAAACTACGAGCCTATTATGGGTATTTGCGGGAGAATATTTATAATTAATTTGCACAAATGCTGTTCATGTTGTGAATTAAAAATAAATTTTCAGAATGTCTAGCCCCCCTCCACAAACATGAAGGCTCCCAGCTCCCAGAAAACTTTCTGACGACGGTACTGCCCAGGCCAGCAGACACGGGGGTATTTGGGGCAGTTACCCATAAACCTTTTTTGTGCCCCCCAAATTTTGTTGTGCTCAGAAAAATTTGTTTCAAACATATGATATATAAACAAAAATCTTTCCCCCTAAAAATGTATTTTTTCCCCCCAAACGTTAAACTCATGGCTACGGGCCTGGTTCTGCCAAAATTGTGTCTGCAACTAAGATATTTTTTTTTGAAGGCCATTCGGGCTGGAGATGTAGCATAACATAACTTTTTTTATAAAACACCATTAGGGGGGCACCTGTAAGCATTTTGGGGGGGCCCAGAGCTGGGCTGATACGGCACTGATTGGCAGTAATGCTATCGCTAACTTGACTGCAAAGTTTTTAATGAGTTAAGGTTCAGTTGAAAAGTCAGGAAAAAAGTGACACCAATCAGGCGCCTGCATAACATACCTTGCTAGCTATTTCTAATCTATTTACATTGTGTTAATGGCATCTAAAAGATTACTGAGTTAGCGCTGTCCAGTTACAGTAACTTGTGCAGAAAATTATGAGAATTATGTTTGCAGATGCGATCAAAAAACAGTCAAATATTTGGCATTCAGTATAATTGTTGTCTTAAGTAGCATCTGCTGCAAGATCTTTCACCAAGCTTAAAACTTGAAAAAATTATTTGCGGTCCACTATGTCACAAACTCAACTTGTTGTCCTAGCAAGATTAAGCATTGAGTCTAGCATTGCTAAACAAACTGATTTGAAATTTTGCGAATAAGAAAGCCAGAAAAGCGCTTGATAATAGCTAAAATATATGTTTTCTAATTTCTTCCTTGATAAGATTTTACTATGAACATTTAAAGGTCATCTTAAAAAATGGTAACATTGTTACATTACTTGAATACCGGTGTGTTTTAACATAATGTTTCATATCATTAATAAACGAGCACCTCTTGTTGAAGTATGATGCACATTAATTAGCCTCAATTTTTATTTATTTCAAATTAATTTTGCGAGTTTTAGGTGCCCCAAATGGGTTTTGTTCCGCCTAAAAAGATTTCTCTTAGAGGCCCTGAAAACTGGTGGTACGAATGATTTCTAACCTTTTTCTTTATAAAATATTCGGTTTATCCGGATCTTCGCCAATTCCGGATAATAAAATAGCACTATGATAACATCAACCGCAACTGCGCCCAACATTCGACTAATCGTAGAGACGATTATTACGTCATACACAGGCATAGCATATTAAGTTGAACATAACGCTCAAGGCACGCTGCTGCACCATGGTTTCATTCAGTCTATCTATTGTTGAGGGTGCGTGTGTAGAGCATTATTCCTGAGTGTACTGCTTATGCACCAGTCGCAGAAATCTCTGCGTCAGTGCAAAATCCCAGATGTCTTGGCAGCCAAGTAGGCCTAATCTAAATTTATGAACTTAAGATGTCGCCATCAGACCAGTAACCGCCTGTTGAGTTCGCCTTGCATCCTCAACATAAAGCATCTCTAGAGTCTGAAAAACAAATAAAAGAAGACTTCAAAAGCAAGTTCAGAAAGTAACTTGGAAGTTTGTCCATAATCTCATTGAATAGCACAGACAAAGAAGAAGCATTAGAGCAGCAAAAAGTCGCATCACCGAATGGACTGAGTTCCAGGAGAGTGAAGTTGGAACAAAGTAACAACTAAAAACACTTAGTTTGCAAAGACATTTTATTGTGTAGTTATTTGAACTATTGTATATTTATACTCCGTTTGTAATAGCAAGTCACCACTAGGAAGAGAGCGAACCAAAACCTCATAAAAATTAATTACTTTAATAATTCAGACAAAAAAATAAATAATATTTTTGATCCAAATGAATAAAAGCGTACAACAACGAAACCCAGTCTAAACTACGATGAAAAACGCAAACGAAATCACTGGCGAATCCGAAGAAATCAGGATTCAACGTAATGACGTCTCCTGACGTCATAATAGTAGCCAATGAGAGACGAGAAACGCGGCGCGGATCTGGGCATAAATACCCGTGCGTTCGCCACGTTCAGTCAGTCCAGCCACTGCAGGACTTAAGGCTACTGCCTAACTAACCTTAGCCCGCTGGGTAAGAAGTTTCCCACTGGAAACTTGTTGTACAGTCTACAGGTAGTCTGTTAGACTGAGACCTATTGAATTTATGGCAGTATGGTTTACTCTCTTCCCTCATAAAAGAAACTGAACTCAAGTTACCCCCTGATGTTCGCAGTAACGTTTGTTACGTGCTGTAGTCTATGTTCTTGATACAGACCCCTGTTGTTTTTAATTCAGATTGACAACGCAATGCTTAACGTTATATTAATAAAACCATGAGTGAATACAAATTTGTCTGCCAGTAAAACTGAGCGTAAAGTCGAGCGATACCAGGCGGGTCTAAGTTTCTTAATTGTAAACTTGGGCGTGCCTTGGACATTCCTACTAAATTAACCAGTGCTCGCGTGGAATTGTCCAAAAAGGCAAATCGGAATGCCACACGCCATATCCAGGCAGTTATGAACAATGTTAAGTTACTAGCTTGATGTACCTTTGTAAATATATCATCAAAAAATTCGTTTTGCCTCTGCGAAAGTCGGCTGTTGGGTCGTAAATGTGTTCAAATTAGGTGATTTTCACCGATATCTCAGTACTTAGATGACGTCCGGCTGTAGAAATCGGCTGTAGAAAACTTAGATGACGTCCGGCTTAGACGACGTCCGGCTGTAGAAACTCAGATGACGTCCGGCTGTTAGATGACGTCTGGCTGTAGCATCTTCGGATAATCCGGATCTTCGCTTAAACCGGATAAAATCGTCGGTCAAATCGAATCCGGATTAACCAAGGTTTACTGCCGTTTATGTGGCCCTCGGACAAAAAAGTTTGAAGACTCATGGTCTAGAACAGCGCTCTTCAACCGGTGTGCACGGTGCACAGGCCCGTCGCCAGGATTTAGCAGCAGGGGGGCCAAAAACCAGAAGGGGGACCAAATTTTTAAAATACTGTATTGGATGTGTGCAGCAACCAAGGAGCCAAACGTGAAATGGGGAGCACGGATTTCAAATGGGGGGACCGGGCAGCACTGGCCCCCTCGCTGGCGACGGCCCTGGGTGTACCCTAGGGTGCACCAAAATATGGGTGGAGTGCACCACTAAGAAAGGGTTCACAAAGGTGCATTACAAACTTGTCACACTAAACAGATCATTTTTACAAAAACTTTCTGTTAGCAAAAATGAACCATTCAATTGAATTATGTAGCTGAGCTACTGAACTTGGGGACTTGCTTATTTAGACCCGAGTACTTACAGGCATGGGCGCAATTAGGTAGGGGACACGGGGGAAGTGTCAGTAACTAGGGTGCATGAGTTTAAGTGTTTAAGTAAATAGGGTGCATGAGTTCGTCAAAATATCTTTAAGGGTGCACCAGGGCTGCAACCAGCGAAGAATTTCGCGGGGGCAAAGTTACTTTTGGCAACGGTTGTGACGTCATTGATGTGCAATCAACCATGATGCGACTTTTTTGCTGTAAACAGCTTACCAACATTGGTGGAGGAACCTTTTTCATAGTGGGGGGCCATGGGCCCCTGCAGGGGTGAAATGGGCATTTGCTCCCCCGGGTAATTGGCATACGAAATAAAATGTCTAGAAAACCTGAAGTCAACAGTTTAATTCCGATATAAACTGAGTTAATTCTTGCAATGCCAGTTTATATTCCGGTATGACACTCACACTGCACAAGAGCCAGCTTCACTGTTCTGGTATCATGCAGTGATGAGCTGCGTACGGTTCACTCCTGCTAGCAGAGGCAGGTTGCGAAACTTGAGAAAGAATTGTTCCACTATTGGCCTTTATTGCGTAGCAATAACATGGCAACCAATTCTTCAAAGGTTCACTTCAAGTTGCGGCAGGAGGTGTTTTGCCGCCTGTGACTGTTGAAGGCAGGCATCTCGGCAAGTAATGCAGCGAGACAGTTACTGTTGATAGCGGTAAGCCAAATAGTTTTATATTGTGTGAAAAGAAGCAAGAACGCCGGAAAGCAGGAAAGTGACACGGACATTTCCCCTGTTCTTTCAAAAGGGGGAGGAGGTGCATTTTTCATTACAGTATTGTGGGTAATTTCATGGTTTATCAAGATTGAATTGAAACAAATTTTGTTGCAGCTATTGGCGCAACAAGAAAATTCAGAATGGTTTTCAATCATTTCTGTCATTATTTTGAGGTCAATATTGTTGCTGAACAGAAACAAAAATATCGGTAACGATTTGCTTGTTTTTTATAAGTTTCCTTTTCCCTCAACTTTTATACTGCTTCCCCTGCCCTACCGTTTTTCGGGTTGTCTGAAAAGAAGTATGAGTGAAAAAGAAGCAATGCTGCCAACAAAGCGCATTTTTTGAAACCACTGTTCCCTCTAAGTTACGACAATGCGCAGTACCACCAGAATCATCGCTAGAGTCTTCAACAGGGGGGGTTTGCGTCTGTATGCAAGGGAGTTTGACATTTTAAAATTTGACAAACTCAACTGATTTGTAGTATTTAATACTTCAAACTGGGGGCGTGGAGGTTTGTTTGGGGAGGGCTTAGCCCACCAAAGCCCCCGTTGGCGACGGGACTGAGTACCACCAGACCATTTGGACAGTGAAATCTCATTCTTGAGCACTTGCAATATTCTGAAACATTGTGAAAATAGTAAAACAAAGGCAATCTATTTGAATTATGTGTGTACCTTGTTCGTTTTTTGATAAAATTTTATACTTATTCTAATAATTTACAGGTTTTGTAATTAATTCAGAACTCTGCTAATTCAGTCTTAAGAATTAAGATATTCATGCTCACTAAAACAAGTATTTGCTCAGTGTAAATTTTCTTAGAGGAAACACTGTTTGCAACTGCTGCCGTAACATTTGGCATTTTCTTTATGGCGCAGAAAGGGTAAAGCGTATTGTGTACGTCAATTTGCGTTGCGTCGTCAGGAACCTGAAGCTGATAAGCAAAATGTCGTTTTTGGCCCTTGAAAAAATTTGTGCGGACACCCACTGGGAGCCACAAGTGCACGTCAAAAAAAACTTAGGAATATTTTTTTCATTACACAATTTACTTTAACAATGTGCCGAATAGGCTACTGATTGTGTTGCTTAAACGTACTTAAGCAAATTTCGAGATGTAAAAGAGGGTGCCTAGTCCCTGCGGCCGCCACCCCTGCTTACTGATTAAAAGAGAGGATATGATGATAAATTCAGAAAAGCGTAAGCTTCTTCACGATTATTACCAATCCTATATACTGTTTCACAAAAAACTCAAAAACTTTTTGGTAATAGTTTAGCAGTAGTCTTTTGGAGTTTTCAGATGTAAAACCAATAAATCAATCAATCCTAGACATCCGTTAATATGAAAAAACAGAAGAACGGATGACACGTTATACAAATAACACAGTGAACAACACTCATACCGACCAAAAATTGCACATGATTGAAGGTAGCTGCTGGATGTGCCTGCTAGAAAATCAGCTAACTGCTAGATTTAGCAGCAAATCAGCTAAAATTGCAACTGTGTAGCAGTAGCCTCGATTGGTAGCAGGGGTGTAGTAAGGCAGGAACGCGTGGGAATGGCCTTCCCACACCTTTTTCATGTTTTGCTTTAAAATGAGTTCAAAGCTGTTTCAAAATGGCTAGATTTTTGGGAGCGTTCCCAACACCCCACACTTTTTTTGCTAATACCTCCCTGATTGGTAGCAATGGATTCCTACTCTGTAAGGTCACATTTATAACCACAACGTCACTTTCATGAAACGGATGGTTTCACTTCACAGCTAGCGCCTCAAAGCTTGTCTTCGGTTCTGTGCTGGGAGTTTCGGAAGCATGATACATTGATTGGTTAATAGTTTCATCCAATATGACGCAGCACATACGTATGCGAAAAAGTTGTCTTGAGAAGTTTACGTAGAGGTAACACAGTTTCGTGAAAAATCTTTTCATGTGAAGTACGTGAATGCCATCATGTTTGCAAAAATTTTGGGGGGGGGCAATTGCCCAGTTTGCCCGTTCCTGGTTGCGGCCCTGGGGTGCACCGTGACAAAAATAGTTGAAGGGCACTGGTCTAGAACACATGTGTCAAACTGGTGGCCCGCCAAGTCTTTTTATGAGGCCCGTGAAGTTCAAATTTTAAGCCACAACCTGCTTATTTTTTTGGAACTGTAGTGGTTTATACCCGTTTACAAAGGCGAACAACGTTCTTTGCCATGTTATAACTTTGCTATTTTAGTCATTTTGCTGACCTAACGCCTCTCTTTAAAAAATTATTCAGTTTTAAGGCTCCTTTCATGCAATTTTACCATTATTACGTCACAGAGACGCTCTTTAGCATAGATAGCGTATAGACCAGGGGTGGCCAAATTGCGGCTCTTCGAGCGTTCAGAAACATTGTATTATAGTTGTTTTTTATTTTTTATTCCTACGTATTGCAAAGTATATAAATATTGTAAAGTATATAAATATATATAAATATTGTAAGGCAAAGTATATAAATATTGTAAAGTGGTACTGTAGTAGCTAGCGTGGCGTACAGCGTTACTTTTGCAAGTCGTTGCAAAAAGAATTGTGATGTCACAGAAGCGTAGATTGCAAATAAATTCGTGTTTTATGTTGCGGCTCTTTGTGACGTGGGATTTCCGATATGCGACTCATACATGGAGCAGGTTTGGCCACCCCTGGTGTAGATGATTTATAATTAATTTTGTTACAGCTGGCCCTTTGACGGCAACCATACAGTTACAACTTACCCTTTGAGGGCAAACATGGTGCTGATATGGCCCTCAGTGAAAATGAGTTTGACACCCCTGGTCTAGAACAAAGAACCGCAAAGTTTTTTGCAAGACTACTCCCGTGAGGAAGCTCGCGTAATTGCCCAGTATATCGGTGGTTCCGAATTTGTTAAAAGCCAACCCTGAACTGAATTACTGTCTGATTGGGCCGCAGTTGATGGTTTCATTCAATAAACATGTCCAAAATCGAACAGTGTTGAAAACCACTAAACGTAAAATCATCAAAACCACTCTGAACGGATCACTATTGTGCCAAATATATGTATATATGTACTGTATGTTGGTTTTTGGTTGGTGAGTAAGAATGGGATTTTGTCCTTTTTTAGTGAACGAGTGATGTGGCTTTTTGTTTGCCTGTAGCCTTCACGACTGTGATCTGATGCTTTGCGATGTGAATGAACACATATAACTCAAAAGTGAACTGTCTGTGAAAATCTGTAATATAAGAAAACGTGGAGTATGCAACAATGTTTCTCACTTAATCGAGGAGCTTTATAAGAACTTCATGAAAAGGTCATTGAGAGCCATGTTGAAATTAAGTTAACCGATAAGCTATCATAGATTCTCGGGAGGAATTGAAAATCAATGCATTACACAATATTTCTGATGAGTGTCTTTGAGAAAGTGCGCAAAAGCCACATCTAATAGCCAATGATGGAGTCTCGAGACTTGGTCTCGGTCTCGAGACGTGTCTCGAGACCAGTTTTTTGGAGTCTCGGTCTCGAAGGTCTCAGGTCTCGTCTCGGTCTCGAAGGATCTCGGTCTCGAGCTCTTAGTCTCGAGACTTTGTATAGGTTATTTTTTTTAAGTTTTGCAAGAAGGAGTTTCTTAAAAAGATGGTTTTAAAAAATGATTGTTCAAAATTTAGCCGTTCAAAGAGGTCAGCGGCTAAGTTTTCTTTGTTGTTACGTTGTTTGCGAGTTGGAGAAAACAATTTGCCGTCTACCCCGCTGAAAATTTATACTGAATTCAATAAAACATGTGCATGTACCAATGAAACCGCTGCGTGTAATCTCTGCAACGAGAGGTTGGGAGTACTTTGCTAAGGACTATCTTTGAACTATTTTTCCAAGAGTTTTGTTATGAAACCCATAGGCTAATTCAAAAGAGGTGGGAGAGTGCCAAAAAGTTTCTTTTTTGAGAAGCCAAATGAAACCATGTCTTTTTTTCGAAGTGCTTTTCAAAGTACTGTGTTAAAACACGCTGGTTAAGTTTTTCTTGTTCTGCGTAATGCAGACTTTTTTAAGTGAAAAAATGCCTCGGAACTCTCTTGAGGAAACGTTTTGCTCATAAGCGTTTTATACAGAGAGCAAATAATGCGTCATGGCTGATCAGTTACTTTGACGTACTGCTAAAGGCTTTACAGCCTTCTGCGTTTTCCAACCGACATGCGGTGTTGCGAAAACTCTTAGTGTGTCAACAAAAACGGAAATTTGGAACAGTTATGAATATCAGTTTAACGTAAAAATATGGAAATTATAAAAAACTTCAAAATATAAAAAATGTACAATAAAAAATAGCAAATCTAGGAATTAAACATAGAGCCATAAAGTCAGCGGGAAGGCGCTACACCATTTCACCGCCAGTTAACTACACCGGTAATCCCTAACATCGCTCACTCTGCTGCAGCATGCTGCATCCCAACAGTGCCTGTCGAAATCATCTAATACTTTCTTTTTATCAGAGAAGGAAAAAATCTTCAATACGAAGGCAATGGTTACCCGCAAAAGATCTGTCGCAGTTGTAAAAAAAACTGACAAACTACGAGCACCTTGCTCTAAGTAAGACAAAAAAGCAAACCCAAGTTGCTTCAGGGCTTCATTAGCCCTGTGCACTTTGTTGTTGTCATGGAAAACACATCGAATCCACGGTGCCAACTGATTCGCAAGTAATGACAAAAATAAAACTTTCCCGCTGAACAACAGCCTAGCATGTGCCAGCTATGTTATTTATTTAGCCATACATACATGCATATGTAAAGAAGGCAGAAAAAATAGAAAAAGTAATGACGAGCAGGTGGCTAACAAGTAGAGAAAGCAAGATCCATAATCGAGAATTAAAAACAAGACACCTTTCAGTTTGTGAGTATTTGATTGTGATGTTTAAGGTGCTTTATTATTCTTTATTGTTGTAATAAGCATGATACATGATTTTTTCTCATTTTATATTGTTGTAAGCAAATGTGAGGAGTGGAAAGAGAAAGCATTTTTATGGTCGGCCCCGGGCGACATTAACGTCGCTACGCCACTGCAGTAGAGCATGCGGTGGGATATTACCGCGCTGGTTCAAAGAGTAAAACTAATTTGTGCCAAAAAAGTCTATTACTCTAATGGGCCTAAATATTTTTTTCTTTGCGTCAACAGCAGAATCACGAGCAACATTTTTAAAACTTGTTTTGGACAGAGTGAGCAAGTTCGGATGGATGAAAAATTAGTTACAATTTTGCTTTTTGAAATTAAAAGTAGTGCTTTCGTTTTTTAAATCTCTAAATTTATCACCTCTTAATTCTAAATATTTGGAGAATTAGTAATCAATTACTTGTCGTGTGAGGAGAAAAGTAATTAGGAAAAGTGTAGGTAATGTTACAAAAAATGTCAAAGCTTTGTTAGCCAAAATACACGAAATATGTGGCGAAGAAATCTGAGTGTCAGTGCAGATGAATGATGGAAAGCAACCTTTCCTGGGGATTTACCACTTTACTGTGATGTTTGGACCAATGCTGATGGGGCTGTATACCCTTGCCTACATCGACTGTGCTTGTTTTAAAATAAAAAGTAATGATTCGCTTCTTCTCCACTTTCTCAAATAACATAGGCCTACTTCAGTACTAAGTAGGAGACCAGAACATGGTAGCTTCATCAAGGCATCACCTCAAATTTTGTCCTTTCACAAAAGGGCTGGTATTGTTTGGTAACGAACAAAACAATTAAAATTTTTCTGAGTCAAAACAAATTTATTGAAGCATGGCAACGGCAAACACCTCGAATATTCAATTGCTTCACCGACAGTTTTCGAGTAGAAAATGCGTAGATCCTCTAAACGCTGCCAACATTTTTAATGTCCATGCATTTCTTCATGGAATTTGTAAATAAGGCCACAGGTTTGAGGTTGTAAATTCCTAAGAGGAAAGTGAAAATGAACGTTTGCAGTATTTGGCCGTTTGCACAATTTCGGATGATTTTTATTATCTTGATATTTGGCAATGTGCCAGATATTTTGTTGCAGCATTATTCAAGGAGTTAGCTTTAATTACCATCAGAGAAATGTGAGGTCTCGATTCTCGGTCTCGAACTTCCAGGTCTCGGTCTCGGCTTTTATGACAAAGTCTCGGTCTCGTCTCGAAATTTGAGCCAGGTCTCGGTCTCGGTCTCTGAGGTTACGGTCTCGACTACATCACTGCTAAAAGCATTGAGGCCAAGGTACTTAAAGTAAATGGATATGACTGACCTGGCGACAAGCATAAACTACTTTCACTTGTCTAACCTACTTCTGCATTCTGAAAGGTGAAAGAATTTGAATTCCTGGTTCTCTTCGTGTTGAGATGAAAAAGTTGCTACATTCTGCTCATTTAGGATATGCGAGTATGATGCGACGTGCAAGAAACCCTATTTTCTGGCTGGGCATTGTCAAAGAAATCTTGCAAATGGCTGATAACTGTCACATCTGTCAAGCACAGCTGTACGAGACAGGGAGGGTGGTCGCCCTACCAGGTTCCAATGATTTGGGAAAACATTATGATTTGGGCAAAGAGGTACTTTATATCTACCAGTTTGAGGTTTTCTGTGAATCTGAGTAGTTTTAGGCCAACAAGCGATTACTCGAGTTTTTTAGGTCAACGCAAGCAAATACATAGTCTGTGGTTTTGGCATAGATAAAATAGGCTCCGGAATCGGTTTTCTAGACACTCTCCTGAATAGTGTTAAATGTATGCTATTTTTCTCCGAATTTGCCTGTGTCATGATTTTTTGGCGGAAAAAATTTTAGTTTTGGTGGAAAGCAAATTTTTGGGCAAAATTTGAAAAAAAATTATAGGCCTATTCACTTTGATACAACCATATTCATTATGGACAGGATATAAATAATTTCAAAATTTAGTCAAATTTGTGTGTCTATTACCAATAATTGGGAAAAATCGTCGTTTCTTCTCCAAATTCTTAGGTGCCGGGCCTGCAGCAAGGCTTTGCTGTCAAGAGGTAAATCGCAGCAATGAAAATGAGCTCTTTAATGTACCAGCATGATGAAGAAACAACACTTGAGGAAAAAAACTGCGTTGACCTTTGTAAATACAATGGTAAATCGAATCTTATCAGTGTCACTGTTCACTATTTTTCAAAGTTAATTGATGTTGATGTGCTTACAAATATATCTTCAAAACAAGTGATACTTTGTTTGAAGCGCCATTTCGCCCGATATACGGTCTTCCCCGTTGTTTGCATTCAGATGGTATTAAACACTTTGTGTGTGTGACGAATTTGCAAAACTTACATGATGTTGTAGCTTGCTGCGCATGAGGTAGTGACAAACCTCTATCAAAGTGATTGTAGCCATTTATTAAACATTGACAGTCAGGAAACAGTTAAGTATTACAAAAACTACGGTCATTCATTTTTTAAGCTGGATATACATTTTTAGCATTGTTGCGCAGGCACAGGCGCGTAGCCAGAGGGGGCAATGGGGGTTAATTAAGCCTTTGATGCATAAGTCAAAAAAAACTTCAGTGAAAATCAACGAAACTGCTCCTGGAATCGATCCTACTTCTGGTTTTAGTCGAACCTGATTACAGCAGCATGGCTTATCAATTGTCCATGATTAATCAAATATATTGTGGATAGCGTTAGTGTTAGAGAATTCATACCATGGCTGACCATTTGCCTCACTGTAATCACTAACCAAAGTGAAAAACAAAGGAGCAACGCTTTCAAACTGCAGTTTGCTGTATCCTACCTAATGGTGATGCCAACTTCATTTCAGAGCCATCGCAAAAATTCTTGGTAGTAGGCGTTTTGCCTCATGTGACCAGGGCTCCCACTGGGTTTTTCTTCCACCTAGATCTGCTTTTTTTAGTCGACCTGGGTGTCTAGGTTTAACTGTGAAAAAACGCGTTAGATCTGTGTCTTTTAAATTGATAAATTCATCAGCAACTTCAATGTATTCACTAATATAAAGATAACTTTACATTACAGTGTTTACACGCGCACATCAGGTGAGAAAGTACGCATATCGGGTGAGGCAGAACGTGTTCAATCAGCAGGGTTGTCTATGGGACATATTTATCTGTCCCATTCAGGCAGGGGCGGAGCCAGACATTTACGACTCCGACTCCTCAGGTTGAAAATCCTTCCGACTCCTCGACTCCGACTCCGACTCCACAGCCCTGGTCCCATTCCCATCCCATAGCAATTTATGCCTGTCCCATCCCATGGGATTCCCATTACATTATTATAATATTAATATGGAATACAATACAATTAAAATTATTAAATTTATGAAAGTTTAGGTTTAGTATCTACTAAATAGGACTACATGTACAAAGAGACATGCAAAACGACAAAATTTATTGACTTTAAAATTCAGAAGTATAGTCTAAGTATGACAATTCACTAACATTCTGACATCTCATTCTATTTCTGAGTCTCATGGGAAATACAAATGTGTGCTGTCCCGTCCCATCCCATGGGACGTTTCCCATGGGATTCCCATAGGAATGACATTCCCATGGACAAGCCTGTCAATCGGTTTCAGATTCTCATATCAGATCATTGTCAGGGTTATATATAGTGGTGTGTTTAAGGGAAGGCAAGCGAGGCACTTGCTTCGCCCCCCTGTTTAGGGGCCCCCTAAAGGTATTTCGCGCGAAAATGTTCCTCATTTTTGATGAAAAAATTATTATCCGCTTATACAATATTTTCCGAACCACACCATAATTCAGTACTTTGCCTTCCAAGGGGCCCCCAAGAGCAACTGCAATGTGTAAGTAGGATACTCTGCTTTCAAAGGGGCCTCCAACAACAACTGTAATGTGCAGGTGCTTTGCTTTACAAGGGCGCCCAACAGCAAATGCATTATTTAAGTACTCTGTTCTCAAAGGAACCACAGTAGCAACTGCAATGTGTAAGTGGGCTCACTACGCTCTCAAAGGGGCCCCTAATAGCAACTGTCATGTGTAAAGTACCTTGCTTTCAAAGAGGCCCCCAACAGCAGTTGTAATGTGTAAATACCTTTCTTTCAAAGGGTCCCCAACTTCACTGATTTCTAGTGTTTCGTATTTCAAGTTGGGGGTCGAAGCTTTCTTTGCGGGGCTAAGTGGTGATGGGACTGAATTTTGGGCCCCTGTGACAGCATGGGCACCCCCCAATTGGGGGTTTGGAGTGCGGCTGATATGGCTCTGGTGTTATACTTCCGCGACAAGTATTTTTTAACTTTACTGAAGAGCCATAGTGATAAAATCCATTGTGGCTTCCTTTTCACAAATACTCAAACATTTTCAAACTTCTGTAGACTGAGTGGGTCAGACGTATGCATGTTTGTTCCCCACGTCACAATAATGTCTTTATCATATTTGTGAAATATAATGTTAACTCCAAATAGCTAGCTAAATACTTAATCGTTTTTGGGAAGCAAGCTTGGTGCAAGTAATCTACAAAAATGCTGCCGCATGGGCATGAGAGCAGTGACGTGCAAAGGTCTGGTGATGCCCGGGGCGACTGCTGGATTGGATGCCCCCCTACCACATTCTAGTACTGAGCAGTGGCGTATGATGGTCATTGTGACTGGATATACGCTGTTTGTGACGTCACAATCAGACGTCATATTAACGTTTGCAAACAACGTTTTGGCGAAGTTTATTGACACAACAATTTAGGGACGCCGGAGCAGTGGTAGGGCAGGGGGAGCAGCAAAACAGTTTAGGGCAATGGAAACTTATAAAAAACAAAAAAATCTTTACCAATTATGTTTGTTTCTGTTCATCAACAATGTTGACCTCAAAAATAGTAACACAAATCATAGAAAATCATTCTACAATGTGTCACTGGAATGAACATGAATTATCAGCGGTATCCCAAGACCATTGGCGCAATTTCGTGGGGGACACGGGGGACGTGTCCCCCCACTTTTTTAGACGGGGGAGACATAATATGTCATGTCCCCCCACTTTTTTGTCATAGGTTTGTATTTGGAGAAGTTTGAAAAATAAATGTGACATTTGTCACGTTTTGTGTGAAGAGTTTTTCACGTTAGATGTTACACATAGCCATGTTGATGTTCTGATATTTTTATACATTTTTACTTCAAAAATTATTTTTAGCATTTTGCAAATTTCTACGGACCGCAAAAGATTGTTAACTGCCTCTGTCCGACATTTATCCAGTGTGGTTTACTGTAAGAAACGTCACTGTCTTGAAACAGTGAAGTTTAACGGCTGCGCACGTGAGAGACCACAGTATAGCCGTTATTTGTTTCGTGCAAAAACAGTGGCTAACTGGCTTTACTATAACGTTGGTTGTCACGTATTCAGAAACAGATAGCGTAAAATTTAAAGATGCAAGTGTGTAATGTAAGAAAGTTACATTTTCAGGCAAACTTATGCGATGTTTTTGCCGAAGACAAACAGCAGCACTATTGTGGAGATTTAGTTTTAGGATGGGCAGTTTTGCAAAAGACTTATTTCAACCATTAGTAAACAGGATTTCCATCAAACCTTTAGAGGAGTATTGACCTAGCTATATATTGTCCTATAGCTCAAAACTTAATGACTTGACTGGGAATGAAAGAGAGCTAATACATTTAGCCTTATTTCTTGTATGTCACGACAAGAGTGACCAGCAAATTCAGAAGAAATTTATTACCCGCAATGCAACAATGTTTTCATCCAAGTGCGAAACATTTGCTGTACAGGTAGCCTACGCATGGGTGCTGGAACTTTTTTCAAAGTGGGGGGGAACAAGTGCACGTCAAAAAACTTGAAAATTTTTGTGATTTGAATTGGCAACTGTGACACCACAAGCACTGAAATATGACGTCATTAACTTTTGTCAGGATGTTTAAGCAATTTTATTCAAAATTTGAAAAGCCCCCAACGACTCTTATTTACACAACACCCTATCTTTCATACACTACACTGACTTGAGCACATAAATGTAAATAGTTGTACTTAGTCTTAGACAAAAACAATTTACTTTAACAATGGACCCAATACGAATTGTGTTACTTAAAGTTATTTTGGCAAAATTTAAAAGTGGGGCAGGGGGGCGCCCAGAAAAAAAGTGGGGGAGCCTAAACCCATGCACCCCCTCTGGTTCCACCACTATGAGCCTACGCAACACCTAGTTTAACTGGACATTGTTTTCATGTTTTTTCAGGTGAAACGTGGAACTATTTGCCAATTCACTGTTGTTCGTTTTGTTTTCTGTTTAATCTCAAATATATTTTCGTGTCGTAATGCATGTATAACTCTAGAATAAAAGTTTTGACATTAATTTTGCCTATTAAAATTTGATGTTAAACCTGAAAATTTTGACTGTGAAAAGACTGAGCTGAGTGGCATAACTGACAGAAGTCACAAGGCAACAGTCACCAGCAGACCCGTAACCAGCTTTGGACATCAGGGTGGCAAAGAATTTTCTGAGGGAGACCCAAATTTTACATCGATAGCATGTATGAAAACAATGGTTATGCATACAATATGTCCAAGACATTTTTTCAGGGGGGAAGAAAGTTTTTCCAGTGGGGCGAAGCCCTCCTATAAGTTACGGACCTGGTCACTGTGATTAGGTATGCAGGCATCACATTGTAGGCTAGATTGGTATATGGGTATGTATTCAGAAAGATTTCTGGTTCGTTTTCTTTTCGATATCCTGAAGTCTTCTCTAATTGGCTTGGATAATTCTGTTTGGGAGTTTGATTGATGCTGGGAAAGGCTATTAGACAAACGGTGTTTGGACAATCGAATGGGTACCCAAAAGCGTGCAGGGACTGACAAGGGGAGATTGATGGGATGTATCATCCGACCATTAGCAGTAAAAGTATATTGTAAATCATTTTAATAAGTAGTCTACGCTAATTTTGGTCAAACATTTTTTGCTACTGTAAGAGGATATCAATGGAGACTTGGCTAGGGGTGGGGCTGCATGCATGATGCCCAGTAACGAAATATTTGTAGCATTTTTAAAGAGCGGAAATGTTCAAGAAAAATATTTCGCTACCATACCTTGCAATATATACTGTATATCGTACCTTGCAATTGATTGTCTTTTTAACGTTAAGCAACTTAAGCAAGACATGAAATCGCGTTGTAACCCACACTTCTTATAAAATGCATTAAAATTGATGTGTTCGACTTAAGAGTGATATGTGCTTGCGGCCAGTGCGATTCACCGTTTTGTGCGCTCCAACTGACAGCTCTGATAAAACCAGATTTGCTTGTTTGTGCCATAGTCTGGAAGTAGTGCAACCAAGCTGAATTGCAGTACCATGTCCAACAACAAAATTAAGTTTATTAATTTCTAAATCATTTGCAAGGATAAAGCAAGGCGTGATTTGTGTTGCTGTGAAAACCCTTCTGAAAAACAAGGTTGGGAATCTGTATTTACAAAACTTCACTTCCGCATCAGCCCGATGACCACGTTGGTTTTACATCAAGCTGTCCCCCCACATTTTACAACAAAATTGCGCCCATGCCCAAGACAGAGCAGTTTATAACCACAAATATATCCGGCAACGTGTTAAAACAGGGAAGTAGTAGAACACACTCCGTGCTACGTCAGCGCAGTTCACAACTGCAAAAATACAAGCTGCGCGAATGTCTCGTCGAATAGCAGTCAATCAGAAGGTATGCGGCTGGGATGGCGGACACCCAGGGTTGACAGTGTGGCGGCCAGAAGATGGCGCCACATGTAAATAAAATGGTCACCACTAAGATGGTGCCAATGCGTGCGACAGTCACCACAAACACAATAGTGCCAATACGTAA
>Ga0210059_1006197_pt1 | contig 19213 bp, 12 predicted proteins | sample Ectturendosymbi2_FD_188042 | JGI IMG/M metagenome (GOLD analysis project Ga0210059, IMG submission 188042) | Ecteinascidia turbinata endosymbiont from Florida, USA - Sample 2 (SPAdes) (version 2) | ecosystem: Host-associated > Tunicates > Ascidians > Unclassified | place: Key West, Florida... | reverse complement strand
AAGCTGAGGTCACAAAATGCCAAAAATATCATGACCTCCAAAGCAATTACCACTTTCAACCAGTGGCAATTGAGACCACTGGTGTGTGTGGCAAGTCCACTGCCCCTTTTTTGAGTGGTCTTTCAAAGAAACTTGTTTATGTGTCTGGCGACCTCAGGGTGCGCCAGTGGCTCCACCAGCGTCTGTCCCTGGCTGTGGCCAAGGGAACTGGTGCCAGCATATTGGCCTGTGTGCAAGTTTGATGACATTTTACCTGTTCTTATTCTAGCTGCTTTTAACATACTGACCACCATCACTGCCTACCACTTGCCCCCGTATCAATGTGTAGCTATTCAATGTGTAGCCCAATCCTCGTTCTTTCTGTAAGATTCATTGTTGCCTCAGTTGTGCAGTGTTACCTTATGCATTGGTTAAATATCTTGTCAATCGCATGGCCTATGATGAGAGCACAGCGTGGTTTCATGTTCAACATTGCTTGAAACCTCTGAGGCCTTATTTAGAAAAAAACCCAAAAAAAACAGCATCAAGACAGGCCGATTATTATGGCTACAGCCTGTGGTGAAACTATGACGTTATGATATGTTAAATTTTGCTTTCTACCTTTCAGGCAAATATGAGATTATATACAGTAAATTACAGATGCATGTAGCACAACAGATGAACAGAATATTGCCCAAGCCTGAAAAGTAAACTCGTGAGCCTTTGAAGAAGTACAGAACTCACGACACAAATAAAGCAGTCTGCTGCATAAATTGCAGGCTTAAAGCCAGGCTGCTGTTGTCAGTTACATCACAAGAGAAGTGCAGTACTACCATCATGGTCACTATAATTCAGGGTGGCCAACCCGCAGCTCACGAGCCACATGTGGCTCTTTGCCTGGTTTCATGCGGCTCTTACATAATTACCATAATTCCCACTAAATAACATGCATAACAACAATGCCTTTAAAATTCTGTCATTGGCATGTCGGCGTGTGATATTTACAATTCATCTAGCTAAGCAAAGATTAGATGTGTGTGAGTGAGGAAGAGATGGGGTGATGTTCATGTGTGCTCATGTGTTTGTGTATGATGTGGCTCTTTGTGGTAACACAATTAGAAATGTAGCTCTTGTTCTCTGAATATTTGGCAACCCCTGCTACAATTGTTATATCGGCTATGGTACTACTACTAACTACTAGACTACTGTTGATTCTGCTTGTAGTTGTACTGCACACAGTGGCTACTTAGCTACTGACTGACCAGAGTGCCTGTACCCTCTCGCACAATTAAAAGCTCAAGGTTTCCTGTAGGCTTTCGAGGAATCAGCCAACTAGACAGGCCTCTGCTTTCATCTTTTTGCGATGATTCAAACTTACACATATATCTGTATTCAAGTAATTTCACAGGTGAAACGAAACAGGCAAGTAGGGTTGCCAAGTCTAAAATAACATACCTTTCAAGCTAGAAAAATTGCAAAATTCCGCTAGAATCCGTTTGAATAAAGACCAATTGTATAGGCCGCTAGACCAATTATTCGCTAGAACTTAGCAGAATTAGGCCGCCAGACCAATTAATTAATTAATTAACCAATTAATTTGGAGCGAGACACCAGACAGGACTAAAACCCGCTACAGTAGATCTAGCGGAAAATCCGCTAAATTGGCAAGGAACCACGCACGTGGTAAATCACGTGACAACCAAACACTCGTTTTGTTTATCTCTGTTCTCTGGTAGGCTAAATTGCTGTTGCAGTCATCGGGTGTTGATTTGACCGTCTCGGTGAACGGAGTTGCAGCAATGGAAGATGTTCCTGGAATTTATTTCGTCGAGCGCCGTTTGTATCAGACGCGGTTGAACCATTTGAAATCCCTTGCCAGACGCAGTGGCCTATTTCAAGTGTGCACCAATCCAAGGTTAGATAGATATAGACGTGTACAGCAGCTGCAGTTCTGTAATTCAATTTGTTTTTTGCGCATACAGAGCCAGTGTCAGCACTACTGTGATGCCTGGACTCTGTTTATTTGCGTGAAATCAACATTGTTTCAACCAATGAGAACTCTGCTTTTCTGTTTTAAACCAGTTCGGTTATATCTCCACTCCATTCTGACGATGGCCCTTCATTGAAGAGTGCCAGACGAAAAGCTTTGGGATGAATCTCTTACTTCACGCCATCGTCAAATTCTGTACCACCAAACGCCTATTAAAATCAATGTGTTTGGAATATCGAGCTATTCATGAAAAATGGGGTAATTTTGCGTTGGAAGCCAGATCTTGTCAGAGACGGATACTGGGTAACCTGGGTCATCCTTGAGTTAGTTCTGGAAATATTGACGGACGTGGATGACCATTGACATATCATTCATATAACTGTCACCTAAACTCTGTTGCAATATCGTTCTACGATGATGGGCAAATTTAATGTCTCAGTGGACCATTTCTATGGCACATAGACACTTAGGTGAGAGATTGTAGCATACCCCATAGCAAAAACTTTTTCCCTGCATTTTCACAACCTTTCATGGTTGGGAGTGAACGACTAAAATACAGTGAATTTTGTAATGGATTTTCCTATTTACCAAACATTTTCCACATGGAGTTCAGGGTTAGTGACAGTGTTGTCATGGTCATTCTAATGTAGATACAAAACCACAAAAACTTATTTTGTAGCATTACAAACCATAGGCCAGGAAAACAGCATGACCACAAAAATATGGGCCAACCAAAAACGAGCATACAATTATTTTAGTACCAATGGGACAGTAAACTTCTTACCACATGAATTTTTTTTGAAGTTTTTTTTACACAGAAAGGCCATTTCACTTCAGTTTCATGGGTAATATTTAGCATATGTGGGTAATTTTTAGCAGACTTAGGCAGGCAATTGCTTTTGGATTTGTGGGACACAATGTGTTATCACTGCTGTAATACCAATGTGCATAGATAACAGAGCATGATCCGTGCCATGAGTATTGGAAAAGTAGTGTTTGCAGTTTATATAGAGACAGACTAACAGTGTATAGCCCATCAAAATGCCACAGCATGTGTGTATTTTTATTCATCTTCTTTTAATTGCATGTTTGACTTAGACACGAGGTTAATATCACTGTACTGTTCAAAACGGTTGTCGTGATATTGTCATTTCTTCCCAGTACTTTCTTCCTCATTGTAATAATATCATATCATGACTGCTGTATGACTTTTTGCTTCCTAACTTGCATTGCTGCTTATTTTTTACGTATGTGCATAACTCACTTCTTTGTGTATCTCTCAACTCTTCGTATGTTGCTTGGCTTCCATCTACTTTGCTGTGTATGTAATTGATTTGTACATTGTTTCTTGTTTTTACATTGCATAAAAGAACATAAGGATATAGAAATGCATACACACCACACATTACAAGGTAGGTGTTAGTTGGTACATGTAGTGAAGATTGAAGAGGAACAAATACTGAAACAAAGAACCAGAAACTGTTGGATTTGATCATTGTCATACAGAGGCATTGTATGTTGGGGGGAAAATGGGGATTTATAAAAAGCATTTGACAATCAAAGTGATCAGACGAAAAAGCTAATAAAGATGCAAATTGTTTACCAAAAGCATGCAGATTGTTTCTAATCAAGGCATCAAACGTTCAGCTGAAATAGATAACTTGATGTGGGCAAACACGCTCCTGTGGCTGTAACGTAAAATTCGACAGACAGGGTTGTCAACAATGCAGAAGGATTTAACACTAGACCAGGGGTTGGCAACCTATGGCCAGATCCAGCCAGCCAAGCAAAATCATCTGGCCTGCAGCCCCTTTACGAATTGTAGTAATTGTATGGCACGCCTAGTGGTGTTACATTTTATGAATCTGCCCTCCTTGCAACATCTTGTATACTTATCAGGAACTACTTATGAGAAACTGCAGTGTACTATAAATGTACTGTGTGTTGTATTTTGTGCTTTTGTTTTGAACTGTGAAAATCAGGAGTTAATCTGATTAAAATTCCATAAATTCCCAAGTTTTAGCAACATCATAAACAGTGAAGGGAACGGAATTGTTAGTGGAAAATTAGTATAACCTAGCAGACTTTGCAAACTTCGTTTTTGGCCCGTGACTAGGGAAAGGTTGCCGACCCCTGTACTACACAGTGTGTGCTTGCATTCACACCACAATTGGCTGGCATGCAACATGCACAAAACAGTGTTTTTAACTGCAGTGATAAAATGGGTCTGAGCTTGTTAGCTGCGCAATAAAGTGATGTCACTTGTCTCTGGGTATCAGTGTCATTGTCAATCTTCAAATGAGACATCAATAACTTGCTCAGCAAACTTAACAGATATGCCATTCAAGGAAACGACTAATGTTTAAGGCTTATAAGACCAAAACTCTATTAAACTGTTTCATTAAATTAAAATTAGTAATGTTGTGATCAGCAGAATAATAACAACAAATATTCCGAAGGCATTGAACACCACTGAGGCTAGGACCAAACACACATATCATTGGCAAACAGTAGGTAATTCACAACCATATTTCCCACAATGCATCCCACTCGAGCTGTGCCCAGCTGGACTGAAAGCTCATCAAGGTAAACAGCGAATAGATATGTCATCAGAACTTTCCCTTGTCTTACCCCATTGGTTACAGTGAAGGGTTTGAAAGGCAAGTGCCCCACTTAACTTTAGAACAGGGGTCTCCAAACTACGGCCCGTGGGCCAAATCTGGCTCATGAAGCCATTTCATTTGGCCCGCAAAGTTAGTTCATCTAGCTGCAAAGACATTTTGTGGATAATGAAAAAATAATATATTTACTAAAACTTGTTGATTTGGTAGATTGCAACATATCTAGAAACATACGTAAGATGTCTGGCCCTCAAACTGTTGTGCAAGAGCTTATGTGGCCCTCAGACAAAAAAGTTGGGAGACCCCTGCTTTAGAACATTGATTTTCAACCTTTTACATGCCGTGACCCATTTTGCAACTCAATTTAACCTAACAACCCCCTTCCAAAAATTTCTAGTCATGTATATGTAATGCAGTTGTGTTTGCACAATAGAAAATCACAAGGATTAAAAATAACTTACGATATGACTATGTTGAACAAAGACACATTTATTAAAATCATGCACACAGCAGCATCAGTGAGAGAGACTCACGCCATATGCAAATCACTCCACAGCACAACTTATTGAAAACTAGAATAACTTCCCAAGTTAGCTACCGCATTCAAATATCTAATTTACAAACACCGCACATTCTCACGTCACAAAGTTATTTGTGCATCGCCAAATGCAACAGTACTGTAAAGGTCATAATCACTACAATTTGTAATGGTCATAACATAATCACACTTAAAACAATTTTGAATGAAAAAGTAGGCTATCATTTTTGCCAGGTGATCCTAATTTTTTGGCTACAACAAAAAGTGGTTCCATGTACGAAATATAGAATATAGAAGGAATTATGAATATTTTTATCAGAAGCTCTCGCTACACCTAGAAAAAAGGCAAATGACCCCCATGGGGGTTGCGGTCCCCAGGTTGAAAACCACTGCTTTAGCAGTTTATGTTGCTCTGATTTTTTTAAATATTGAAAGCAGTCAGATGATTGCAGTGTGTGCTAATAAGGTCTTTTGTCAGCCTTAGTTTGCATCTTGAAAATGTACAGTAACCTGTTTTCAAGGTTCACTTGCTTGCAATTCTTCATACAGTGTTTTTGTTTCATGCACATGTTCTATCCCAGCATGGATTTGTAGTTTTGGAGTATTTTGCACAATTTACCTTTATTTGAGTAATCGCTGTATGTTCATCTGCCACTTGTGGCTTCCCAGTAAGTTTTATTCAACCATCACTCATTCCTTTACATGCTGACTTCTTGTCGTTGTAAGGTCGCATTGTCCATTGCTTTTTGTTATTCGTAAATTGCGTGTAAGCTGGTTAAAAACATTACCCCGAGGAAGACTACCTACCAGGCGAAACGTCGGCAATTAAACGAAATAAAAGTCATTCCCAGAAGAAAACATTGATTTGTTGACATTGTGCTATGAGGAACATGAACAGAAATAATAGTATTATTATTTTTCTTCGATCATTCCAAGCTCGTTCATGCTGTCCGGGGTACACGCATGCCCTAGACTCCGGTGACATAAAAATATTTTTGTTTTTAATTTATTTACTGATCGTTGAATTGTATATTTGTTTTTAACAAACTTCCTCATTTTTTAGGGAAGCAAAGATCCTAATTTCGCAGGACAGCACTGGAGATGAAGTGGTGAAATACCTGACAGAACAAGTTAAGATGATTGAAAAAGGAAGGCTTCGTGGCAAGAAATTAGTAGATGTTTCATGGTTTACACTGTGCATGAAAGAAAAATCTTTAGCACCAATAAAGAATGATCATTTGCTACTTCTTGCGGTAAATAAAATTTTAAGGAAAATTTTACCATTAGCGTGTCTACTGTATAATGTAAGTTGGCGATTCTTACTCATGTACAATAGCCCGTGAAACTAATTGCCTGAATGATTGCTCCAAAGTTTCGCTGACTAGTTTTTGGTCTCGCTGTTAATAAGCTATTTCATAAAGTTGGGGCTCACGCTGTGTTAAAAATTCCTGCTCAGTTTCTGCTTTGAAGCATAAAAATGGGATAGAGTGATGGACCTCATCAGCGCTAGTGAAGCTCACTAATCATGTTTATATCGAAACGTTTCGGATCGCTCTGAGTAACTTTATTTTGTTTTTGATTAAAAATGGGTTGAGAATGATCCGAGACGGCCTATAATAAACTTGGATAGTGATATCAAGTTTTTCTGGTGTTGAAGCTTATTAGTTCCTGGTTGTTTATTTGTGAGACTTATTTTTGTGTGTACGCACTATTTTTGCGTTTATTGCAAGAAAAACTGCTTCGTCCTTGCACTCAACGCTGTTGATTTTAGCTAACAAGCTTTGCATTGACAAGTGTAGCAGCACATATTTTGCTTTTCACTGAATCACCGAGTCGTAGTTTCTTTTCCACCGCTTTAAAATGTTTGACTTCTTGAACGCACTCCGTTTCTGCTGGCATGTGTTCATTGTTTGCATCAGCTGTGAGCCTAATATTCAAGTTTTGCACAATTGAAGGAACCAGCGTCGAATACTGATAACGTGTCGGAACCTTCGGTGAAACGAGCCCGGATTTCTCCAGGACGAATGCCAATGTATGCTTGCCAGCGACGGACTCCTTTGAAACATCCAAACGAAAAGCTATCTGTACGTATCTGGCATCACTGCTTAAGGTCTTAATAGCAAATTATTTGGATGAAGACTTAATAGCAAATTAATCGCAACTTCACACGTTTACATGAAGTCTTTGCTTATTTTATGTAAATCTGCAGTGCAAGTTATGTCTAATCTGTGTTTGCCACATGAAGTTATCATAATAAGTCCATGCCGAAGGACTGACTTTCACACGTATGCATCTATCTGCAGTTACTGAGAAAATGCTGTATCGTTTGCACCGCAATCGCATAATGTTGCTCTTGACAGTGGCCAAGTTGAAATGACGCTTATTATTTTTCCAGTCGGATCGTGCCTGATCTGTACCAAATGGCCTAAAAATCTCCTCAGTCAAGAAAATTTTAACTCTATTCAGCACTCAACGTGCCGTGGTGCATAGTTCACGTTTTAGAGCGAAAGAAGCAACGAAGGCTATCTTCGGCATTTGCATAAATGGCTATAAACATAACAGAAGCATCTGCTTGACTACTGTGCCGTTTTCATTTAAATGGAGAAACGAAAAGCCGCAAACAAAACGGCAGATTTAAGCGTTTATGCAATGGACAGAACGATTTTTGCTGTATCGGTGACTTATGCGGAATGAGCCGCGCGTTATGTGCAATTGAAAATCAAAGCTTTGGCCGTGTCCTGGAATTTTCTAGTACGACAGCATCATCGACGTATTTAGGGCTTATAAAAGGTGGGAAAACTTCGAGCTATCTGGACATTCAGACAAGACAAGCTAGCGAGACGTTTGTGAACGTTTCAGACAAGACGTGCGGAGCAACATAACGTTAGATTTATTACACAACCATCGAACATGATGACAATGATGAAGTCGTATGCGTAACTGTTGTAAAATGCGAAAAACGATGTGCACGTTTTAGCTAGCTGGCAGCAGGCTTTTATTAAATCACACGAAAAAGCAAAGCAGATAGAAGTCATTAAAAACAGAAATCGCGCAGTTTCTCTTGCGTAGAGATAACACACCGAACAAAAGACAAAGGAAACAATAAAGTAGTAGAATGTACAAATAGAGAAGGTAAGTGTGGTAGAAATTTGTTAATAAATTCGAACTGGGAAACGAAGCAAGGTATACGCAGTCCACCAAGACCCTGCTTTATTATCTACTGCTGGAAAGAAAATGAAAATGCACTCTAGTGCATGTTTTGTAAGAGCACAACAATTTCATCTACAAAAAATACTTTTGCACAGTGAAACAAAGGCACCAGGTGGACAGCTTGGCGTGACTTTTAGTGTCGGTGAAATATGAAACTGAAGTTACATGTCATCGATTTGACAAACTTTGACAAACTTCAACTGTGAAACTAGTACGTTACATTTACAACAATTCTCTTGTTATTTGCGGTTAGGTTTTGGTGTTTTTCTGTTATAAACTTCGGCTAACCTGCTTATGATTTAGGAAGCAAGATCGTTTGAGTGCCAATTTTTTGCAGAATAGAAACACCTGAAAAAACACAATCTCCATTTTTTATTGCATGCAGGAAGCTCTGGAGGTTCTTGAACAACACGCTCTGTTTCGTGGGGACAAGAATGGAGAAGCCCGGGCGCTTGCGTTCCGCAGGGGTTCTGCAACCCTAAAGGCATGTGCATCTCCAATTAAATCAGTAAAGGATTTGCAAAATTTGCCGTTTATTGATTCGACCGATTCATCCAAAGTCGGCCACTGCAAGCAAGTGATCACGGTAAAGTGCATCTAAAGTGTTGCATGGATTTTAGCACAAGAAAACTTTTTTGATGTTAAAAGCTGTTACTCGAATGGTTTGAGACACAATTTTTTTCTTTCCATCCAGTGCATATAAACCTAGGCAGATAAAGCTTCACATAAGAATCGTTGCTACTTTGCCCAATTTCATCTTAAGGAAGTCATTTCCAAATTATAGCTATAGCAGTCGCGAACACCCGCTGAACAAACTTGAGGAGTCAAACCTCCAAGAACAGTGCATGCAGCAGAAATAAGGGCACTGCGTTATCGAGTGTGAAAAATCTCTGTTAATTTTATTGTTTCCTTGTTTTTTTCCTAAAACTTGGAAAGATTCGCCTCGTGGTCCCCACGTGATGATGTTATATTTTAGGTAGTGTTTGATTTTTTTCCTTTTTGATGCCTATCAGCCAAATACCTAGTTGCTATATAACAGATTTTCGCCGGTTCGCCTCAATGGTGTCATTGACTTTGGACAGCACTAAATCCATTGATAACTCTTTACGTTAAACGGTCAAAATAAAAGCAATGTGCAGTTTGCTGTTGTTGAAACTCAGTGTTATATACATTAGATCTCGCCAATATCACGATACGTTTGACAAATGCCCAGTAACGTTCAAAGCGATCGTTCAGGCAAATACTCATCGTTTATCAAAAAGCTCGTGCACCTGTGTTTCACGCGTTGAGATTATTCCATGGCAAATAAATTTGATAAGTTCCCTTTTCTTCACCATAGCGAAGTGCAGGCATCCTTGCAGCATTATCAGGTTACCACTGGGCTTCAGCTGTTGTTTACGGCGTCCTGTTGTTACTGCAATATACTTTTCACGCAACAAATTTTGTCGCGTTGCACAGCTTGCTACAGCTGTCGTCAGGCCCGTAGGATTGACCCTCCGCCAAAATTTAGGTCCCTATAAATTTTATCCACGAACCGGTATAGATTTTTCAGTGCTGATTGGACGTCATTATTGCTGGGCGTACACAATTCAGGTGCATAGCAACTCAGCTGGCACTAATGGCATGTGAGTGGTTTGCATATATACAGTATTGTGAAGCTTGCATGCCGACATTTCAATCATCTGTTAAGTTGCCGCCCAAATGCACTGGACAATCGGATGCAATCAATATCAGCTTATTTCATATTGAAAAGAGCGCGGTTAAAGCAATCACTGAAAAATCTGTCATTAGATAATACAGGGTTTGTTTTAAGGAAAATGTTAGTTCCCGGTGTGGACCTCTAAGGACCCGATTTTCTCTGATTCTAGGCACCCGATGATAATTTTCTCTGATTCTAGGGACCCGATTTGAAATTCTAGGGACCCGAATCGGGTTCCTAAAACACCTTAAAAAACTGGATAATAGTAAACTCACAGAAAACTGGTAAATTTGCGAGTCTGATAGCATGCCAAAAACTACAGGCAAAATGTTGCTTTACCTTAGCTGGGTTTCACGTAATTCCAAACTCCCATCAGTTGACCTGAATCCAAAATCTGACCTTAAAAATTTTATATCGATTCAAATTTTTATTTTTTTATGTTTTTAGTTGTTAATTTTAATGCATTTTTCAAAAAGTGTTCGACTGACTAAAACAATTGCAAGAAGCGATGTTTCAACACAAAACGTTGAAAAAAGCAAACAACGCATTTCGGCACATATGAAAATAACTGATGCCTCCCTATTCGTCAGTGTTACTGAATCGTTTGAAGTATGTTTAATCTTTCGATTGTGACGAAGCTCGAGCGATTCTCAACTTCCAAGCCTTTTAATTTGGTTACGTCCTCGATCGTATGAGGAAGGTTTTGCAATGTAACCAATTTGCATTACCTTTTTCCTGTTTGTTTGTCAGGATAGAGGTTTTGTTGAACTACCAGACATGTTGATGTTTGCGGCAAATAATTGCAGGCAGGAATTTAACAGGCAGACGCGGATTTATGCATGAAGCACAGGGGTTGCTTAAAGTTTGAACTGTTAAAATATAAGTTGCAAGCAAAACAGAGTAGCACCTGAAGCCTATTTGACTTATAAAATCATTGCCATGTGTTCGATTCTCAGGGAACTGGTCTATGACGCAAATCACAAATATGGTGACAATAAGTGCATGGCTCGACCCGGAAATTGCTCAGATTCAGATATCTTTTATTCAGTAAATACTTTATAAAATACAGCAGATAAACAATTCAAAATAGATTTCAATTTTTATTGTTGTAAAGAAACCCTTACATGCAAAACCGCGTTCTGCAAAAAAAAAACAAAACAGTTTTTGGGTGTGTTCGGAGCTTTTTGGTGCAAAGAGGTAGGTCCACCCGTTTCCTTTAATTTTGTTCACCAGACTTAACGTTTTTGTTTAGGACGTTATTTGTCTGTTGTGGCATTTTTGGACCCGTAGATGAAGCCCAAGACTAGGGAGGCTGACCCCTTTCTTTCCACCTTCACCGAAAGCGCCTGTCATTACATTACTTCAACCATTCATGCCAGTGATATATATCGAAGGAATACCTGGAGCGGTTTCCTCGTGGTCACCTTCCATTATTCTCTGTTCATTTCCGTGCTGCAAAACCAAGCTCAATAAGTGTTACACAAAGAATGCCTCGTGAGAGATGAAGGATAGATAAAAATTATTTGGGAAATTATTTGGCATTCCATGAACGAAAGTCCGTTCAACTTGACGAGTCCTTCCATGCATGAAATATATGAACGCAGTTTGATGGCCAGACCCCCTTTCTTGCTTACTTTTGGCTTCCGTGGTGCATGAGCTATGCTGACTATGTTTAAATATTTTCTTACATGTAGTTAGGGACGATTTATAAGTAGAGAAGCATCAGCACTTTTTATTTATAAAATGATGTGCTCTGCGCCAAAATTGTTTTTGGTTGAGCAAGTTTTTATTGCACTGGATGCAAAACTTAGTTAACTTTTCAACGCAGTTTTGTCGCAGCTGATGTATGGCCAAACCGCCGTTGATGGTTTATATATTTTCTTTTCAACCAATATTTCGTTAAAGTCGTCATGTCTGCGATTCTTTTCTAGTTTCAACTGGAGCTGCGGCCCAAATTTCGTCGTAGAATGACTTCGAAAGTTTTGCAGAGTAAAATGATAATTTCTTTACTTAGGAAATTCTGGAGGAAGGCTTTTCTGACGAAGTTGAAAATGTAATCAACAGCGACTTTTATAAATCCATGAAATTGTTCTGCGGAATTTTCGGCGTTGGGCCTCAAACTGCTAGAAAATGGTATTTTGATTTGGAATTGCGAAGTCTTGATGACGTTCGAAAACAAAAGGCCCTTCTTACTAGCGACCAAATTCTAGGTAACTGATTCTGCTGCAAACTTACGCAGTAAGAGAACTCTGTGCGTGTATAACGAACGCATTTTTTCGTACAACATGATGTTCGGATAATTGTTCGTGTGCTTACCGTCGCATATCGTTAGTCTACTACTTTCCACGAAAAGTTTTAAATTTATACGGTTTTGTTAGTGATGGCGTGGTTATGATACAGCTTTCTTCTATTTTGTAGGCCTTGACTACTACTACGATCTCAACACACCTGTGACAGTAGAAGAGGCAAATTACATTCAAAATATGATCTCAGACACGTGCCGTGCATTAAGACACGGTCTCTACACTTTTTTCAGTTGGCGCGATGAACTTCGCGGCATTTTTTAAATTTGTTTACGACTGCATTTTCGCAGGGGTTACTGTAACTCTTGTGGGCAGTTTTCGGAGAGGCAAATCGGAAGGCCACGACGTCGATCTCTTGATATCTCATCCTGAAAATGGAAAAGAGAAAGGCATTTTGTCATTGATCGTGGATAAACTGCAGGTCAGTTTCTCACAAGTTGAACTGGTAAATTATATTGTTAGAGCGAATTGTAATTTCAGAGGTGGTGTTTTTTGTTGTTAACTTGGTTAAAGCGTTTGTAACTTGGTATAAACGAGCGCTTCTCATCCGGTGGGCCGCGGTCCACTAATAACCTCAAACTTATTTCAAGTGGTTCGCGCAGCATGCGAAAATAGTACACCTCATAAAACGTGTGATGTATTAGTATTATCGAGAAGCATTTTCGCTCAAGTTCCCCATTATTACCAATAAACTGAATCAGTCGTTAGTATGTCATTTCTATGTCACAAAAATGTGTCAACATGTTTGATTGTCATTTGCTGCAGTACCTTTAATCAGGGTTGTCCGTGGGACACATTTTCTGTGTCATCCCATGTCAACTTGTGACTGTCCCATCCCATGCGATTCCGACGAAACTATAGTAATAAGTACGTTATATCATGTGCATGTCTAATGTCTAGCCTCTGCAAAGCCTTGGATAAGGCGCCCCAGCCCCTAAAATTAGGAGGTCAATGAAAATGGAGACCTTCTCTTAGTTGTCATCTAAAAAGGCTCAACGATCTTTTTCGGGGGCCTCGCATTACAACGCCATGGCACTGAACCTCGACGTCTAATACTTGCTGTGCTGTAAGCATCTAAGATTGGTATTCAACTTCAGAAAATTCCTTGCTATATGACGTTAAAATTACGATGGCACATGGGATAAATTTCTACTCCTCTGTCCCATCCCATGGGACAATCAGTGGGAATCTAATTCCCATGGACAAGCCTGCTTATTGTGGGCCGCCAAAACATTGTCAGTAAAAGTGGGCCGCGAGTTGAAAAAGATTGAGAAGTACTGGCATCAAGTTTTAAGCCAATGGTGTGAGGAATGTTGATTTTCTTACGAAAACACCATTGCGTAGTTAAAACAGCTTTGTTGAAAAGTGTATCTAAAAACCAAGACTCCCAGGTTTACCGCTTCATTTTTCTGCTGTTTATCAACAGCTTTGCTAAAGCTCAAACCGTTAAATATTAATTACCGTTTACGCTACTTCATAAAAGTAGCGTTGCCGCGGCTATCGCTGCTTGATACTATCCACTTTTGTATGTGATATAAAATCTGATAGTGCGGGGCTATTTCGAATTCTAAATCCAAGCCTACAAGACCATTCTGTGTCCTACTATCCTATTATGTTGGTCTAATCCAGAGGTTCCCAACCTGGGGTTCATGTACCCCTAGAGCAGTGGTTCCCAAACTTGTTCGAACGGTTACCCAAACCAAGGTAGTGATTCTGTCTTATTACCCTCAATAAAATTTTTCGTATTTCAGGTCGAAAATTTCTTTTGCAGTGACCACTCATAATACCGAGCAACATTGTGATTTTGGTTGCGCATTACCCATCGAAGAATCGCGTATTACCCCCGGGGGGTAATTTACCCCCAGTTTGGGAACCACTGCCCTAGGGGTACATTTAAGGTTAGCAATAGAAGATAAATATATGTTTACTTATCTTTTATTTCAAAAAATTTACACATAATCAGCAAACATTATTTTAAAAACCCTTATGTGCTTATTTTAAATATATCTATGATTAATCATGACAAAATATTTTGTCATAAGAAATTTTAGGCGTACATGTTCATCTGTTGAAATACTGAAGGGGTACATGCTTATCTTTCGAAACGCTGAAGGGGTACATGCTGATCTGTCGGAATGCTGAAGGGGTACATGGTCAGAGAAAGGTCGGGAACCCCTGTTCTAATCTAAACAGTTTGTTGATAGAGTTGTACTGTATATAGCTATACACCATCATCTTCGAGTTAACTTGATCGATTGACAGCTTGTCTTCGTTTTTGTTCATCATACAATCACAGCGCACTGGCATATTTTAATTCTACTGCATTTGTGAAGCTTGAAAAAATGCCGCATGCGAACCAAGTTTTTGTACGCAAGATACAGTTTAGCACCCGATGAATCGCAAGCTGAGCTTAAGGGTGTTTGCAACTTACTTTAACCAACTACTGTTACTGGTTTTATTTGCCTGAAACAGTCAAAACAATCGTTATGCACTTGCTTTTAATTAAGTTGTTTTGACGTTACTTTGTGGAAAATCTCACCAGCAATGCAAAATTCTTCTAAAATTGCAAACTCATTAAGTATCGTGAAGTGCCCGCGCAATCCAATGCCTACAAGACCAAGAGACCCAAGGTTGAAACCTTTGCGTATCATTTTGATTCCCCATTTTTACGCGTACTTCATTAACTGACCTATACAATATACATATGTAAATGTAGACATACGTATTTACCTAATGGTGGTTTATAACTCTTGGAAAATAGCTGACATTGCAATTATGCGTAATTACGTTCTTCAACAAAATCTTTAAAAAAAATTCACCCCCATTGCTATTGACCTATACCTTTTACCACTCGTACAAGGTCCCGATACTAAAAGTAAGTTTGGAAAAATTTTGAAACAAACGCCCCCTTAAATTCACACCTGAAGACACACAGCGATGACGAGCATGAATGGCATGACCAAGTACAACATGGAGAACGCTAGAATGGAATAAAAGGCGTAAGTGATCAAGACCGACACCAAACTCGGCATTAAGACCCATCGTATATTGAACAGTTCGCAACTTGCAATGTTTGCATTTAATAGTGGCATGCATTGGAACGCTGCGACGTTATGGGTTGCATCTGCGTCGAAGGACGATAATAAACAGGTGTGAATACAATCGTAGTTGTATTCACAACGTATCGTAGTTGTATTCACAACGTATGGAGAGATGGACTGTGACGTAGGTGGAAATACGACCAAATGCCAGGACTAGTGCTGCTGCAATTAAAGCTCGAAATAGGTTTTACTGAAACAGCTATGCTTGTGCAATTTACCGCCTTTTGATTTGTTATACAATAGCAAAGTCTATCTTAACTGTGTGCGAAAGATAATGCAAAATGGTGACGTTGCTTTTTTGGATGCACGGGTCTTATTACTCTCGTATATGTTATGCTGGATACATCAACACGTTTCCAGGATAACTTTTTACGTGCCGGTCGATCTACGTCAGCTTCGCAGCAACGCAGTAATCGACAGTCGTCAAATTCTACGATGGACCACTATGAAAAGTGTTTCAGTATTTTCAAGTTCAAGCCGTCCTGGTTGCTCGAATCATCCGATGGTTTGTATGATCAATATTTACTTGATAGTCAAATTTGAAAAAGTTGGGTAGCTTTTCGGACTTATTGCAACCAAGAGAGTAGTTGCGTCGATCTCAACTCACACCGCCGGCCACGCTTTAATCTGGTTTGCTAGTTTTACTTGAATGCTTTTTAAAGAACGGTTGCACGTGTGTCAGTGAGTCACGTGGCTTGACATTTGGTCACAAGTAACCCTTACGTATATCTGTGTTAGGCCCAATGTCGGGTAGCCCACTTTGAATTACGTTGAATAAGACAATCAAGCGAACATATGTGGAACACTGAAATACTTTGCTATGCTTTGTTATCTTGCAGTGTTTCCAAAGCGGAAACGACCCAAAGATTTACATTATTTCTTTGCCATAACGTTTATCTTTATATGACGCAGATGACGATTCATTTAAAGCTGTGAGAGTCGACCTTATTGTCGTTCCTGTCGAGGAGATGCCGTACGCGGTGCTGGGGTGGACTGGAACAAAGGTATTTGTGGAATTCTGTCCAACGAGCGTATGACTGCAGTTTTGATTTCTCGGAATTGCACGATATGTCATGTACTTTCAGCATTTTGAACGCGAAATTCGACGCTACGCAAGGACTGAAAAGCAAATGATTTTGACCAGTCATGGAATGCATTCGCTTGATTCGGTAGGCCCGGTGTTATTGTGTGTCCCCCTGATTTGAAATGGCAACACCACCGGTGGTGCCACTCATGGGCGTCGAAAGGATTTTTTCAGAAGGCCTGAAAGTAGTGAAATTTGACTTTACCTACTCGAAGCTAAGAGAACAGCCTTTTTTTGCTAAAAATTTAGTAGGAAGGCGTCAAATTTCAAAATCCAGGCACCCCCCCTTCCGACGCCCATGCTGACATTAGCAATAACATAGTACGTTTACTGTTTGATGCAGTCATCTGTGATAACATCATATTAGAGCGGCTACATTCAATGTCTATCCTTACGATTGGCCGCGCAACGTCACAAGCGCAACTAGACCATGCGCTCCACTGACCAAGCGACAAAGCCCAAAAGTGCGCCGATTGAAAATTCTGCGTCGCATTATTAATGACTGGGATTTATTTCATATAATAATGACTGGGATTTATTTCATATAAACGATTCTTGTTGCCGGGCCAAAGATGTTCGTCTGTGCTTTTATGCAATGTGTAATTTAGAGCCAATCATTCCATGTGGTTTGTGTCGTCGTAATTGTATGTGAAGTGATCAACGAAGATGGCGCCCATTTTTACGATGCCATACGCGTTAGTCAAGAAAGACTTAACAGACAGCAATCGTATACGAAAAGTAAGCAAGCATTTTGATTTCAATACGGTTTGTATTCAGGTACGTGTGTAATTAAAGCAGTCTGTATCTTTTTTTCAGACAGTTTCCTATGGCGCGGCCTCGGAGGAAGATATTTTTCGGCAGTTAGGTCTCGAGTTTCGTGAGCCATCCGAAAGATGCTGTTGACTGAATTTCTGCGTGTGCTGATGTCACTGCATATGTTTTGAAACGACGCTATTTTCAAACTCACTGCACTGTCTTTGCAAGTTTACGAAACAATTGCCGAATATGGCGTCATACAGCCCATTTTATTCTTTCTATCAAACCTCTGTCTCTTCGATCATCCGCAAATATTTGTGCAATGGTATCAAGTTAAGAATTGTTGCAGAAGAGTCCATCCGTCAATAACGTCACGCTGTTTTGGTGAAGATTTTACCTTCCCCCGTCTGTTAGTGACGTAGTCGAAACCTTAACCCCCGACACTGATAGTCCGTTAAAACTTCGATATTTAGCCTTTTCAAAAAAATAAGGAACATAGCTAACTTAATTTTGTTAATATTCTGTCAGGTTTTGGTGCAAACAGTTGAATAGCATGAAAAGCTTTTGTCGTGGATATACATTGAAAAATTATACGCAGCTTAACTTGCACTTGCTAAGCTACTGCAAGCTGCTGAAAGTGTTCTTGAGGTGGCGATGCAAGTAAGTCTTATTTTAAAGTTTGTTTTCCCCTCAATCTTTCAATACCAACCATTTGCCTAATTCGGAAAATAAGCAAAATCTGCGCGAATTAATGACATATATAAATAAGCAATGGGCTGTGGAAAGCGACCAATTTCGCCTAAGTTTAAACTTTAAGGTAATATTTTGATTTTCACTTGGTCAAAAATTTTAAGGTTGCTTCATTAACAAACTTTTGCGGTTATGAGCCTTTATGAGTGTTATTTGTTAGAAAAGGTTTTACAGTGAAGTGGGACACATGGTATGCAGGGCCGGAGCAAGCCATTCTTGCGCCCTAGGCCAGATCCATTTTCAGCGCCCCATCATAGCTTAAAAGAAGTGTTCGCTCTTGTGATGACGCCATTCTGTTTAATCAACCGTGGCACGATATTTTTGCACGTAAACAAAAACATCCTCTCCGCACATCTTATAATTGCCGCAAAGCAGGGTCCATTCCAACACCCCTCTTCCTAAAAGACCCTCCGTTGTACATATGGTGTAGATAAAAATCGATTTTTTACGTCAAGCTAATTTGTTAGGTGAATACCGAGTTTGTTTGAACAGCAAGTAAAAATATTACCGAGACAAGGAACAGTCGTTACAGCGTTCATGTAAAGAAAAATCTCGCATCGGCCTCAAAACTTTGTTACAGCCGGCTCATTGTTACAATATGGTGTCTCACGGTCGCCGAAGTTCCACATGCATAACAAACCTCTGACGTTCGCGAACGCCACCATGTTGGTGATGGTGCGTACCAGCTAGAATTTTTTTGATTAAAATATAAATAAATGAAGGTAGTGTGTCCTATAATAATCGAAATTGGACTGGTTATGGTTAACTATGCTACTAACGCCAATAATGCTGCCGTTTCGGCCGCGTTTCCTGGCCTGACTAAACTGGGTGGTTGGAACATAACTTAGTGAAGGCTTCGACATAAACTTATTCCGGTAAAAGCAGCGGTGCTAAGAAAAGCCAAGAAATGAAAAGAACAGAGATGGTAACCTCAAAATTTTGCAGTGTACTTGATTAAGTATGCCTGCAGCACTAGCGTACGGAGGGGGTGGCCACTGTGCCATGGCCCTCCCCTCAGACCCTAAAAGTACAAAATGTATAAACAGTTTTCGGCAGTGTATACCAAAATGTTTAATTTTAGGCGAATAACACTATTTTGTTTAGAAAAACGCCTCTCAAAGCACAAAATTACTATATTTTCCACAAATTTGGGGGGAGGCATGGCCCCTTTGGCCCTCCCCT
>Ga0210059_1006196_pt1 | contig 19213 bp, 8 predicted proteins | sample Ectturendosymbi2_FD_188042 | JGI IMG/M metagenome (GOLD analysis project Ga0210059, IMG submission 188042) | Ecteinascidia turbinata endosymbiont from Florida, USA - Sample 2 (SPAdes) (version 2) | ecosystem: Host-associated > Tunicates > Ascidians > Unclassified | place: Key West, Florida... | reverse complement strand
GCAAACAACATAACAACAAAGAAAGCTTAGCTACTAACCTCTTTAAACAGCTAAATTTTGAACAATCATGTTTTAAAACCGTTTTTTAAGGAACTCCTTCTTGCAAAACTTCATAAAAAATAACCTACTGATACTCCTATTGCCCCCCAACCGCCCATTTCACCTTCAACTCCCCTTGGAGTTTCTCACTGTTCCCATGGGGGCGGTAGCGCCCAATTTGGGAACCACTCAAATAAATGTTACACATTTTGCGACTCCTAAGAGTGACAAAGATGATTTGGATTCAGAAGAAATCTTTCTTATGCATGGGTTCTCATTTCATGAATCCAGGTCTTCCTCGCAGAAACTAAAGTCTGGTTGACAGGCCTACTTTTATTTCTGATACCTAAAACAATTCACATCAAAAGATGCACACCAGTGAAATGTATTCTTATTACTATTTTTATTTGTCATGAATCATAATTTCAAATAAAACAGAAAGGTACTCACCAAGGTACAATATTCCATGATGCTCAAGCACTTTCGACATTGCATAACGCTCATACAATTCTCATATCTTAATGTTGCATCTTAGTAATTTGCGTCTAAGAGATCAACGATCTATTTAAATTGGTTCTTTTATTCAAGCATTTTAGTTAGAAGTATAAACTCATTATAAACTAAAGATGATTTAACTTTTGTTAGTATTGCTTAAAAAGTCTGTACTTTGCTATAACTATACTTAAAGATATGTCTGCACTCCTGTCTGGTAACGATTAAACTGTAATTTGTCACTTTCATATTTCGGCTTACTTTCCAATTTATGCAGCATCGCTTATAGAGTTTAAGGCGGAACTTCATCATTAATTAAGATTTCAAACATCCTGTTCGTAGCTGAATGCTCGCGACCATTCTGGAAATGTCAACATTTCAGCAAGACACAAATGTAACTCACTCACGAATACTGTTTAAGCCTGTACGACTGACAAGACGAAGGCTATGCTGGTACAGTACAGCGTTTTAGCCTGGCGGAGTTTCATTTCGGACAAGCCACGTGCTATCATCTAAACTGGCAGGAGTTATCCTGGACAAGCCATTTGCTGTCGTCCATACTGGCAGAGATTATCTCGGGCAAGCCACTTTAGTCTGGCGGAATCCTGCTAGGACAAACCAGCTTATTGAAACTCTAAACTGACCTGGTATCTGGTACAGGCCGCGGACTACCACTTTCCACACCTGATCACAGCCGGTAGTGTACTAAAAAAGCACAATGCAGGACAGTGACTTAACCTCGGACATACCACTGAAGGCGGAGTAAGTCAGTTTCTCTTTCCTGATCATAGCCGGTAGTGTACTTTAGAGCACAGTGCGGGTCTATGACTTAACCTCGGACATACCACTGAAGGCAGAGAGAAAGTCTCTCTCTCTGTCCAGAATGCAACGCCTTTTATACCCAAAGGTTGTCATGTGACTTGGAAATCCCCATTGTCTTCAGGTGTTTTAATTGGCTGTTAATTATGTAATTGTGTTATGATTGGCTAATTTAAATGTTTCTAGAATCTTCAGATATGTCTTGGTACTTGGGATTTCCCCTGATCGGGATCGGGCATCATATGACTTTGTCTCACGTTTAAGTGATGCTGTGTTTAGGGTCAGCTGACTAAATAATAGGTTTTGATTGGCTGTAACCCATTTGAATTTGTTCTGGCTGTTTTAGGCTTGTGAGTCTTTCAGAAGGCTAGATTTCTGTCCAGTAAAGTTGTTGCAGGCAAAACTTGCCTGCAACATAAATGAAAACAGAATTGCAAATAAATGCATTCAAAATCTCTAGGTTTGCTGTCGACTGATGCGAGGCCCCAGCAGGGTTGCCGGTATGGGGGTGCATGACGAGGGCACTTCTTCCTGCCTTTTGAAAGGGGTAGCAATGGGTGCACAGGTGCCCTTACATAACAGTATCATAAGTAATTTTATGATTTGTCATTATCAAGATCGAATTGAAACAAATTTTCTGTGATTTCTTTTATAAATTTTGGGGTCAACATTGTTGTTTGACAAAAGCAAGCATAATTGGTAATAATTTTTTAGTTTGTTTTGTAAGTTTCCATTGCCCTCAACTCATTTACTGCCCTCTTGCCGTACCGCTGTTCCGGCATCCTTGGGCCCCAGGCTAATCCACTTGTGAGGCTTCCTTTACCACTGTTACGACTTACGAGTTGGAGGAAATGGTAAAGGCCAATAAATTTACCCAAAGCCGAAAATGACGATCTAGACTTAGAGTATAAACGCTCTCCAGCTGCGCTCAATAACAATTTATAAACCCTTACTACAGTAAAGCGCCCCACGATCATAGGGTTTATTGCTGCCTGCGATGCAAAAGGGTTCAGTGACACGGCATGCATGTAGGCCTATGCAACTCTTAAGATTCCAGACGTTTGCACTGCAATTTTCCTTAAGAACATGACACAACCTCAAGCCACGAACTGCAGAATTTTGAACAAAAAATATTGTATCGTGTTGTAGCACACACTCGTTACATAAAACAGTGGGTCATAGGTGTCGACTTTCCCCTAATAAGACGTACAAACTTCATTTTTTTCTCATGTAGAAAAAGTACATACGATGTTTTTCTCACCTTTCCAGTTGCTTTGTAGTTTCTTTCACCATGAATACAAGAGAACTTCACTGTCCATAGAACTTATGCTAAGGATTAATATTTCGTCTAGTAGTGGTTTTCAACCTGAAGTTGTGGCCTTCTGAGGGTCGTGAACCACGTTTAGGAGGGGTTGCGAGTAGATATTTTATGTACACAACTGCATTACATATGCTTTACTGGAGTTTAAGATGCGTTTTTTGGGTTGTAGTGGATTGCTATAATGGGTCGCGGTACAAAAAAGGTAGAAAACCACTAATCGAGTACATCCGCCACCTAACTTTTCTGTTCAAATAAACTTTTCGTTTTCAAAAGACTGTTGTAACATGCAAAAGTAGTGCAAATTTAGTGATTGCAAACGGATTTTTCTACTGTTGGTCTTTATTGAGTAATAATAACATGGTAACAAATCTGCAAAGTTCACTTTAAATTACGGTGGCAGGCATTTTGTTGCATGAGACTGTTGAACGCAGACATCTTGGCAGGTAATACAGCGAGACAGTGACATGCCACTAGTCTGGTAGGTCGAGTGTTCGACTTTCGGCCGGGTCTTACCAAGACCTTGTAAATTGGTACTGCAGCCTTCTTACCAGACGCACGGTATACGGACGAGCTGCAGGGAACTCACCCAGAACAACAACCAAAATAAACAAATGAAATGAAACCTGAAATTATAGAAATTCAGTCGTGGCACTACAAAACCATTGTAGTTATAAAGCGCCAGCAACAAACCACCATATCAAACAAACATGCCGCTAGCGCTGAGCTACGTAGGCTACATTCATACTTTGTGAAAAGAAGCATGAGTGAGTCTATACTAGAAATGCTTCCATAAGTTTGAAATATCTGTTATTAGGGGAGTGTGACCAACATGCCTGAGTGACAAACTACACTTATGCAGGATTATTTTCATGCAGTATAAAATTACATGGCTTGTTATAGTAGAATACATCTATGCAGGCTTGTGGGAATACATCTTGATCACTAAGGTTTACTTCTGATATCTGAGTGAATACTGAGTGCAAAGCTATATTTGCTGCGGCGAGTTTCCATATTCATCTGGTCAATTTTGCAAAAACTGCGTGGTGTTCTAATTGTAGTAAGTTTGTCCGTAGTCATGTCAACATACAAGTCTACTTAATTGTCCGGTTTGTGTAGCAAGGTTTTATTGATCGCTTTGGACGAGATCCCAGACGTCTGCAGCTCTTGTTTCTAAGTCAGGGTTTCTCAAACAGGCCCCTCGTCCCCCCTGGGGGCCACGTGCAGAGGCCGAGGCCAAATCTAGGTATTCTTTATTGATGAGCAAGGGGCCACAAGCGTTGAGAGTCTTTTGAAGGGCGCAAAGGCTAATATCTGCAATGCTCTTTGTAGTCTGTTGCAACACTGACAATAGCAAAAAAATTAAGGATTGAGGTAAAGAAATTAATACTCATGTTTTGCAACACTTGCTGAAAAAATTATTTTCTGGTTTGCTGATGATTTGAACATCAAAGTAAATCTTTTCTTTGACCGAAAACATCAGGCATCACTTGATTAGTCTTCATAGTCTTGCATCAGGATGTTTGCTTTTAAAAGCAGGGATTCATTTTAAATGTTTTTCTACAAGATAAACTTTCAGCAAGAACATAAAAGAATTGCAGTGCAAATGAAAGCTAGCAAAAGGGTATTATTCAATACAAACATGTGTGTTTATTTATCAAAGCTGAATCGAGATTATTAATATTTTATTCAAGTATGAAGAGATTATTTTGGATTTTCATCAAATTGCCAAGTTTTAAAACTATCTGATCATCTTTCCGCTTCCGAAGTTAACACTCAAAGTGTTTACACTTTTTATCCTTTTGTTCAATTTTTCCTAGGCTAGATGGGGTATAGTAGTTCCTATGTGGCTATCAAATTAATAATGGCAAATGAAGAACAAACTGAAGAAATTGAAGTTTTGAAATCTATTTTTGAAGAAGATGAAAGTTTCAAGCTTGTAAATGAATGTTGCATTCAGTATAAATTTGGCGAAGATAAAAGCCGGAAATCTTTCTTAGTGGAATTTTCATTGCCTTCTGAGTATCCTCACATTGCTCCTGAAATCAGTCTTGACTCTTTTTATAATAACCACATCTCTGCAAAGATAAAAGAAAACATTTTGACACGTTTACAAGAACAGGCAAATGATTTAACTGGAGAAGCTATGATCTACACTTTAGTAGACTGGTTGAAAGAAAATGGAGATGATTTTATGTCTGCTCAAGCAGATCTAGCACCAGCAAGTGTATTTTATGATTCTACTTCAGCTAAAGAACAACATTCATGTACGCCGAAGCCAAAAGTAAAGAAAGAACATTTGACTAAAGCCCAGAAAAGAAAATTGGCTAATCGTGTTGATGTGAATGGTGAACGACCTAGGGGATGGAATTGGATTGATCCAATAAAACATTTATCTCAGACTGGAAGCATGGCCCAGTGAATTTCATTGGATTAACATTTTATGCAAAGTGATATAATATTGATAGAGATATACATTTGCCATATTGTTTTATCTTGCGTAAACCATACTTTTTACAATATTGTTGAATGATTGTATTTTGCTTTTATACAGCCGTGGACAAGCCTGCATAGTTGATAGGTCATAAATTTTTGCTGGTCATTTCTTCACTGTATATCTTTTAATCACCTTAGGTCATTGCAAGTCTGTAGTTTAGTGACATCATAAATGATATAAAACCAGGATGGAAAGACACTATATGCAATAATCTTAACAAAATTTTACTGTAGTCAATTGACCAATGCTGTCTTGGTGTAAAAATTACCTTGCTTTTGATTTCAGTTAGTTATTTTAAAATAAAGGAATAAATTTTGTACATATGGAAAAGTACAAAGGGCTGTTATTGTAGATTTGAGATTTTTTCACAAAATTGCATGCTCATTGGGAAGCATTTAGTATATATATACATCAACCAGTACATGTGCTTTGGTATATTGAAGAAGAAAAACATTGGAGTGAAAGTGGGAAGAATCAATGATACAACAATCAGTGATATAGGGGAATTCATGCTAATTTTGAAAGGTTCAGTATCATATATAAATGAGACCATGGTTGCTTTTCTAAATGACCAGTATGATTTTTTTAATCTTTGGTTTTTGCGTTGTTTCTCAGATGAGAAAACTATCTGTTGCAAGCCAGGTTGATTTTGTTAACCACCTCAAAAAATCTTTTAATTAAGAAAACCACCGTTTCCAACAAAACAATCTCATACCAAAAATATTTTTGTACAAGGCAGGGTTAGGAAGCCTCGAAAGAATGAGCAACGTTTTTAGGGGGTTATAGTTAGGTAGTCTTATCCTCTCCCATTTTTGAGTACATTGCAAAGAGAAAATAAATGTTTACTTCATACACTTTTCTTCTTGGGAAAACTGGGTATTTTTGCAATAAGTTGCAATTGGCTAAATTTATAAACTGATAATCAGTTGAATTGTGCTTGTCCTTGCATCTGAGCTGATCATCAAACTCAAAAAACAGTACATTTTAAGAGTAATTTAGTTGGATGTATGCAATTTTTGAATTGCCAAAGGCAAATGCTCATACTAAAAGTTTTGAAGAAAACTTCATAACAAAATAATGTATCAGTACCAAAAAATATTTTGTGGAACACCTAGTTTGTATAGGTTGAAATCATTTTATAGACTAGAGCAGTTTTCGTTGTTACAATAGCGAAGTTTTTTGAAAATATCAGTTCTCTTATTATGGTTTGCATGGTTCAATTTTAGTTTTATAAAAGAGCAGTATTGTAGTAAGTACAGTACGCTGTTGAATGTAATTTGGGTTCACAGTCGACTTGTGGATGCCAGTGTTCTTGTACAAGAACTTTGCTCAGAACAAATGCTCAAAAACAGACGTTTGTGAAATTAAACTCGTTTTACAATCAAATCAGTGCCCCCAAATATGTAAACCCTGGTTTTATAATTCTTGCTTAGCTGTAAGATTTTTGTGCTGATCACAAATTGGTTGTTTCAATACAAATCAGAAACTTGCTGTTTTTCTAATGAGCTGAACATGTGTCCATATATTATAGTCTCACACTTGTGCAAAGGCTGATTGTCAATATTTGCTTATCAACAGTCAAGTTGCTTACAATCATTTCTCCTCACGTAATGACAAGCAGCAGCTGTGCAGTTGTTACTAGCATGTGACAGCAATGGAAAAGGGTATGCCAGTTTTTCCTAATGGTGCACCACCGGTGGAATGTCTTGGCCACTTTGGTACTTATACACACTTTTCTCAATTGAACAATTGTTTTTCTAACCATTGTATTTCCATGGTTAAAGCCATCTGATTTAGTGGAAAGTTACTAGATAATCCTTAGGCTTGTTAAGCTTTTTGAAACTCATAATATCAAGACCAAACAAAAAGCCTTAAACGTTGCTTCTCCTGAGACAAACATAAGGTATATGATAGAAATAACAATTATGCTTATTTTATGATAGAAATAACAATTTATGTTGCACTGGATGTAAAGGAAGGTAATGACTGTGAGTTTTTGTTTTTATGCTATAGATGCACAATTTAAATCATTTATTTTCATGTCTTATAATTAATTTTTATTCCAAGTGGCAGTTATTATGGGCCTATTTAGAAGATATTGTAACTCTTGAACTACTTAATGGTGATATTGCGAGAAAAATGCATTTTGTGATACAACGAAAATGTTTGTTTTCATGAAGTAATAGCTGCTGTGGTTTGATCAATTTGACTGTGCTGTTCAGTTCTTCACCGTCATGATCATTGGGTACAAGTTTTACATCCTTTTTGTTACTCTCCATTTGTGGATTGTTTTGAGTTCAGCCAAGAAAGGTAAATTATTTATCAGGTGATTGCATCATTTATAATGTTTTGTTTAGTGTTCCATTATTACGCGTGAGGATTTTTGATTTAATAAAGGACTTTCTGTAGACGAGCAATGGTTTACTTACCTCAAGAAGATTGAAGATGCATCCAAATCATATGAGCCTTGCAAAGGAAATTGCACATGTTTTCTTGATGTGATGGATAACGACTTCAAACCTTGGAAGAAAAAAGGAAAAATAACAAAAGAAGATGTCAGTCTTGCGTTTCGGAATTCTGTTGCCTACCAAATTATAGATCACAAGCTTTATCGAGAAGAGAAATGCTTGTTTCCTAGCAGGTGCTCACATTATTTTGTAAACACCTAACATATGAATTAATTCAAGTTTTGTAAAAAATAGTTACTTAAGTTACATGTTGTCAAAGTATTGGAAAAGTATAGAAGGTTCTTCAAACATTAATTTTTGTATAAAATGACTTTTCTAAAATAATGAGTGATATTTGGCTACAATTGTGTTATAAACTCCATACACTTCAAGGTTTAACTTTGATGTTTGAAGTTTTCAGGGAAGGTTTGCAATAAGAGCAGACGTGCCCAGCCTTTTTTTTACCCTAGTCTTCCTTTGAAGCCAATCTACAGAGATCTACCAGTTCATTAATTATTATCATCATTGCAAACCCCAGCCTGTGGTAACTAACCTCTCAACACTTTTTCTTGTCACACATAAACACAAGACATAAGATCAAAAACCTTTCCTCTCAAACACACACCAAGCTGCATGATCAGCCACAGCCATAACTGACCTTAATATGAACCAAACATAAAAATAAACCAGACACAAAACAGGTAGACCTCTGAGTAAAGAAAAAAAACACTCTGCCTTGATGGTAGACCTGGAACTAAGAGCAGGAAGGTTAGTTTTTTATAGTCAGGAATCTGGTTGCAAGGCAGAGGCAAGCTGCAAGGTTGTGATCAGTCAGTGTTGATCTACACTTGGATGTGGCGATTTTCATGTGCAAGAAACAAAACTTGCAGAAAAAAGTTCATCTTAAAAATATCTGTATGGATCGGTGCACATCTTCTGAGATTGGGATACTTCTCCACTCGTAGTGTTCAGAACATTGCAGAGCGATTCCATATGTGGCATGTGTGAAATTTTGACAATTTTAGTAAAGATTATTCAGTGTGATTTTCCATATGGTGCATTTATGAAACTTTAGCATCAGTGGCAAACTATTTAATTACTAGTTTTGAACAATTTTTTTCCAAAGTAGGCAATTGAAAAAGATTCTTGAAGACAGGCATGGAAATAATTCTACAGAATGTGTACATTTTCCTGAAGCATCAACACCAGATAGATCCAGGCAATCATTTGGAAAAACTTTTGAAAAAGCAAAGCAATGGAAATCCCCCCCAAAAGAGAAAATCCCACCTTAGTGTTACATCCCTCAGGACCCTCTTTTATTGAAAAAGCTTGCCTCAGAAATTTTAAGTGCAGTGGAACATATCACAATACTACAGCTTCATTACAGGCAATGTGGTAGTCAAAATAGTTAACAAATGAGCAAAATAACACTGCACAGGGGGACATTTTCTGTTAGCACCTTTGCTGCCAGGTTATTCAAGCGGTTTGTGTGAAATCATGTGGTTCACATGTGTCTTTGCGCGGGCATAACTCCAGAGTCGATTGCGCTAGAGAGCTGTTCAAACCCTCAAAAGACATGACATCACTCACAAAAAAATGGAAACCTAAAACCAAAACTTTTTTTTCATTGCAGACTAGAAGATTTGACAAATCTTTTGAGGGTTTGAACAGCTCTCTAGCGCAACTGGTGGAGGAGCTATGCAGTTGGTAAGGCAAATGAAGAAGTCGAAATTTAACTTTGCTTATCCACCTAACATCCATGTGAAACAGCAGTATTGTATTACTCAGTATTGTTCTAGTCCAAATGAGCACAGAAAAGTCTTTTCTGCAGACTGGCACAAACTGAACAAATAATCTTCATCGCCATTTCCACTTCTTTCAAATTTAAAACTTATCCACATAAATCTGGGGATTTATTCAAGATAACCAGGAAAGATTCACTTTCTTTGCACAGTGCAATCAACCCACAAGTCTATCCCATCACAATAGGCACACCTCCACTGTGACAGAGATCAGCCTGAAGAGTGACAGTTTTAGTTTTGTCGTGCTAACAAATCCTATGAAAGCATTAAACATTATCTTCCACCCTGGTTTGTCTATTAAATGACAAAATAGTGAGTAGTTCTTCATTGGCATTCATGTCGTGTTGGTTTGTGGCCCTATGCTTTTGCAAACAACTACAACTGTTTGAGACAAATAGAAGAGTAACTAGAAACCACTATTAAAATGAACTTATATTTCATTTTTTCTTACACTCTTCACAGTTAACTTGGGACCAGCCAATGTTCTACCAGTAGACACAATTGACTGATTGAGCACCCCTGAATTGAAGCATAAAATTTGGTAGTGGATGCACTTTTTTATCCAGTTGTTGTATTATTTGAAGTTTTTGCAGCATTGCTCTGCGACCTTTGTGTTTATACAGTACCACAGATACTGAAAGTAAGAACTGGTATTGTGGAGTCATAAAATATTGATGGTGTTTGCAGCGTGATTAAGAAAAAATTACTTTTGGTGTATAAGTTCATTCAGGTGCTTTTGTCACATAGATGTACAGGAGTGGAGCACTTCATTTTGGAGATAATCAAAGATTTACCTGATATGGAGCTTGGCATTAATGTGCATGACTGGCCAAAGTCGATGTCTCATGGTCCTCCAATTCCTGTATTTTCATTCAGCAAAGTGGTACTATGCTGCACTTCTAATTTTTCTGTGTAATTCAATATTTTAAAATCTAGACTATTATTGTAAAAACTGTTGAAACTATTTAATATCGTAAAAACAAGACTTTCATGCTATTATTACAAACATCTTTAACCCTTTAACGACCGCAATTGGCCAGCGCTTTTTTGGCCATAAATCGCCAGCCGCTAGAGCTGGAGAGCTGTTCAAACCCTTTACGGATTAAGCAAGTCTTCTAGTTGACATCGAAAAAAAAAACGTTTTTCGTTTTTGGTTGGGGTTTTCTGGAGGTGACGTCACAATGAGGGCATGTTTTGGAAAATTTGGTCACCTTTGGCCGGCCCTGGGCCCCAAGCCATTGACCCATTCTATTGGCTCAAGGTTTTGTTGAAAACTAGGTCAAAATCCGCGTCTGTAGAGCCCTTGATTGACTTGCTAGCATATCTGTAGCCAAAATTATTGGTCAAAAATCCAGTTTTGGCCTAGATCAAAACTTTTCAGAAAAGGCATAATTTGCCCTTTCAGGCCAAACTTTGGCCAGCCATAACTCGGCAGCAGATTGAGCCAGAGAGCTGTTCAAACCTTGTAATGACTAGTGGTGTCGTGTAGTTTAGATTAAAAAAAATTTTTTTAAATTTGGTTGGGGGTTTTAGGCCAGTGGGATCATGACAGGGGCATGATTTTTGGTTAATTATATGACGTCATCATCCGATCCCACGCGCCAATATTTTGGCTTGCAATATTTTAGGATTCTAGGCGAGAATACGTGTTTTTAGAGCCCTAGATTGAGTTTCTAACGTTTCTGGTTCGAAAGTTAGGCCAAAAAACAGCCAATTGGTAAGGGGCTTTTCTCAATACTTTTGGGGGATTTCCCTAATTTATTTTAATGTTTTTGACCCTAATCTTGGAACCAGGAATGTTAAAAACCCATTCGGATCCTTCAAGTCCCAAAATGTAACCAAAAAACAGCTAAACTAAAAAAATGTCATTTAAATGGCTCCTGTGGGTCTTAAAGGGAGGTTGGGCAAAAATTATAACGTCAGCAAAAAATAACATAAACATCTTATCATCATAAAAAAAACCTGCCATCCTCAAATGAATTTTTTTTTATTGCAAACTGCATACCTTCACGAGTCTTTAGAGGGTTTGAACAGCTCTCTAGCTGAATCTGACGGTGAGTTATTGCCTGGGGAGAAATGCCCCTCAGAGTGGCTTTTGAAGGAGCAAAATTTTGGTCAATTTTTGGTTTATGAGCCATAATTTTCGCTCCCAATATGCTAGGAAGTCAATCAAGGGCTCTATAGACGCGGATTTTGACCTAGTTTTCAACTAAACTTTGAGTCCAAAAAATGGCCCATTGGGAAGGTGCCCAGGGCCAGGCAAAGATGGCCAAAATAACACAAAAACACACCTACTTGTGACATTCCCCCCAGAAAACCTCAAACCCAAAACGAAATATGTTTTTTTTCGATGTCAACTAGAAGACTTGCTGAATCCGTAGAGGGTTTGAACAGCTCTAGCGCCTGGCAATTTATGGCCAAAAAAGGGCGCGATAATATGTTGGTACGCACAATCGTTAAGGGTTAAGGAGTGATGTGGCTCCCTGTGCTAGGTATAAAAGCCCAAAATGTCTATGCAAGGACAGTATTCAGGCTGATTGCAGGAAATATTGTATTTAAAGCATTAGTTTTTGCATTGTTGTTTCTTTTACAGCTTGGCATCATCATCTTAGATTTTCAAGTTCCACTCTGTTCCATAGTTGTACAGCTTTTGAAAAAAATCAGAAACTGAATCAAGGTAGTTACCTATCAGCCTAATCAATATAGCCATTAGTTTCTTATGGACATTGCATAGGTAGGTAATACATACTGGTTCTGGCGCTTTATAAATGCATTAATTATTATATTCTGATCCTTCGTATGGATCACATATATTTTTCGTTTTTGCAAGCACAAAGTGATTTTCCACAATTTGAATGAAAACACCTATTTTCTGATGGTATTCTCCAAGCTAAACTGAGGCATTGTGACTCTTCACAAAAGTTCAGTACGTTGTCTATTCTCGTAAGAACATGGGATTCCTACTTTTCTTTTGCCCTTTTTCACAGGTTTTTGCTCGATCCAAATGATTACTTATTGACAAATGTTTTGTCTTACTCTATCACATAGGCAGAATGTTTGTTCAGGCAATAAAAAATGTATATATACACCACAGGCATTTCCTATGTTCTTGTAACCTCTACTTAGGAGTCAAGAACTTTTGAAGAGGGTTAAGGGTTTATATTTAATTTGTTAAGAAAAAAAGTGGCTGCATTGTTCCTTCCTACTCAAACACTCAATAGTTTTTTCATTGCCCTGACTTACCTACAACTTTTGGATATCAAATACTTACTGACCTAGGGTGAAGGGGTCAAATCCAGTATAAAAGATATTATTAATCTGTATCTGAAACACTGAATTTTGTTTTGCTGATTTATGTCTACCCCATGTGGCTGTTGGGCGAAGGGTGTAAACTATTGAATAATATTTGTAAGAGTGGTTCTTAGTGAGAAGCCCCTCATTAGCACTCAACTTATTCAGTCACTCCCCTTTGGTGTTAATAATTGTTACTTGCGCCTAACCTCAAAATCAAACACAAAAAAACAGAACAATATTTTATTTGTCATTATATTGCCTTTCAACAATATTGATGTCATACTTGCAAACCTTTCACACACCCCAATGGGGTGCACCATCAGTTCAAGAACCCAGGATTTAGAAACTTTGCAATCGTTGGAAGAAGTACAGTTTGTTTACTTGCTTCCATATCTGCAAGGAATAACTGCAGGAAAAAATCAGAAATTTAAAGTAACTGCAGTCTACTTTCCTGCGCTAACAACCATAGTTTTGCTTTGCATAGCTGCAAGAGCTGAACTTCTTGCACATCAAATGAGTAAACATGTTTGCGTATGATACAAACAGTTCTTTCAGTCTTCTATAACAATGAGTAACGCTGCCACAATTCTAGTCATGGAAAGAAAGAAAAACATGTGTTTATTTTTAAGTGAGAAGTAGCTCCGGCTCCCTGGAGGTCACTTCCTAGATACTAACGGCTTTGCCAAATAGACTTGCTTACCTAAATCAGTGCTCTTAGTCTTTACAGCACACTAAACATGATCGTTACAAGTTATGACACCAGACAAGTCTTTTATATTTCTTTGGTTTAATAATCGCCACAGCCATTGTTGCTAGCATGTGGTGTCACTTGTTGAACAGTGGTTCTCAAACACTGTTCTAAGAGCTGCATGCAGCTCCCAAGCATCCTTTGTGCAGCTCTTACTAGTCTTTCAATAACACCTCTAACATTTTGTGTAACAGACTTTGTTTTTGCAATAAAACACAACGTGTCAATTGACTTGTGTTAAAAATTTTTAGTGTGCCTCTCAAACGAAATCATAAGTCTGGATTTGGCTCTCTTCAGCGAAATCGTTGAGAACCACTGTTTTAGAAGTAAGAAAAACGTTAACTGCCACAACTTTTTGCTTACTAGTCACAATGATCAAACCAGATCTGTAGTGGTGTAGCAATCTAAAAAGAACTGAGCTGTGATGATTAGGTATATAATACAACATCCATTGCTTTTGTAGCTGTATAATCATGTTGTTAGCAGAAAGTATGATTAAGATATGATGCCAGATTTAAGCCTGAAGTGCATGGCACGCCATTGTAAAGTAGGAATTTTTGTTAGAAACTATTAGGCATACTAACAAGGTTTACTAGATCACTGGCAAAGTTCTCTAGGAAACATTACATTTACAAGCAGTAGCATAACATGAAAGTTATAAATAATTGGTAGCGAACTAGCATTGTTTTGCATAGCAGTACATTATCAGGAGGGTATAAAGCAATGTAAACCAATGTGAACTTTTCTTGAGGTTTTCCTATGTTGAAAAAATTATCAGTCTTATTTTGACCTGAGCTTTGCAGGTTAAATTGTGCTTACTTTGCGATTCATCACTGCTTATTATGTGTGCAAAAGATAAGAAATCAGAAGTTTCAGCTATTTTTAAGAAGTCAAAGGTGAAGTTCTTGCTAGAAGTCATACTATTTCTTTGAACAAATGAGTATGTAAATATATCTTTGCATTTGTGTTAATGCAAATGTGTGCATGTTTGAAAGAATACATGAGAGAGGTAATCGACTGTGTGCTTTGTGCTCGTTGCATGGTTTGCCCAGGCAGCGCTGTTAGCTGGAATCACCAAAACTGCAATAGGCAAAGCATGCAATGTGTGTAGAACACTTGGTCAATTGGGACTGGTCTGTGTTTAAATGCTCAGACACAAATATAGTTTTCCAAACAACTGTTTTCTTGATTTTGGTCGTAAGAAATAACAAAAGGTCCTCAGGCAGTGATGGCCAGCGACTGCCGTTCTAGAAATTGTTTATATTACCGTTACCTTGTTATGTTTCTGCTAGTAACTGTTCTCTGAATCGTCTGAACCTGTGATTGTTGTTTTTTCGCTGATTTTCTCTTGGTAAGAGCGCTGCTTGTAAAAAAAAACTACCAGATTAAATTACTCAAAAGTTTGGTATAATCTCTTGGTTTTGTGTACTTGATGCAGTTCATTTTCCATTCAAGTTGAGGCACACCAAGACAATTGAAACTATTAATATGTGAAAACGAACAGAAGCCAGAGCCATGAAAAAAGAGAGCTCCAGAGCTGGAGCCACACTCATGAAAACCAAGAGCTCCGAAGCCATGTTCATAAAAAAAAGAGCTCCAGAGCCGGAGCTGTGTCATTTTTACGACGGCTGGCAATAATAGCAATTGACACAAGCATTGCGTATTATGCATAACGCTTGACCTACAGGTGCGAGGTTTGCAGCCTTTGATTAAAAGGTTCGCAACTCTACATGTAGTGTGACCTTGGTCTCGGAATCACTGCTTTAGCACGTTAGTGATTTTTTGTGAACTACTATCATACTTCTTATACTATTATACACCCTTATTAGGTCAACATAAACCAAACATTTTTACCGTTTTTTGACTGGCCTCTTGTCTGAATGATCAGATTGCTCGTGTGACTTATTAATTCATGGTTAAAGTTGTTACCTTCATGCTTGAATTTTTGTGCAGAATGATTTGCATTGGGATATTATGTACCCTGCGTGGACTTTCTGGCAAGGTGGTCCTGCTGTGGCTCCCTTATACCCAACTGGCCTTGGGCGGTGGGATATTATGCGAAAAGAGTTAGAGAAGTAAGTTTGTATCTGAAATAAGCATTGTTTGATGTTTCTTAAAAATTCTGCCAGACCAATGCTCACTGGCATCCTTGCGTGAAGGTGCTGAAAAATCAAGGCTTTTTTCAACAATAATTATATATGACAGAGATCAATTTCGTTACTCTCGTGTTCGAAAAAAAAATATGAAATTTGAAAAAATCAAGAACTTAGGGTGACCTTTTATCATTTTTACCCGAGCTGTTCATGCTGTAAGGTTGTTAGGCAGTTGCCAATATTTTTATCTTAACTTTGGTGCTGCTTACGGATTTCAAAAGATGATTTTAAAAGACTTCAGGTTTCTGTATTTTTGCATAAACTGTTCAAAGTTTCTTATAAGCAAAAAGCTGTGAAAACCATGGCTTGCTGTCAAACAACCATGAGCTATTTGCTTTTGTCTCTGGGTATTATAAAAACCCACGCATATGTTAAACTTGGTTTAGTTAAAGTTTAAATGAATGCACAATAGGATTATCTACAAAGGAAGATTGCTTTTTCACCAATTGAATGTGTTCCGTTGTGACAGGAAAATGTGAGGTTTTCATCACGTCGTTATTTGTACTGCTGTTGCAACCTCTCCGGTGGTGTTGCGTTGATTGTGCGATTCACCACGAACGGGATGTGCGTGAAGAACAACACCAAACATATATGTGGCGCGAACAAGCAATCATAGAGTGATCGCGGTGTGTAATCTCTGGTGATACTAACGATGTCAACGACTGAACGTAACAATAGCGTACGCGAAGAGTGATCATGGCATGTGAACTCTATTGTTGCTTGCTGCCACAGTGCGAAGCTTTGCTTATATGCCGCTCGGGATTTCCGATCGCAACACTGCATTCTAGTATTGTATTTTTTTATTATGCCACCCAAAACCAACAAGTGCGTTTTCGTCACAATGAAAATGTGCTTCCGTGAAAATACATAGGTATGACACATGACTTATATTAGGGAAGTTTTTTCAAACTGCTGCGTTATGACTTGGTTAAGTGTCGCATTAGCAAAATACAAGGATCTGTGTCAGTTAAAGACATTTAGAAAAATACAACTGAAACCAGACCTTCGATTTTTGGCAGGGACTTAACTCATGAATTTGGCCAGTCCATGATTGTACGGTTTTGTTTGATTTTTTAACAATTTCGTGTAGATGAATTAATGCAGGTGTTTTGAAGGTATTTTAGGGACCCGAGTCGGGTCCCTAGACAGAGAAAATTATCATCGGGTCCCTATCAGAGAAAATCGGTTACCTGGAATCAGAGAAATCGGGTCCCTACATGTCCATACCGGGTACCTAACATTTTCCTTGCAAAAACTGAATTAATGTAAGATGTAATCACACAAAACGGATAAAAAAACAAAAAGCAGTTGCTGTAATTCAGAATTTTATCCCGATAAGCTTTCGGCTATAAACCAAACAAACCAAGCTTATTTCTTTGATCAAAGATCAACTACAAACGTTTTGGAGTTTACTTGCATTTTGTGTAACAGAAATGTCTAGGACTGAGATCATTCTTTTCAGTGTTACGCTTTGCGTACAACACAGACAAGTAAACACAGACATAGAAAATTGTTACATCATAGTTGCTTTATCGTTGGAAGTTACTACGCATCAGCTCCCTAATATTGTACTTGAGTTTGGCGCCCAGACTGCTGCAGAATCTACATTAGCATGCATAAAAGTTTGCAAATTGTAGTAGACGTTTGGCGTTTGAAGTATAAGCGTTATTTGGCAGCTTTTAGACTTTTTAACAGGAATACTGCATGGCAGTGGCGTAGCCAGCCCAAAATATTTTTTGGGGCCAAAATGTTTGATTTTAGGCGAATAACACCATTTTGTTTGAGATACCGCCTCTCAAAGCACAAAATGACGAAATATGCTAACAATTTTTGGGGGCCATGCCCCACTGGGCCCAGGGCTGGATTTAATTGATGCGAGGCCCTAGGCTAACTCACTTGTGAGGCCCCTTTCCCATTGTTGCAAGGAAAAAAATGGAAAGCGTTAATCAATTTGCGATAATCCGAAAATGACGCTCTGAAAGTACGGTCAGTAAAAATTCGAAACCATTACTGGAGTGCTCATGATCACTGCGTTTGTTGCTGCCTTCGACGCAAAAGCGTTAAATTGCACGGATTTTTTGAAATCCTACTTGGCTGGCGGGAACAGGAGTATTAACTGCCATAGGCAAACCAACCGAAATCGCCACAATTGAAATATTTGACAAAACTCATGGTCTACGTTTTTCATAAGAATCACATCTGTTTTTTCTTATCCGTGGTAAAAAAAAACAAACACACTGCACCGATATAGTATGTGTGGCGGCATAAACACTTTAAAGCACAACGTGAGAAGCACGTTGCAACTCGCTTAGCACGGCTGTAAAAATCTCTCACACACGACCAAATTCGTCACGTAAAACACACCCAAATGGTTGTGACTGTCAGGTTCACGATTCACGTGTTTCTTACTTTTTCAGACTGGTGAGAATCGAACGCAACTAAACTGTCGCATGAAAAGGTGTAAGAATAAAAACCAGAACCGTCGCCAGAAAGTCTTGAAGAGGGAGTTTAAATTTGCGCAAGGGGACTTGTGACATTTTGATACTTTGGTAAAATCTTTACTGATTTATAGCGTTTCATATTTAAATTTGGAAGAGCTGAGCACACCAATGCTCACTGGACTGGTTTAAATTTCGCTTATGCTGTCATTGAAATACATATGAAGAAATAAAAAGCTGCAATCATCGAATGAAGTAAGGCTGAACATACCACAGTGAACAGTTGAAGAGGTTTTGTCTTGCCTTCTTCATAACAAAATTATCTAAGAATTCATTACAATTTGTTTACCTAAGTTTGTCACTTTTAATGTACCAAATGCTTAGTGTGGACAACCTCTTCTGGAATATTGCGACCCTTTAAATCATTTTTAATTCTTTTGAATCTTGAAAAGAACCTTTTGCCTGAGCAGTTAATGACCATCAAGCTAAGAAACAAGGCTTCACGTGGTTGCATAAACTAAGAACCACTAATCTAAGGCATCAGACCCAAACGCGCTTTTGTCATTTTTTTGCTGTTTCCCTGTCTCGGGGAAGAGTTCTGTGGTTGCCAGGTGGCAAAGTGGCTTTTGCTTGCTATTCAATATCATCAAGATCTTCTCTGATTTGCTTAGCAAGGCAGCAAGACAAACTTGCGCCAGTGCTCAGTAACAATCTGATTTCTGAATGACTTTACTGGAGAAAATTCAAATGGAAAAAATTACATCCAAAAGCACCAATCGAGCTTCACGCGATACAACGCTGGCAAAACTACTGTGTTGCTCAGCCACCTAAGAAACAACTATGTTTTATTGTAGGATGCTGCTGCCAGCCCTACACATGTCTCTTATCCGCAGTACAACCTTGCTTTGATCAGGTGCAGTAACGTAGCTAGAGGTTTGAGCAAGGGGAAACTTGGCTGACGGGAGCCCACTGGCTAACGCTCAGAAAATAGTTGAGAAACAATAGCAAATCCGGTATTGAACGGCTATACAAAAACACGAAATCACCGGAAAAGATTCCGAAAAACGCAAAAAAAACAATCTACTGAAAGCAAAAGAATAGTAAGTACCAAATGCAAGCGAGGTAGGGGCCCGGATTTTACATTTAGCTTGGCAGGGGTGGTGGTG
>Ga0210059_1006195_pt1 | contig 19214 bp, 11 predicted proteins | sample Ectturendosymbi2_FD_188042 | JGI IMG/M metagenome (GOLD analysis project Ga0210059, IMG submission 188042) | Ecteinascidia turbinata endosymbiont from Florida, USA - Sample 2 (SPAdes) (version 2) | ecosystem: Host-associated > Tunicates > Ascidians > Unclassified | place: Key West, Florida... | reverse complement strand
GTCACCAAATCTGATGGATGGTTCGACTCCCCGGAAGTGACGTCATTATCCCAATGTATAGAAATATGCATGAACAACCTCTGAATATGCAAACATTAACAAAAAACCCGTGATCTCAAGCTGAAAATTTTTTTTTTCAGTCTAAACTACTAGTCTTCACAAATCTTTAGAGGGTTTGAACAGCTCTCTAGCCTATTCTGACAGCGAGTTATGGCCGTATCCAAAAGGGGTGTTATTCTACCCTGGTTACCTTTTTTAGGGGTAGGATTTTTGACTACTTTTTGGTTTTTGTGGCATAATTTTTTATCCAGATATGCTAGAAAGCCAATCAAGGGCTCTAAAGACTCGTGAGATAGCCTAGTTTCATCAAAATATTTGGGCCAAAACGTGGGCCCATTTGATGGGCGTCCAGGGCCGGGCAAAATAGGCCATAAAAACGTTAAAACACCCCCACTTGTGACGCCCTCCCAAGAGAACCCCAAACCCAAAACTGAAAATTTGTTTTTTGACTCGGAACTACTAGACTTGCTGAATCCGTAGAGGGTTTGAACACCTCTCTAGCTGCAGCAGCTGGCGAGTTATAACCAAAAACGTACGAGCCAATTTATTCCCTTTTGCGGTCGTTAGAGGCTTGTTGACAGTTCGTCTAAGTCTACAGTTTTCTTCTATTCCCCTGTGAGCGTCCGCTTAGGCGAGTTCTACTGTACTGCACATCGTCACCTTTGTTCACATTGTTGACATTTGCTCTGGAAAGAATTTCGCTCTTTATGCTTTCGATTCCGATTATCCGGATATATTTCACGAAACAAAGTGGCCCGGATAAAAGAGGTCTAACTGCAATTCGCTTTAAGAAAAGTGAACTTCTCTTTTAAAACTAGATCCGACTTCGGATCGACCAATCCCACTATAGGAGCTTCTGTGGAGCTGGTTTATAATCTTATCAAAGGCCCGCCAGCACAAGTGGCATGTAATTTTTTTCAAAATTGGAATACCGACGGCAGAACTTTTCTGTAGGTCATCTAGTGACTTGCTGTATTTGTTTGCGTTTCGGATGACTTCCTTCAGTGTGGCCCGCGTGGGAAAATTGTCTAATGACTCGTTTAAAAATAGTCTTGAGAATAAAGTCAGCTTGGATTCCAAGGCTCTAACATTTGTGAACATGTTGTGACGAACTGACCTTTTCCTCGAAGCCACACATTCATTCATTTGAAAAAGTAGGCTATCTTTACAGCAAACGGAAAGTCACATGACCTATTCTTGTCGCTGAGTTCAGAAAATAGATCGCGCTTTCTCTTTAACTGCAATTCGCACTGATTTCCCTATGAGGTCTTTCTGATTTTCCCTCCCACGCTTCTTGAAACACTTAGCCTAAACTAACGTAGAAGATACGACAGTGGCAAAGTAAGTCCTGATGATTTGCATCGGTTTCCTGCAGGTACATAATGAACTAACGGTGCTGAACATCCCGATTAGGATATCCTCAATTTATCTTGTGTTTTCGCAGTAGATCGACATTTTTTCTGTAAAATTTGAAGATCCATCTGTTGTGGCATTGACAAGCCCATGGTAGCTTCATTCTTTCCATGAGAACAGACATCTGGCCATATAAGTCCTCTTTCCGTGTTTGCCTTTCAAATACTTCATAATAAAAACATCTACGTTGTTTTATATTAGACAAAAATTAGGAACTAAGCAGCATCTTTTACATACCGTTGCTTTCATCCAGTGCTATTGAATAGGACGGAATATTTCAAACTCTCTGGCTATTCTGTACTTTCGTCAAACAGTTACACACTATTAGTAACTGTTCTGTCATATGCAAGACTTGAAGATGTTGTCTTTGGTGTGCAATGTAAGGGGTGAAGCACCTTCAAATAAGATATGTGCTTCTGTGTTACCATGCAGCTATCTATGAAAATGCTGAAAGTCTAGCCCAATGTTGTGGAATGATATATAGCCCTTCCCCGCTGGTCAAATCAAAAGCGTTGGTCAAGTCAACAAAGGCGCTGCTGTCGGTATTTCTGGATTTGGCGCAATGAAAATGTCTTGTCCGTAGCTGTTGCGGCGGAAAACATACCACGGTTCATTGTGAAGCCTCACCGCAAGAGTTGGGATGCGACACAGTCCTATCTTTCCAAGGACCTTTCCAACAATATTCCAAATTTAAGATACCCCTTGTTACAATCTCCTTCTACACCTTTGATTCTGTGCAAAGTCGTATTCTTGACGTTCCGCATTTCTTTCGGAAGCCAAACTTCATTCTAGTACTTACCAAGAATGTTGTAAAGTACTGGAACAAGGTAATCACCGCGCTTGGGCAGCTTGCCTACAATTGCTGATGGGTCTGGATTAAGCGTAACGCTCTGAAAAATGTTCCACCAATCCGTCCAGTTGCTGATTCTTGTCCTTTGATCAAAGTACTGCCCGAAAATCTTAGAGGACAGGCCTTCCCGGTGACGAACCAATAACCTTCTTTATTCCATCGTGCATGAGGTGAATGCCACTCATGCTGGAAGCTGCTTGGATCTGCAAGCACAGATTGTTCTACAGCTTGTTTGCAAAATAAAGTTTCGTAGCGTGACTAAGCCGAAAAGTTAACAAGACCAGAGAATGGTCAGTGTCACCAATGACCCTGAGGTAGACACAAATGCGCTTCAGTAGACCAATATTTGGTCTCGCTGCCAATAACATATCGAAGTGATAGCAGTGTTGCGGCCTTCGCTCGGGCCAGCTTCATTTGTGCATAAAACCTCCGTCAAAGCAGGCATTTTTTACACACAAGTGTTATTGACTGGATATTCCCAGAAGTCGTTGTCCGTTTTAATCTGACCATGAATTATGGCCGCATTGCCAGTTTGTGCGTTGAAACCTTCTAGGACATATCTTGCCGTTGTTGTTTTGTTGGATTGATTTCAGCGCAGTAGACAGATTGTCACAGAACATACCTATGGTCTGCTAAGGACTGGCAAGAGTTTGTGCGTAAGCATAGACTATGTTCTGTAGAATAGATTCGTTTTGTTTGACATTGATAATTCGTTTTGAGACAGCGATAGGGGTGCTGTTGTGGTCGACCAATTTGTATGAAATTGCAAAACCGATTGGCAGGCTTCTATTTTCCTCCAGACCAGTAGAACGTGTAGTTTTCCTCCTTGGTATAGCCTGAACCAGAAAATCTTGTTTGCTGCAATGCAACAATGTCAACTTGCTTTGTTTCCAATTCCTGATCTAGCATAGCCGTCAAAAATATACATTAGAAATGTTGTGGTCTGGGTTAGTAGAATACCTGAGTCTCATGGTTTGAATATTCCAGCTATACGCAGACAAAGAGTACGTTGAGTTATTATTTTCCAACGATTAAAACATTTACGTCCACTTTTCTGCTTTTGCTCTATCCCCATTTGCCCAGGCGGGCAGGAGGACAGCAGCTTATGGACTAAGGGCTGCCTATCTTTAAGGCAGTAACTGGCCAGTGAGACATAAGGTCTTTTCCACCGCACTTCGCGACCCGTGTTGCACGTCCAGCCAACTCGTCTTACAACCCTTGAACTGCCGTGAACCGCGTTGTTTTACCCTGATTAGCGCGTAGCACATTGACCACTCCACCGTTACTGATCCCTCCCTATGTTTTTTCGAAAGCGCGCCTTGGGAAGGGTTGGGCCACTGAGGTGCACAAGTCATCAGTAGACCACACTTCGCATTTCCTAGAGCTGTGGTTCCCAACCAGGGTGCCATTTACAATGCTCAGGGGTGCCGCTAGTTAAAGACGTTTTTCAATATATCAATAAATAATATATTTTCAAACTGCCACCAAACTTTACAGCAAATTCCTATGGGTTCGTCACTGGGTGCCGCAAATTATATTTCTCGTCCGTAGGGTACCGTAACCCTAAAAAGGTTGGGAAACACTGCCCTAGAGAGTCCCACAGAAAGGCGTGACCAGTATGTTTGGTGTAGGTTCAGCTACATGTTCTGCCAGACTGGGAAAATACTTCCCAGCAGCCTATCAATTCCCCATACCTAGGTTGATAACCTTGTATGGCTGAAGAGTTCAGTTTGCCCTTTCAAAGAGACACTTTGATCAATAGATAGAACCCCATCAGGCGTCGCCACTCCGGGTCAGAGCCAGGGGGTACCTGGGAATAAGGGTGGCTAAACGGCATTCCAATGTCCCTAAAACTGCAGAAATCCACAAGCGAAACCCCAGTACCTGGTAGGTGGACGTCACGCTCAAAACTGCCAACTTGGTGATAGGAAAATTTGAGGCTACATCATTATTACTGTCCCACTTAGGCTCAATGTTTACACTTCACGATAAAGCTTCAGTTTCAAATTTGCGCCACACAGCTGTATATTTAGTATCTATTGCGTAGTTTTTTCTTAAGAAATAGTTAGAATGTAATAAATGTATTTGATCTGTTGATTTTTTCATGACAGTTATGTTGAACTTTCAGCATTGCAAAGGACTTATCCTCTACGCGCATCTGGCTAATATGTCAGAAAAAATACATCAGAAAATTTTTTTCAAGTTGTAAATTATCCGCCGACCTCTGAGTAACAGCCTCTAGTTCTTGCATCGACTGCTTCCTAGAGTAGTTAGATTGCTTTAAAGAAAACTTATATTCTTTGAAAACCGTAACATTTTCATGGCATATTAGACATTCAGCCATTGATCGGACTTTAAAAATTTGTTGTTCAACCTTGTGAAACACTCGGCTCTCTCTATTAACTTTTATTTTCTTTGGTCCACACATCTTTACAGAGGGGATTACACTTTCAGTGCCTTGCCAAGTTATTAAGTGTTACAAGTTAATCTCACCAATGTGCCTTTTAGTCCGACAAAGGGAAACCGCAACGTGGTGAACGTATTTTAAAGAGCCAAGTGAAAAAGTGGAGCCGTGTACCCTTCACCTCAACCAAGGCCTGTTAATGGGCTGTACACCTTGTAGTCTACCCTGTGAGAAACGAAGACATTGCAAGAAATACGAAGAACGAGTGGGCTTTATTAATATAGTTTAAAGAAGTTTGGCGGGCTTTATTAAAAACCTTTGCGAACCGCGGTTCTCCCCTGCCTGCTCTAACCAAACATGCCGTAAACCCGACATTTTATTTTTTGAAATAGGCCATTTCACTCAAGTTGTATGGAAAGGATCGACTCACGTTGGAATAGGAATCGCTAGAGGGCGCACTGGAACGTTCGTGGTTGCTAATTACGAGCCTGCAGGGAATATCACCAATCCAGGATACTTCGAACAAAACGTCTTTCCACAAAAAACTTCAACCGGTGCGCATCGAACTGACAAACGAAGAGATTCCTCATCTTCGTCATCGTCATCATCTTCTGATGATGATGAGCGTCCCACCAGACGAGGTAAAAAAGTTTGCATAACGATGTGGCTGAATTTGTTGGAAAGTCAGTTATGCTGAAGTAATTAGTTATTTGACGGCCAGCACATTGTTTAAGTAATCATTTGTTAGTGAAAGTTATCAAATACACCGCCGCAAAACAGCGGTTCGTAAGTGCACCCTGCAGTCAGTAAGTCACGTCAACCTGCTGTAGTGGATACATACGTGCTTTAGTGTTTTAAGCATTCTTAATGAGTAATTGATAGCCTGCTAACTTAATTCGTAATTGACAGTAGGCTGACATGATAGTCTGCTAACATGCATCACGTCAATTGGTCGCTATTTCCGGTCGCTCCTGTGAACGCTCAACGCTGTTGTTCGACGTTATTCTACACCAAACTGTTGTACTTTACGTTGTTCTGACTTTGTATTCAATTTTATGGAAGAGTTTGTTACATATCTGAATATAATCAAAAGGAGGCAAACAAGCTTAGACTAGAGTGCTGCTGGTGAGTTACTAACGGAGAAGTGGTGAGAGGCTTTATTCAGCCTTGTTTTGTCATGGCTATCTCAAAACGTGAGGTCGCCTCAGGAGACTGACCCGCGCTCCTGTAACCACTAGGCTGACTCCACAATTAGTTGGGATCTCTGTGGAATCGTTAACTGCAACGCGTTCCTATTCAACTTTAAAGACACTACACTACTGTACAGGGGCGGATTAAGGTTGTACCCCTGGTTGAAACTTAGAAAGGGGTCCTTTCTCTGTATATATATGCAGTATATACATATATATAACTGTTTACCGACCTAGGGATGGGGGCCCCTAAATGGTGAGGGCCCGTGGCTGTAGCCCAGTCAGCTCCCCCCTTAATCCGCTACTGCTACTGAAAGAAATCGGATACTCATTATAATGACACGCTTTAACTTTGCTGAAATAAAGTTGTTTTTTTTACTTTTTCAGGATCACTGGTCTGTTTTTTTGCAATTAAGGCTTTTTCTCAATTGTTTCTTCGTTTCGAGATAGCTGCTCATCACTTCAATAACACCGACTTCACCAGAGCAAAAGGACGTTTGCTACAAATTCAATAAGTCATGGAAATATTGATAGTTTATCCTCTCCAAATACGATTGAATGTATGAATAAGAGATAATGTAAATTTGAGATAAAATTATATACATTTCATTTGTTGTGAAATTGGCGACAAAGGAACTTGCATGGAATTAGTATCACTGTCCTGGAGCAAGATACGTTCATTTTCCATTACGTTTTGCAATATCTCAGAGACTCTGACCATCTCGACAATTGCTGGCAAAACAACATCACTTAATGCGATTTTGCCTCAACGGTTTTAGCAAATGTTTGTTTACATTTGCTGAAGGTTTATCACAAACGCAACTTTATTGATAGCATGTGAAAAAATTTGTTTACTATGCTCACATCATCACGCAAGTTTTGCTTCAACCCAAACAAAAGTTCCTGCGGTTCATATAACCGAGCACATGACGCCAATCCACTATCGGCACCAAACGTGAATACCACAGACCAATGCACAATCACATTGTGAGTTCTGTTGCAAATATCATATATTTCGTGGTAAGAGACCGTCAGATAGGATGCAATCATTTCGTTTTCTGATTGCCAGCGAAGTCTTTCCTGTGTGCATCAAGCCACTTTTAGAGGCTGTAACGCTGAAAGAAATTATGAAATCTATATGCAATCAGGAATCTTTCACAAAAAAGTATAACAATAATAATTTCCCGAAAACAAGGGGTATATTCGTTTTTATTTCGACGAACTTGCGCTTAGCTGATGACGGGCGTCGGAAAAATAACCTTTAGTAAAAATTTGTGGTATTCTGTTAAAATTCAAAGGGTTGTGGAAAAGATCTTAGGTAGTAGTCAACAATCTTTGGAAAGAAATGTTTTTTCAGAATGGCAAGAAAAATGCTTTGCACCTGAAGCGGCGTGTTTAGTCAAGGAAATCGCTATCCTTGCACTTTATAACTGGAGAAAATATGATGCAAACCAGCAAAAATTTCCACTGAACTTGCAACGCTTTTTCAAATCCGTTGCCGTGGCGTATAGGATCTCGACTTGATTGGGCGTGGTTAAGGGGATGATAATAAACCATCAGTTTTCTGGGCCCTCTGCTTATAACCTTTTTTATTCTTAGTGACTCGGCAAAAGCTGGGCATAACAACTACAAAAAGAAGGTATTTCACTTTTTATGTATAGTGTTTTTAGGTTTCTCGGAAATTGAACAATTTCACAATTGAACCCGGTTTGGATAGACTAACTAACAAGTTGATATCACTTAGGTTAAATATTGCGCCGTAGTGCATTGCACCCACTTACTTTACAGAGGTCGATTTCATGCTTGACAATGACGATAAATTTGTAATGACCCAATGAATACACGAGAGAAATGAACCACGTTGGAATATATCATCAAGTTGAGACAATGACAGTTTTGTTGAATGTTAGCAGCTGAGGCTTTCGTGCAATCTGAAAATGCAGTTTAGCCTGCACAAAAAATAGAGTTAAAAATAGAGTTAGCCTGAATGAGTTACGTAGAAAAACAACGCTAGAAAGCAATCGTTGCTTACGTTCAGCTGCAGCAACGTATGCATGCGTCATTTCCTCAACTTTATACTAGGGCTACCAATTTAACAATCTCTGCACGTTCTGCACTGAGCCTACCGCATCTGTGCCGTACAAATGTTTGCAGTAAAGACTATTGTCTAAGCTCCCATTCAAAGAGGCGTTGCTCGTAAGGCCTATGCAGACTGTGCAAGTAGCCACAGTGTGATGGATATTGATGCAAGGAAAACGAGCTAAGTCCGCTGTAGTGTTGGAAGTTTCTCGAAACTTGACGTGATTGCTGAGATCAATAACAAAACTCAAAAACGTTCGGGATTATGACGCTTGAAACAAATAGGAAAAGAAATAAACTTGATTTTTAATGTTTTGAGTATAATCTGATGATAAATCAGGCTAAGCTACTATGAAATCATGCAAATGCGTTTTTAACCTTTGCTGCTAGCAGTCGGTTTTGAATTAGAAAAATGTTTTTAGAGCAATGCTCCTATTTTTAATCGTATAACTGATATGCCTGACCGTTATTCTTCAGAACCCATGTGCTCTTTTTAAACGCTTTTTTGTTTGTTGACAGTCATTAATTTTGTATACAAACAAAAGTGGCAATAAGGTGTCGATCTTCAGGCCTATTGAGCTTGGTGAATGAAACATGAATCTAAATCAAGTAAACTTGTTTTCATGACTTTTTAAAATAAACCATCGCACTATTTCTTTCATTATTTAAATATGTGAAATGTATCGTTTATGTTAAAGCTTTTTCTGAGTCGGAGAACGAATGAGGTATTTTAAAATCTATCAGCAGAAAAAGAGTAAGCACCATGTAAATAGCCCAACTATCAAGTTAATAAAAGTCGTGCTATTCATTATGGTGACATACGGGAGCGAAGCATTAGTAGTCAGTTGATTCACCGCGGGATACTTTCTGGTGGCGATGGTATGTGATATTACTGCTGCTGCACAAAGCTGTGCGACAGGTTAAAATGCGTAGAGGCGTCGATGTTTGCATGAAGCGCTGGTTTGTGTTGTTGAATCTGCAGCATCGAAAATTGTTGTCACTATCAGTGACTTCCGGGCTGTAAAAAAACGAACGCTTGATCTGGAACGAGATTTGTGAGTTTCGACGCTCCTCTATACAATTCTTTCAATTGCTCTGCGTCTACGCGATGTCAGAGGTACCTCAAGACCACAAACAACTATGTATCAGTTCAGTAAAGCTTGCCGGTCTCAAACCGAAAGCTAGCTTTGAAGCTTCGGAATGTTCTTTAAAAAGTAGCGTCACATTCTCTACGGCACTGCGTTTCATAAACTCGCTGAGTTCATGCCACGTATTTTCAAATACGAACCCCATATAAGGTAGATGTAATGAAGTACGCTTGGTGGAAGGGGCTCAACCACCGAAATATGTTGTGATGCAGCACCTGCTTTGTGTTCAAACAAATTCCTGGATGCAACGGTCCAATAAACTGTTATGGTAACACCGTGGTTCTCAACATTTTTTTATATTTCTCCTTTTCAAACCTCAGACATTTTTGCCTCTCTCCCCCATAAATTACAAGAGGATAAGAGCCGAGGTGAGCATTACAAAAACGAAAAAACATCACAAAAGAACGAACAAAGGTGAGGGTCCACTTTGATGAAATTAGTCAAATATGCTTAAAACCGGCACTTATATCACAACCCTTTCCTGTAACTTCTTCAGGCATTTTTTGTTTAATTAAACCATTAATAAACCCGATGCTCCTGCAAAAAAAATCTCTTTGAATTGCTCGATAAATGACACTGGCCAGTTTTTTGTTTCAAAGAAGTAAAATTGGATTTTACTGAATAACAATTACACATACACAAATCAAAAGGCTATATGACTTAGGCATACGTTCTAGGCTTTTGAAAAAGGCAAATAAATTATGACACACGCTTACGATTTTGCTCTTTCCCTGAAGAAACATATTATCTGCTTCAAACTACCTTTCACATTGTGAACTATCAACACCCTGCATGTACTCAATTGCTCGAAACTGCTATCTTTGTTCCTCTTATTTGGGGGCTACAGGTCTTTTCTGAACTACTAATAATTTGTGGACAAATCGTTTCTTTCTTTTCCTAAAACCTCAACCCTAAGTATTGTCAAAGAGAAGTCAAAAGTGCCCAACATTTTTTGATATTCTGCGTGCTCGCAAAAGTGTGTTTCCGGAATATCACCAAACATTTGTCTTTTGACTAAAATTCAGTTCCGGTATTACCTAGGTAGCAGGAGATGAATTGGAATTGCTTTCCTTCAAATCATATAACATTACTGTTTCCTATTCAAACTTTTGCACTGGGAGACCAAGCGTTATTGAAGAGAAAGGACAATTTCTAAATTATGCATCTATTAAGGATGGTTACGGGTATACATTTTCTGGTTCAAACTTGTGGCCCAAACACGCTTTAGGAAAGCGAGTGAATAATCTGAATGCTTTATAAATCAAATATTCCTTAGGATTTTATCACGTACGAGTGGCAGTTAATTACTTCAAAGTGCGCTTTAAATAATGGCAGAACCAGCCCCATCCAACGCAAAGAATGAAACGAAAGTGCAAACCAACGTGGAAGAGTTCACGGATGAGAAAGGTGAGGGTTCTTACAAAAAGTTTTGATTCCGATAAGTGACGATATTTTGACATGTTTATTTTTTCTTTCCGAAATAGGACGTCGAGTTAGAAAAACTACAAAAACAACAACAACCATCACAACAACCGGCGGAAAAAAATCAACATCTACTAAGAAAGAAGTCAATACTGAATATATTGACGACGGGTTTACCGGCAAACGAGGTGGACGTAAAACTAAGAAAACTTATTCCTCAACCTTTTTAATGCCCTGAAGTCTTTTGTGACAGTTTTTTTTATTACACTTCAGCATACGTTCGATAGGATATAAAATTTGAAAGAAAACCTTATTTTAAACACAAACACTTATACTCTTACACGTTGCAGCAGAGCGGGCGGGCAAGCGCATTCCGTTAATAATTTTTTTATTCATTCAATTAATTTATTGTCATAGCAGGCATTAGCTTTGCATCGATGTCGCTATGTTGGTCAAATGCCTTGGTCCCTGTGGGAAAAAATCCATTAGGGCCGCATCCCACTTCTTATGCCATCTCGCCTAGCCCCTTATTTATAGATGTCTGATGGCAAAAGTGCATCACTGTATATTAACAGAAGTGCCTAGGAAGGCATGACCAGAAGATTAAGGAAATGGCATGCAGTTTTATTCTTCAGCAGATTTTTAGATCAACGTGTCAAAAATCTGCCTTAAATTATGTGGCGTTAGATGAAGTTTTAGTGTCCAGAACAGCTAGGTAAAGCACTTTTATCGTTTTTTTGCAAGACTTGTTTGGACAGTGGACACCTTACAAGGGTAGATCCAACAACCGTTTAATTACAAACAATCATTCTGTTACTTCTATCCGGCACTTCTGGTGCGCGGTTTGTTGCAGTCAGGCAATGGTCGGTCTAGCTTTAACGTAAAAACATTTGGTTGCTATTCTTATAGTGACGTTTATGGTTCTATTAATAAAGGCGTACCAAAACAGAAAAAGCACGAAGACTCCAAATCGCAGCATGGCGGTAGAATAAAATGTTGAATGTAGGGAACAATAGGCAGCACAACGCTGGAGTCGACGCCATACGCGCTTGATCTTGTCCATGTCGGGGAAACACATGGTTTTCTTATTGTCAAAGGAAGAAAATCATGTTAAGATCATCTAAAAATGTAGAAGCCTTCCGTGATCTCACTAGGCTGCAATCCAAACCACCACAAATTTCGGTCAATGGCATCAAACATTCTCAAATAGGGATCGTTTGAAGGTTATCCTTGGACAGCCGTGAACTACAGTCTATTACAAATCTTTTGAATATACGCTGCTTCGCTGTTTCCCCTGGTTCGTGTCAAGAACGATAAGAGTCTGCTTTAGACCCAAAACTTTTTAGCTCATGCACTGAACGTCAATGAATGAGTTTCTGAAGGTTTATCAATCTCAAACACATGTCTCTTATTGGAGCGAGGCGATTACAAAATAAATTCAGGGTGTTTCGTGGACAAAAAGTATTGGAATGAGGTCATATATTTAATGAATTGCAATAATTCAAGCTTGCAAACAAATCATATTTATAAATTAACGTAATATTAATAACTCTGCAGCAACGGTCTTTCACACTGTTGGTTACAGCACAGTAATATATCTGAATATTAGCGATTCAATTTTATGAAACCATTTGAAGAAGCTGCACGTACCTGAAAAATATGATTTTATGTAGACTACCAGGTAAGGTGCACTTTTCTTTCATGTTCAAAAACGACAAAAAGTGTAAAAGCTTGGCACTTTATGAAGGAGGTGAACACTGTTGACGAAATGCTTTGATGCATGGAGATTTTAACTACTTCGTCACAAGTTTAAAATAAACTGTTTGTCCATGCCTGCCATATTGTTTTTCCATACTGTATTTATTCTTCCGCTGATCAGCACCTCTGCGATAAGGCAAGCGTTTAGCTGTAAAATTCGCCGCATTGCCACACCCTTAATACTCATTTATGTTAACTTTGTATGTATTGCACAATTCAGCTATTGTACCAAAATATTATGTCTACCATTGACTATATGTACCCTTATCATCTCTGTTATCGCGTGTTTTGTAAAAGTTCGTCTTTCTCCCGTTTTTCAGCATCAACATAAATATTTTCGCTGTTAGTTTTATCTATTTCGACCCCGAAATAAGCGGATTTTTGTTTTTTAATTTTTCAATTTCATGGAAGACCTTATCACTCCATGCAGGGGCGTAACCAGGGGGGCATAATTCCCCGGGCGCCAAATCATTATGGGAGTGCCGAATCACTGCGGGGGCGCCGAAAAGTCCCAACATTGTCACAAGTACTTTCTTTAATACAATACAATTGCTTCCGAAATACCTCAGTTTCGAGCTTGGACCGCCAAATTTGCCTCTTTCCCCGGGTGCCATCGAACTTCGTTACGCCCCTGATTCCATGGAAGTTTATTTTTTTAAAGAAGACGTAAGTGTTTTTCATATTCTGATAGATCACAGTCAAGAAGCGCATTTCCAGTGAAGTCATATAAAAAATTCGCTGACGCTAGTTGAAATATTTTGTTTAAGGTGCATTTAACAGGTAAATTTATAACAGATCACAGTGGAATTCAAAGCGGAGTGGATAAGTTGAAACTGAAGGATTCGCCCAAATCTTCCAGACATTCAATTTTGAGCTCAAAAGACAAACGGCAATTCGAGGAGGAGTGCATCAAGAGACACAATGAATTACGAATAAAACACGGAGCTCCTCCGTAAGTGCATTTGTCATTATTAAAGTTTCTCTCACTCTCTAGTCTCTACTACTGGTAATCTCAAAATACAGTAGTGACTGTTGTTAATTTTGGGGTGATAGGAGCTGCAAGCACTATCCATGCAAAATTGATAACTGCACCACCCCTTAGAGCGTTGTTTTGAGTTGGTCTCTTATTATCCCTGTTTTTTAAGATTTATTTACGCTTTATTTATTTATATACTGTATGAAGCTAAGTTCAAAGCTTGCCAACTTAAGTCCAAGACTAAACATTCAATTTTCAAAATGCTAAAAATCGGTAAGCTCAGGAAAATTCGTTTTCCTTGTGACGAACATTATGATATGCTACTTTCATGTTGGCTTTCTTATAATATTACTCATCGTAGGGCAAGCTGAGAACTCGTCTCATCGCTGTAGGCGCTAGATTTTGAATGGGTCCGGCTCTAAAGGTCATTGGCACTTGGATAATGATACTGGAATTGCTAAATCGCATTAAATTGTAGCTCATTAATGAAGTTCTTGCATATCAGTGGAAAATCATTTGCGCATCAATCGTTTGGATATATTTTAATTTGATATTTTCTTTTCCTGGCTTTTGAGGCCTGTTTCAATTAAGCATGTAAACCAATTGGTACGCAACGCCATGATATGATCGAAGTCTTAGACACTTTTTCAGTTATTTCATTCATAAATAGTTTAATAGTCTGACAACTATCATGCAATATCCTCTAGCTCAGTGATTCCTAAAGTATGAGTCGCGACATAAAAAAGGGTCGCGAAGGGTCAGAAAATGGATTACGCCGAGGCGATCTATTCCGTTTCCGACCACGTATCTGTGCGAGCAAGTATGTTCGGTACTGAGGGTCATCAAAACCAAGGCTCGCAATCGCCTTGATCCTGGTTACGACATGCGCATTGCACTCAGCCAGATCAGGCCCTGCATTGAAGACGTCATGAGAAACATCATTTTCGTCAATCACACTGAAATAATGATTATGTTTGTAATAAAATACATTGTATCATAGTGAGTGGACCAAACTACCACTGCTTGTCTGTCTGTAGCGTAAGTACTTGAAAAAAGAGTAGGTTGTTGACACTGAATACGAAGTTAGCAAATTACCGCCAGAAATTATCCATACAATCATTATTTTCATGTTAACATACACTGTTTGAGGTTTGGGTCGCGAACTCTTCACCAAACTCACACTTGTGTCGCGTTCAAAAAAGTTGGGGAACCGCTGTTGTACTAGTGGGATGTTGGAAAAAAAGTTGAAACGAAATGAAACTCGCAAGTCTTGCTGAGTCGTAAATAAAACAGCTGCACAAAGACAATGATATCATATTGCACATTTCCGGAAACAACTCTTTTCATCGTCTGCAAAGATTCATTAAACAATTCTTTAAATCAGGGGTGGAGAACCGGTGGCCCGCGATAACATTTAATATGGCCCTCATTAGAATTTTCGCTTCGTAAGTTAGAACACAACATCGCGTCAAAACGAAACACCAATGATAAGCAGACACGTAGACAGCAAGTCAAATGAAGCCTCCATCGTTCCGTGACATAGTATTCGCTCCTTATTTCCTTTGGACGATAAAGGTAAAATTTTAAGATAAAACTACTTAATTTTTGCTGCCCGCCAATGATGTTCACATTTCATGCTGCCCGTAATAGTAAATAGGTTCCCCATCCCTGCTTTAAATCAAAGGAAATTTTAAATCCATGGAAATATTTTATTGTGTTGAATCCATCTTTGCTGACAGCAGTTGTTTCTTTTGTCCAATGTAAATGTATTATATAATCGGTCGTTACGTCACCTGAAGTGTGCGTCTTCGATAAAATGTTATCAGACCGAGTCTCAGACAAGAAATAGGAAGTCCACCGGCTTAGGTTTCCATGCTTTATGCAACTTGTTATGTCAAGTACAAATTTTCAATAAAGAGGTCACGAAAACGGCTCAGTTGTTTCTATTACTTCATTTTTGTGAACAATCCGAAGTCCATGTTCACCGACTTACTTCAAGCAAATTCTGGTACCAGTTTTTGACACCTAGATCAGAAGATCTGCTTGTTTTTTTCTCTTTTTTAACTTTTTACTCCCTTCCTTTATGCTGAAATGAACTGAAGCTTAAGGTGAATTAAGCATGTTACAATCCAATGTTGTTTGCACATAATGCAGGTTACAACTGCAAAAAGCAACAAACAACGTCGAATTTCGGTCGTAAAAGTTCAGTCTTAACTGGCAAACATTACGTGCAGCTGTTGATAAGATTCGTTGGGCTGATATGCTTCAGAGCTAATACAGTGTAAAACGATTTACGTGCAACTGGCAGTCTACAAAGTTTGCATATCAATTAAGTGCTTACGGGAATCACGAGACTGGCCATTTTCCAAAGTTACATCGACCACTGACTTGTTTTTCGTGTGAGCATTATAAAAATATTTAGTGCTTAATGAAGTATTTGAAGAAGAACAAAGCCCTGTATTGTTTCTGTTGAATTCAGCAAAACTTCTGTATAATTTGTGGACTCCTGTTTCGGCAGAAACAAACGATTTACAGTTTTTAGCCAAGCCATTTGAAAAGTAAATTCTGACGAAACATGAACAATTGTTGCAGTTTGCAAGTTGTAAGAGAAATGCATTCCATTGAACGCATTGTTTAATCCCTTGATGCTTATTTTTCAACACCTTTATCAAGGGTCACTGAGCCCCAAGTAAATCTATTCCTTCCCTGATGAAGATGCGTGTACGCCACTAGGTCATATCTATTTTTTTCTTCATGTCAGTATGTTCATTCCTGAAATTACATCAAAGTACATATATTTTTGTGGTCACTGCCGAACAAAAATGTTATGATATTTATTTTTCTTAAGCGAAACGTGAGAATTGATAGTGACTTATGCATGGCTATGGTCTGAAATATTGCGTGTAAGAAGCAGGCAGTGCATCTGTAGATTGTTGCTTTGCGAAACGTTTGAAACAAAATTCTTGATTTTATTAGTTGAATGACAAACTTATCACGTACTACCTGCAATTCAAACGTCACTATCTGACCTGAAATGTTGAAAAACACGTAACGTATGGCGTGATCTTCCGAGAAATTCAAGTTTGCGCATTGCAAGTCTAAAAAAGGCGTGACAAAATTTTTGATTGTGCCACTCGGAACAATGTAGCAACACCACTCGTGCTTCACACAGTGATGATACCTTGAAGTTGCTGCAAAAAATAATCAAAATCACAAGGTTTTGGCAGCAACAACGTTTTTTGAGGTAAATGGGTTTTTTCTTTGAAACGTCTGAAATTCAAGTTTTTTTGGTATTTTATAAATGAAAATAATATCTCATACTTTTACCATTTAATTACAACACAATTGCACAATTTTGTGATGCTGCTGGAGCTTTTCTGATAAATTTGATCATGCCTTGTCAACATTGAGATAAAAGACTTTTCTCTCACCATATCATGCAGGGTAAAGCACAGTCGGAAATTGCAAGAACACGCACAGAAATGGGCTGATCATCTCGTTAGCATTGGTGGATTGCAGCACAGCGGGACGAACGAATATGGTGAAAATGTAGCTTACAAGTTTTCGTCGGATAAACGGAGATTCACTGGTAGGCACAACATGATATTTTTACGACATTTCGTAGTTTACAAACGTATAGTTCTATTTTAGTACAGAAATTTGAGGACAAGTACAGAAACGTGTTGCCGATTCAACGGTGCTAATTTAACAACCAGCATCGACAGTTTGCCATTAAGATCAAACTAAATCTTAGCTGTATTCGTGGGCGTCGGAAGGATTTTTCCGGGCAATAGTGGATTTTCCAGGAGGTGGGCAAAAGGAAATTCCAGGGGAGGCCATCAGTAGTGAAGTTTCATTTAACCAACTCGAAACTAATAGAAAGGCATTTTTCTACTGAAACGTGTATAGGAAAATCTGAAATTTCAAAATCAAAGGGCCCAAGCCCCCCTGCCATTCCTTTCCAACGCCCATGGCGGTATTGAATCTTGGTATTCTAGGGATGTAAAACAACGAAATATTTCTCGGAGGATCATGTGACTTTGATTAATTCGATCGAAACAAGTTGCGGCATATATATAGTTTCAACAAGGATCTTTTGTTTAGGTGATGAAATTGCGGACATGTGGTACGATGAGATCAAGAAGTACAACTTCAACAAACCTGGTTTTTCTTCTGGAACAGGTATTTTGAAAAAATAGTTTAATACTAGTGAACACTATTTATCAGACACTTTCTAGCACTTAAAAATGCGGACTTCACAAACGTGGTCGTACTGTACAGAATTTGAACCATCTTTGAAAAGCAATCATTGTCTTTATATGTAAACACCAACATGAGTTTCAACTTCCTAAGAACGTAACAGAATATACTTCATCTAATGACATACTTCAAACTTTTATCCAATAAAATAAAGATTTCAACCCACGGTTGATGCTAATGTTCTGTAGCGTATAATGTTGCAGACTTCTATTGTTTTGGCCGTTGTTTTTGTTATTAATTTTTACTTCGCTATTCACTTCTCGGTTATTGTCTCTAAACTTTTTCCCTGGTGTCGTTCCTGATAAGAAAAAGGTTGCAAGCGTGATGGAGACATCAGTAATTGTTACTGGCCTCCAAGGCCTGCGAGTCTGCATGGTCTTTCGTTCATCATGCAGCTCTCGTTTTACATATTCCATTGCAGCTTTCTGCTGCTGGTTACTTTCTACCAGATTTGCTGTGACTGCGATTCGCTGAAACAACATTTCGCTATTCGCTATAACACTCTGACGAAGCAACAATGAAATAGTAGACCTGGACCACAATCATACCTCAGGTTCACTTCATATCACAGTTTTCTGAACCTCGTCAGTAAAGCTACCGCTACACGCTTAATGCTGCAAAAAGAGACAGATCATCTGTTCCACATTTACTTGGCCATTTGTTGAAAAAGTTTCTAGCCTACGAGACAGGGAAGACGGTCTCCCCCACCACCCCACCGGGTTGCAGAGATTTGGGACAACATCCTTCGTTTAGGGCAAGGAAGTTAAGTAGGCTTTATATCTACCGCTTTAAAGTTTGCTGTGCAGTTGAGTATTTTTAGACCAACAATCGATTCTATGAGTTTTTCAGACCAACGCAAGTAATTGCATTATCCGTTTTTTTTAGAATATCTACAAATGGGATCTGGAATCGGTTCTCTTAATGTTATTGTTTCATGGTAGCAATCTATGCCAGACACTCCCGGTGGTTATTGGCTTCTAGTTTTGCTTTAGTCTTCTTGGTTGAATGTGTGTGCTGAGGTAGTGGCAGAGTTTCAAAGATAAAGCACTGATATAGGTAACACCGTTTGTATGAAGTCATATATGCAACAGATTTTATAGTCACTATGATACAACAATATTCATTATGGATAAGATGTAAATAATTTCACAATTTGGGCAAATTTGTGTATCGATACCAATACTTGGGAAAAATTGACTTTGACTCCGCAAAGTGTTTGGGGTCCGTACGGCTATGCCTAGCCCTAGGCAATATTGCATACTAAAAGTAAGATTTTGATGATGTTGAATGCAGAAGTTAACAGATATTGCTCACGCTGTAAATAACATGTAACAAGATTTAAAAAAGACGGTGAATTAAAGTCCAGTTGAACGGAGGACAAACCCTTAGAATCCCGAACAATCCGACGCAAAGCCAGAAAAATTCATGTGACAGCACAAGTATATCTTCCCGCTTTCCTTACTTGCACAGGATGTTTTTTTCACGTGTGGCCGGTCCGTTCATACCATTTGAGCATTAGCGCATCGCCATATACAGGGTGACCCAAAAAGATGCGTACCCATATTTTGTTCGATAAAAAACCCATTTTTTAACGAATGTCTTTTCTGTTGCAGGACGTGATAGGTGAATCTATGGATGATCGTTTGCAGCTATA
>Ga0210059_1006194_pt1 | contig 19215 bp, 10 predicted proteins | sample Ectturendosymbi2_FD_188042 | JGI IMG/M metagenome (GOLD analysis project Ga0210059, IMG submission 188042) | Ecteinascidia turbinata endosymbiont from Florida, USA - Sample 2 (SPAdes) (version 2) | ecosystem: Host-associated > Tunicates > Ascidians > Unclassified | place: Key West, Florida... | reverse complement strand
CTGGCCGTGCTTTATCGGCATCTATCCGTGAACATATCGCTGCAAGGTAATACAACAGCTATCTGGGACTGGTCGCAAGTTTTTGGAGACAGGACTTTTTGAGTACCAGGCTATATCGAACTTTATGTTAGTAGAAATCAGGATCTCCTCCTGGGTGCTACAGTCATACTGGCAAATAATATGTCAATGCAAGAATTAAATCAATTAATCAGCTTTAAGTTGCTGACTTCATGTTTTCTAAAAATTTTTGGTCCTTTGGCCTATTTCCCAGGGGGGCAAATGTCCGTTTTTCCCCCCACACCCGCGGACGCCCATGGCTCATTGAATCAGTGGTGTAGCTAAGGGGGGGCGGGGAGCGGTCCGCCCCTGGCGGCACTTTTATGGGGGCGGCACTATTATGCTGTAGGCTATAAACCTGTACAGGCTGTATTGAAATAAAAATGCTTTTGATGTTGGGACATTACTCGCAGTTAAAGGACGTTTTTGATTTTGAGTAATTTAAACTATGGCATGTGTATTTAAGCGATTGCTATCTTAGCCAAACAAAAAACAATCGTGTATCAGGGATGTTGTATCAATAGGCTTTTTTACATGACCCTGCAACAGAGCTCTCAATACGCTTATCAACTCACTCGATGTCAAATTTACCGATTCACTATACAGTTGATTGATCAAGTGTTGGGTAGTTGTTGACCTTTCCTTATATGACGTTACAGAACTTAGGAGTATGCTGGTTGACTGTCGGGAAACGTGTGACTGTGGTGATTTCTAAGGTTTTGTAAGTGCTCTTAAGTTTTGTACCTGCGAGTAAAAGCTTGTTGGGTCTATCTCTAAAAAACATTTTTGTGTAAATCAAATAAATGTTTAGTTGGATTTGTGCTCGGCAAAATGGATTTCCGTGTGTGTGTAGAAATGTAATATAGCTTAGTATTCTTCAACATGGGTCCCGAGGAACTGTAGTGTTCCGCAAAACATGTAGTGGGGTTGCATGAGTTTTAAGGGTTCCGTGAGGGTTCCTCGTTTTTTTAGGAGAAATGATTTCTTGCTTCGGTATGTTGATGTAGCATTATGAAAATTTTTAGATCACCATGCTGCATTCAGATTCCAAGTAGGCCAGTTGTACAAGAGATTGAGTGCAGTTGATAGCTGAAAAAGAAATATTGATAGTTGTTGCGTTGCTTGTTGTTCATTGTTGTGCAATTAAGTAGAACGTTACTGTTGCATCACAGTTATACAATGTTGCCGATGTGCAGTTAACAGTACAAAAAGAAGGCCCCTTTAACTTTTGCAGTTTGATCAAAAGTATAACCGTGGGAACTCTGTTCCAAATATAGTAATCATTGCTGCGGATTTTCCTTACAATTGCCATTAGTGTTGCTACCTGTTAGAGGAGTTTCTCGAAACAAACTGATCAAGAATGACTTAAGACAGTGGGTCTCAACCTAGGGTTTGCGAACGCCCAGGGGTTTACGGGAAGATTTCCAGGGATGATTGGATGGCAGTTGAGTTTTCGTGTACTGCCACTTTTTAATATCCTGAACTAGAGGAAAATACGTGCCGGTTGAACACTCCGCATAAAATTTGCCTCCGTGTAGATTTTGTCAGCTTACTGGGAGTTCGGGTTGATTGTTTTATGACTCGGGGGTACTTAAAGGGAAATAGGTTGAGAACCCCTGACTTAAGATCTAGTATGAGCACCTTGCGGTGGAGAAATCTTGCCACATTGTCGACAGAGCAACAATTGACAGATTAAATAAATTTTGACATTGTCATTGAAGAATTTGCCAGCAGAAAGGCAAGAAAAGTTACTGTGTAGAAAATTGTAGTTTTCATTTCAGAAATAAAGATGGTCCTAATTTTTTACTTTTTCACTATTTTTCCCTATATGTCATTTTAGCTTTTTGCACTTACAATATTTGAGTTTTTTGGTGTGTATTTGAAGCATGCCATATTTGAGCATGTGAGATTACTGTAATATTATAATGGTGAACAAACTAGTTAAAACATTAAGAGCCAGTCACTGTGCAATATTTTTATGGGCTTCGGGGGCGCCAAATTCAAGGGCCGCCCTGGGCAGCCCGCACTCTGGCTATGCCACTGCATTGAATACTTCAAAAAATCAACGAGGTAGTGGGATTCATACACCTGATGGCAATGGCAGATCTCAAACGATCAAGAACAGAAAAATCGCAAACACTATAAGAGAATGAAAGGTGAATCAGCTCATGAAATTATGGTTGAAACAGCCAACACTGATTTTAAACAAATCTGATATTGTTTTGAATAATAAAAACAAACTTTTACTTACGTTGGGTTTGAAATTTTCACCTACGCCCAGTGATGAAAGACACTATTTCTCGTTCGCGTTATTGGCCGAGGGTGCAACCATCGCTTGAACATCTTGAACTGTCGTATCTTAAACTATTTCATTCCAAAACTGGGAATGTTTCAGCGTCAGATGGCATTGACTACTGCGCACGTCGATAACTAACCGCACCTCTCGGACACCTGCTCGCTGTGTTGAAGCAATTTTTTTCAAAAACTCTATGCAATGTCACAGGTCTAGAATCTATAAAAACTTATGAAACATATCGCCAACAACGCACTATGCATCATTTTGTGAAAACATAAACCAGCTATAACAGTTGCAGCAAGCATTCACTTCCTTTTTGCAAGTTTTCAGTAGCAACAACTAACCCGCGGGTATTTTTCATTTGTTCAAAATAAACGAACCACGAAAGTTTCGTGGCGTTGCTTTTATACGAAAGTACAAAACATTTCAAAGTTCAAATGCTACATGAGCAACACTTTGATCCAAACAAGCCACACCATTGCTTCAACCTGTAACTGACCGCATGGTGGAAATGCAAACCGGGTTTTAATCCGATAAGCAAATATTAACGTCCGCTTCACTTGAGCATCACTTGATGACCGTGCAAACCCTATTATCACAGCAAAACATATCCACAGATAACAACTTGCTAACTCATTCTGCTCTTCTGCGTACCATACCCCTCTGACCGTTTATCCTGTTTTAACAAAACCAAACAAAAGCAAGTATCCCAGCAGGTGCGCTTTCTCCAGTGAATATCGTAACAAGAGGATCTGAAACCGATAACAACGTGCTATTGCCGGTAAGAGACGAATCGTCCTTTCACGGCCTGATGTTGCCTGCTATTCAGTTCGAGTTGATCAGAAACGTACTGGAATTTCACTTTCAAAATCTCAAAAGTGGCATCAGTAATTGTTTCGAGATACTACATTTTGTCGTGAACCAGGCACTGTGGGCGGGCGTTTGCAAAACATTTCAGTTGTTCAAAGTTGGCCACGTGTGCATCGTTCTGCAACGGTCACGGTGAGCGTTCAGCTCTGTTTTGCTAGTTGTCGGTAACATCAACCACCCGCGATGTTAAGTTTTGTGGAAAGATTTATCTGTGCAACGTTTTTTCTCCTATGCTCTGTCAGAATTTTAACATCACCATTATCCAATCGTTTGAAAATTGTGTTTGCAAAAATCCACGCTGAAGGTTTAGCATTCACCTCTTTTGCATAACTTTGCCTTCGCAAACACCCACTTCTAACCTTTATCATGCGCTCGAAGTGACACTTGATTCTTTTTTGTTTTTTTTTCTAAATTCATTTGGGTAAACAAAACGCACGTCAGTTGAAAAAAAATGCGTTAGTTACGACCGGTAAGTTTCCATGAACTTTTATTCCAACCGATCCAAATGTGCAAAACGTTCAATCATGTTCCACTGTCACTCACATGTCCAATAGATTCAAGTTAACTCAAACGAATAATTTCACTGCAAAATCTGTCAAAGGCGTCTTTTTCAGTTTTGATTCGTTAACTGCGTGTCGGTGCAACGACTATTTTCAAAATATTCGCACTAGCACATGTTGACAACTTAACTCCACCGCTCTTACCGTGTTTCATCTTTTAAAACACAACTGAAAAAAACAACTGAACGCATCGTCACAGGTTTGGAGATAGTTGTACGCACTCGCCACCAACGGACTGTGCATCACGGCACTCTTTGCATCGGCTTGTTCGTCGTAATTTCCAACGTCGTCGCACTGTCGCCAGTGGTGTTGATGATCAGTGGCAAGATGATTTGATTGACTTGCCAAATCCCAAAATGTTCCATAACGGTCACACGTTCGTGTTGATTGTTGTTAAAAAGTTTTCAAACTTTGCGTGGGCTGAGCCGCTCAAGAGGTAAACAGACAAGTCTATTCTCAAAGCCTTTGCAAAAATTCTAAACAGAGATAGGCTGAAGACTTTATTTTTGTACACGGATCGTGGTCTCGAGTTCACCAACAAGATTTTTCAATGCTGCCCTAAGAAGAAACAGATTCACTTTTCAACGGCACAAAAACAAAAAAAGAATCTTCTATCATCGAGCGAATGATCAGAAAGCTTTGGTCTCGAATCTGGCGATACTTCACATTCAAAGACACCGAAAGATACGTCGACGTGCTTCCAGATATTCACGATCCTACAGTGCAACATTTCATCGCAGCATAAAACGAAGTCATCACCGACGGCTATCGCACAACCAACTCGCGATTGTGCAGCAAATCGGTCATCTCTCAGCAACGGCATAGTCTAGCTAGCTCATGTCTCGTTATAAACAAATTTTCTTGCCACCTCCAAAATTCATTTTTTCTCAACGCAAGTACTTTTGTGTTCGTTTGTTTCTTGAAAGCGCTTTCAAGTCTGTCGTTACATCACCTTAGACAAACTGCTGTTTCAAGTCTGTGTGGTCGTACTTCATTTCGCTTAAGTCAACACGAGAAATTTTTTGTATTTTAACTTGGTAATGAAGTGTCGCTTACTGTATACCTCAGCATCACTGACTCCTTTTTCTTATGAGGATCACAACGCAAGTGATTAATTTGCGTAGACGCTATCTTTGTAAGCATAATCACACCGATGTTATATACTTTGAGCCTCTTGACCCGGTTTATTCCGACAAAACCGATGGCGGTTACACAACGTACTTTTTGCACTCCCTCATGCATTTTATACATCGATGTACTTGGAAGTCATCGCAGTTATACACTATAATAGTCATGATGGCGTCATTCATGCATGTGTCTTAATAGCTTATATTTCATCAAAGTACAGTAAATGCATTAGTGCCATCAAGCGTATAATCTCTGCTACCGCCATGTATATATCCTCGTCTTCTTTCATGTATTTGTGTATTTCTCTTTACTGCGATGCATGTTTAAAGTCTAGCGCCTTGCGTGTGGGAGTGAAGACGTTACACAAAACAATAATAATCTTTGCCTTTGTTTATGTGGTATGTCAAAATGTATGAACGAACTACAGGTGTCAGGCGATTTTGCGTGGAAAGCTGAGTTTGAAAAAAATGAATGCTTTAGTGTATAGTTTACATAACTTATAAGTACAATGGTGTAGGAGCTAGGGGACTGGGGATGCAGTGGGTGCAAGCGCGCCCCCAAACGTTTTGATTTGTCAAATTTGGGCAAAGAGGTTTCGACGTTTTTTAATAATGTTAATGAAATCATACTTCTTTGTTATTGAGTGTATAAGTAAAAGTTTACTGTGTCATAGAAAAAACATTAAATATATATAAAATCAACAAAATGTTTCTAGCAACTTCATGCTTTATTTTGTGAGAGTTAATGAGTAACTGACTCGCTTGAAAGTTTGGGCAAAAAGAAGGAATTTCATTTAAGTGCTTTAATAATTGTACACTGAGGAAATTGAGTATACTGCAGGGCACCAACTTAATATTAGTAGAATCCATTCCAGGCAAGTACAGAAATATTTTGTTTTTATTTGTACAGTGTTTGGATGTACACATTTTGGCATAGAATTTGTTGCATATATGTGCAGCTGAACAGACAGTTTTGTGCGACTCACGGCATAGTCTAATATAAATCATACGGGCGAAATATCCTTACGGGCGAAATATCCTTTTTACCCCTAAACATACGGGCGAAATATCCTTTTTACCCCTAAAAATACGGGCGAAATATCCTTTTTATACGGGCGAAATATCCTTTTTACCCCTAAACAATTGCCTGCTCCTACACCTGTGTGTAAGTATATATAAATTTTCCTGATAACGATTCATTCGGTGGTTTCTTGTCATTTCAGGCACTGTCAGCAACGTTGTTGATCAGTTCCACTGCACTCGTGTTGCACCTTGCAAGTGAGATCTTTATTAGGGGCTTCTGATTTGTGTTGTAGTATATAATCTCCAAAAGCATTTAGGGCTGAAGCGAATTTTGGAAATAAATTTTAGTATTTTTGAAATTTTCATGCAGTTTTGCTATTACAAGTTTGCAGTCATGCGGCATGATTAGAAATCAAGTATCAATGACCCGTGCCGACTAACTATTCGGACTTTTAGTGTGCCCTGTTAATTAAAAGATCACACTTTTCTCAACAAAAACATGTCATTTAGACCAATTGGATGTTTTTACACCACGTGCTGCAGGCAACTAACAATGATCCAAAGGAGTTCAAAACACATACACATTACCCACCGCTAGAGAGCGCTGTAACACAACACTATATTGAAGTTATGCCACACGACAACGTGAAGGGTCATCGCAGTGCTACATCAGACTAAGAACTATGTCGAAAGGTACAAGCATGTAAGAGTTTTATTTAATGTTAGAGGTCGAAATTGGAAATTGCTTTTCATAGCGGAACGGTAACCGACAGAAACAACTGCGGTTTGTCGAATTAACATCATCTCCATAACCACAAAATGTTACTTTGTGTGATTCAGTTTGTTCCCAGTAACCAAAATTTGCCCTACCCTATAACGTTGCCATGAACTATGGTTTTAAGTCAGGCCGTTTTTTTATCTGCCGATACGTACTTCTCTGCTTTTGGTAAAATTAAAAATCTTTCTATAAATTTCCTTTAATCAACAATTACATATATGTATTCTTCTTGATATTGCTTGTTGTTTAAATATTAGTTTGTAGAGTGAAGTAAAACTGCCTAGCTTCTTGCTTGCTGACTATCTGCCTCTATTCATGAGGTGGATTCTATGAACAAAACCTACAAAACAGATCAATTCTGCATTCGCTCAATGTGGCAAAACGCAATGTATGATCTGCATTCACTCAATGTGGCTGAACACAAATGTGGCAAAATGCAATGTATATAAAATTTCATTTATTCCTGATGATGGTTTACTCATCATTTATTCCTGATGATGGTTTACGCATCATTTATTCCTGATGATGGTTTACGCATAAGCCGAAAGGTCGAATAAAATAATGTTTTCGATTATTGTGGCTGTTTTGTTTGCAATAAGAATCTACAGCAACTTCGTGCATAGTTTACCAAAGCAATGTATAAGCGATACCGGAATTTACGTTTGTGGCCGAAAAGCCGTACAGTATAGTATTTTCAAGTGTCAGTCCATCACACTACATGGTGTTTCAAAATTATTTAAAATGAATCCAAAAATCTTGATAGAACTTGCATGTCAAATCAACCTCCTGCTGAAGGTGATTGCGATCATTTAATGTTATCACAAGTTTATCACAGTGGCTTGTTTAGCAATTGAGCCAATGAATAAATTGTTGTGGTCGATGGTTGAACAAAATACAATGATCCCTGGGGCAGCAATCGACAATCAGAGATATTGTAATGCTACTGATAAGTTTCCGTTTCCATCTTTTGTTGCCAGACACAAAATATTAAAAATGTTGCATGATGTAACACCATCTTCTCATTTTGTTTTTCCTGAGGCGTTGTGGACCTTGAGCATCTCTCTATACAGCCTTACAGCAGTTACACCACTGGTAGTTGTTTCACTGCAATTACAAGAATTTCTACGCAAAGTAAATTAGGTTTGCATAGCGATTTGTATCAAAATAAAAAGCAAAAGGAACAACTCTCGATTAAATTATTTTTATACTTTTAATAGTGTATGTTGAAGAGTGAATTTCCTAAATTAACTTTTCAAGCTCTTGTGTGTTTCATCACAATTAAATGCAATACTACTTTGATGCTCATCAAGAGCATGATCAAGTAGTATTGCATTTGATTAGAAAAACAAATTTTTCTTCTTGACAAGTTGACTACTTTGTTGTCAAATAACGTTTTCTCAGCCTGAATTGATGCGTATTAGGAATGGGATTTCAAAATAAAGAAAACTATTTTTGAAATCGCACTGTTTCCATTTTGACATGGCAATCAAATTTTTCGCATCGTACAAACCAAGAGCTGATCACACACTACATTAAAGGTAAGCTATACGGTTCAAATAGATGTGTAGGAAATAGTGGTTCCACCGAACTATAACAGTTTAGTTGTAATTTAGTAGCAATCTTTGTGCAAATGCAAAGTCAGTATAGTCTTTTGCGATAAAGCACGAGGAAGCATTCATGTTAACTTCGGCTTCAAAAACTTTATTATTCAAAAACAACAACATAATACACAAGCGTCAAAGTTGTTTACACAAACGCAAATAACTGTAATGTTGCCCCATGTGATAATGCTCTTCAAGGCGAGATCAAATCGCTTGGAATTTTGTGCTCTGCAAGTGCAACGTGTACTCTTTTGGAATACAAGTATCAGATTAGGGTTGCATCGTAGCGATCTCTGGAATATGTTCCTTTGACTCAAGCCGCAGCTTATTTCGAAATGCCTAAATGTTTCAGACATCGTGTTTTGGATAAAATATAAATTTCTGTTTATCGGCAGCTTGCTATTTCTACTATTACGTGTTCAGCGAAAATACCTCCTAATCTGCAATTTTGAACAGCTCATTCACTTGTGAAAGTTTTTATTTAAGCGGCGCTTCTGTCAATCTAATACGTTATGCTTCACCTGCACTACCTTGTCTTGTAAGATTGGCACCATCAGTGTAAGTTTTCAACATCTGATTTTGCAATTAAGGAAAGCAAGCTGAGCAATTTCCTCCAACGAACCTCGCAAAAGATTTAAACTTCGCTTTCATTTTTGTGTTTTTTCTGTGCATTTTTCACAAGTTAACTTTGAACCGCAGAAAAAAGGCAATGATGATGTCTGATAACTTGTGAGTTGTTTGTGGTTTTTGGACGACTGCAGAAGATTGGTACTCAAGATTCGAGACTGAAAATTGAGCTCTCTTGGGACACCAGCGTGAATATTTTTGAAAGGCCTATCAACCTTTCTCGAAATGATTGTTTAGTCATTGTGACATTGTGGCAATTCTGTACTAGTAAATGTCTCTGACTCACTGCGATTACACTACATTGCAGACCGCCTGCTTTCCAACTTGCTACACTCTGTTTTGAAATGCTCTTGCGAGCTTGTCTCGTTGAGATATACGCAGTTCAAATCTAAACGCAAATTTCATTCCCAGTACTCAAACTAAAAAGCAGTTATCCTTATAGCACCAAACAACAACAACAATTTTATTTTTGACATTAACGCTAGTAAACTTCTCAATATAGAAAGTGGGAGTTTCACTTTTTGACATTTGAATTTCCTATTACCACTGTTTGTCGTATCGCAGCTATTTGTTACGGTTTTGCAACAAATCCTGCTACACATGAGATGTATCTTGCGATCCTACAATGACTCAGACAAAAATCTTGGGAGATTATGTGGCTTGCATCGAGGAAAAAAGATTTATTCGACCATCGCTTGTGTGACTCATTGTGAAGATCCAGCTGTTTTCATACATTTCTGATAACTATTACGTTGTGGAACGTTGCTTATGCACAACAATCACAGATGCGGAATGAGTAACGTTTTTGAGAAGAAATACCTTTCACGCTCGAAATAGTTTGAGTTAAATCGTTTTGATTTCTGCGCAAACAGACCCACCGTAACTTTCTGCTCTCTAAGCTTATTTGGAGAATGATTTACAGCTACAAAATGAGGCGAATAAACGTCCGTTTCGACATTTGCTTGTTGTTCTTACCAATCAGCTTCCCTATTACGACAAGCTGATTGGCTTTGAGTGTTTGTGACGCAATAACAAAGCTGCCTTTGATTTGATAGAAATTGAACTCGAACGAGAGTGTAATACAGCAGATAGAGCGATGGTGTAAAAAACGCTGAAGTTAGCGTAGGAAACAAAAAAAAAACTGTTTCTTATTTGATGAGTTTGCAGAAACTCCTTTGCAATGAAAATTGCATGACGAGCATGTGACGTAACAACTCAAACATATTTGTGAGCTTAGTCGGGCAATTCAGAAAAACCTTCAATAGCTTTTGGAAAGGCGTTTGTGAACTGACCTTGGAGTTCTTGCATAAATAGCAACAACACATTCTCACCCAATAGAGCTAACCAACTTATTTTTATTTGTTAATTTCCGATGTTTTAATGGTGTGCAGCAGCAACGGAAAGAATGTATACGCATACCGATGGCAGATGAGACATTTGGCTGGTTTAAGCTGGCGTACTGAAAATAAATATTTTAAAACAGATGTCACGAACTAAAGCAAACGATAGACACAATCATCTTGCAAGTCAATCAGGTCATAGTTTTATAAATACGTGATGTGATACACGATTGCAAAGGCGATTGATTGGTGAGTGACCGGTCTTCGGACAAAGTTCCTCCTATACTGAGTAATGTCAAGAGTCATAGAATGTTGAAGACTATTTCCGCTGCATTTGGCTCCTCTATTGTATCATAATCACGATTAAGAAGGTCAATAAGTGATAAAGTGTCAAAGTTCTGAATTTTTCGAACTACGGAGCTTCAGGCTTCTTATGTTGGAAGCCGCGATTTGTGGGCTTACCGGTAGCTCGTTAAAGAACACTCGATTACTTCTTAAAATCAAAACAAAAATGAATGGCTCATTAGGATTTACCTAATCGAAGTCAACTATGCCAAAAGGAATGTTTTCTTACAACAATTGATTCTTTCTGAATTGGAAAGGAAAATCACTACAAGGAACACTATAGTAATGATAGCCAGTGCAAAAGTGCCTGCCCACAATCAAGTCGTCGGATTTTACACATTTACTGTTTTGCTAAAAATTGTAACATCAGCATCTTCAAATGAGGTTACGTCTACCTAGATGCGCATTTTCCAGGACCTCGATAGAAAACTGGTTTTCATGTTCAATTCATTTCCGGAGCTGATTTGATTGGCCTTTATTGTGTAAAAGGCCTACAGCAAAGTCCAGCTTGCACAAAGTGTGCATGCTGCATTGTTTTTCCTAAGTATAAATTTTATCGTCGTAAAGAAAGCAATTTGGTAGCAGCACCCCATCTTGAAGTTAAGAGTTGTTAACCATCAATAAATCTCCCGCCGTCTCTAAATATGTTGTCCATGCGTGAACATTGACATGTGTGTATGTTTATCATCGTGATCGGGTGGTGATGGGGTGAGTATGTCACTAATACCCTGTGGCAAAGATAGCTAACTTTAATGTAAGTGTACACCGCTTAAGATAAAGTACTCGACCGCTAGACTTCGGTGATTAACTGAATTAAACGCCCGAAAGGCTGATCTGCAACTTCAATATTTGTCTCGATTGAAATCTACACACTGCTTTTTTAGCATGACTTTTTGCAAGGTTTAAAAATATCATGTGGCAGGTTAGTGTATGCATCACCAAAAAGTTAATTTTCAGACACATATAAATATCAGTGGAACTATTTCAGCAAGAAGCATAAAAAACTATTTATGAACATGGAGAAAACCTGCAGACTTCTTTTCTGACTTCATCTGCATTTTACAGTGTTATAAGCAGAGATAAGCTACTTTAATTTGAGTTCTATGGTCAGCCTTAGCTCGGTCCTTGTGCTATTTGTAGAATCTCTTCCGTTTGCTTTGAAATATGCCATTGGTAGAACTCGTTGTTATGCTGCCACAGCATAACCGACCATATCTAGCCATCAATCTAAACATGAAGCCCTCGATCACGTTTGTCCACGCACCATTTTGTCCGGATCTTCCACGTATGAGAATGTGACATCTCTTGAAAACTGCTGTTATAAGCTGTTTATCTGCGCAGCAGTGCCTGAAAAACCGCCACGTTTGTTAAGTACTGGCAAGCAAAGCGATAAACAAAAGTCGCGTTTTTGGTTTTGTCATGGCTGAGATATTGGCTTGAACACCACAGCGCGAAATAAGAACTTTGTAAGTCTTCCTGACAACAAAGCTGATGTTTACATCGCTGCCAGGTGCGCTCTACAGTACTTTTAACTTGTCTTTAAAATGATGATTCGCTATTTTGATTTTGCAACCGCTGCTGTTACTCTTTGTGCCAAAGTCTTATATCTTTTGTTTAAATTTAAAGTCAATATCTTGCACAGTGAATCTATGTCTACCGGCGGAAATCACTTATGTCAAAACCTTGCACAGTGAAATTTAATGACTACCGGCGGAATCACTAAAGTCAAAATCTTGGACAGTGAAATTCAATGACTTATCCAGTGCATTTCACGGGCGTGTTCAGTGTGACGAAGCAAAGGTAGGTTTATGAAGAAGCAACTGCGCCATGATAGGAGTTTCTGTTCAGTTTGTTGCTTGCACAGGCGTTTCTATTGGTTTTATCTTCGGTGGCAAAAGAACAGAAAAAATGGAAAAGAATGTCATTCTTATATTTTGAATTTTTTGATAACAAAGAATCCAAAAACACGGACCTTCATAAACAATTATTGCTTTAGCTCACTTCAACTTCCTCTATTCGTTTAAGAAACTTACGGGTTCACATAGAAATTTCCGCAGCTGAGATCTCGTTAGTGAGGCAATGGTAAAATCGGAGCTTGTGCACAAAGCAATGAAAAGTAGCATTTGCTGATTGCATCTCATCTTAACACGAAGTGTTGTTAATAGAACCACTGACGATTTATAATGTAAACGTATTCGAAACTGACGAGCGAAACCTAGAAGATAGGTTGATGAGATTTGATGAGATCTTATCTCAGGTGCGCTTGGTTTTAGTATAAAAATCAAAAACTTTTCGAATGCCGAGCACTTTCTCTGTATATAAGAGAGGCAATCTGCCAATTGAGCAAATGCCTCTAACAAGGAGATTTACGGGCAGAAAAATGCACTGTGAAATATGTGTCAACATTTTTCAAGCGAAGAGAAACGATTCATTAGATATACGCCTTGTTGTGGCGTGAAAAACAATACGCAGAATTTCAAGCTATTGTCGGAGGTTTTCATTGATACAAACGTGTGCAGCGTGTTCTAATCATAACATGCTTGATAAAGTTTGCAAAAGATTACATTGCCTGATTGGGTGCATTTGGAGCAAACTTCGTGGACCTCAATAGATAAGGTTGGGGTTATAGAGACGATTATATGTTTTTATTATCAAGTTTCTTCTTCTGAACAAAGGGAGCGATTAAAAATATTTTGTCGTTACTATTTCATTGGGTCACTTCATCGACTTGGGTGGTTTGTAGCTGCCTCTCTGAACAGAAAATTTTACATGCGAAGTCACTTCATCCTCTGCGCCATGTGTTCTTCAACCAAGTCGATACCAAAGGAAGTGAAAAATGAGTTTCAAATAAAAAAGTATTCATACTTCCTGTCAGATAGATCGCTGGTAAATAAATACAATCGTATTACCAAAGGTGATAGTCTAAAACAAACCTTTGCAGCTACGTTGTTTAACATAAACAGTGACTTATTGTTCAAAGCTGCAGTTTTACGAAGCGCAAGGAGAATAATGAAGAGAGGGTTTATCCATGCTGAAACAATTTGGTTTTCTCACATGCAAAATAACATGAAAAACACAATATGTAAACAAAAATGGGCTAATTTTGGGCGTTCTATTTTCGGCAGTTATTTAAGCCGGATCACAAAACGCATGACGTGAGCAAAACCATTTCTGTTAAGCTTCTTGGTGGTGAGAGCAGTTTTTTTAATTGTACCTACCTGCTTGTTAGAGAGATTAGTATTTAAAGTTTTAGTCACAATTCACATGTCACGACAATGCAGTAGGTACAACACAGACTGAAACAGCGTATAAAATATATCGTCACTGTGATCCCTCAAAGCCATTTAAAGTTTCAACCACTGTTTTTCTTCTGAAACCCACACATTTTTTTTACTTTTTACTCAGATTGGATCAGATGCTTTTCAAAAAGTACACAATGACTTGCTTCATTTAGTAAACAAAATGCCAATCGCATTCGTCTTCAGTGAGATCTTCGCCAACTGATAACATTTCGAGTATGGCTTGGTCTTGCAGCATGCATGCCATAAGTGCTGCGAAAAAAATGTTTTTAATGCAGAACTAACCAATAAGGTACTGCTTAAAAATTGCAGCAAACGGAAATTACAACACCCTTTCACGCCCTGTAACTTGCTACATTTTCAGCAATCTTGTTGTAATCCTGATGGAGCGATGGAGCACAAAGTTGCTAAACTTGTCACTTGAGCAAACAGTTGCTCAAACCATTCACTTTGCTTATGTTTCTGAAATCTTTCGCAGTGATCGAGCAACAACCTAAAAGGCAATTAACGAAAAACCACAGTCTGGAATTAAACAATCACCACAGTCTACGTCATTTTAATCGTTGCTTTGTAGCCAGCACCTAACAGTTTTCAAGTTGTTCGGTCCGAATACTGGTTTATGTCATGTAGTTGGCCTTCATCTTTTGCAGGCCTGACGCACCGTACTGGATTAGCGATTCTTTGCGTAGCAAGTCCGCACCCTTGCAATAAAATCCTTTGACATGACTGCGACTTGGACCTGATCTGTTGAAGAGCGTTACAAGCAGAACACTGCCTCAAAACCTATCCAGGCAAGAGAATCGTAACAATACTGAGATGTGGACGTCAACGGCATACAGATCGAGAAAAAGATGTGTCGTAAACTCGGGTCAGATGATTACAGTTTTTTTGCGATGTTCGCCATACAAACATCTCTCTGGGCGAGCTCACAACGTAGGGCGAGAGAGTCGGGCCGCCATTCAATCGTACAATCTGATTTGGGCCCATGCTGAGGTAGCATAAGCTGTCAGCGCCTTTTACAAGGCACTTGTTCAGCACCTCCAGAGCAGCGTTTAGCATGGTTTAAATGCGCTTGGTATTGCAGTGGAATCAGTCAAAGTCATCTTCTTTGAGGTATAACTCTTATAGAAAAAGTGGCATGGTAGCATAGATGCTCACGGCTGCCACAAACGAGGCCGCAACACTTTTCCAAAAATTCGCTAAAATTTATGGTGCTTTCTCAAAACGTTTAAATAGAGTGCATTATAAAAAAAATTGCAATGATGTCCATAAGCAAGAACTAAAGAGTGCAGCTTACGTGAAAACGAGGAAGGCTGCCGATTCATATGTGTGCTGATACGCGAGCAAGGCAAAACGTTACTTCCGACGCCTCGCACTAGATCTGATACGCTCATGGGCGTTAGGCATAATTAAGTCGGCCATGTGGCAGCACTAAGGGTAAGATAGGAATGCAAGATTTTCACTAAGCGGAGCATGGTCTGCTTTCCAGTTGAGCGCGTCAGGACTTGATGCAGTTTGTCACGGCTTGCGCTGGGCAGTGCCTGAAGCGGCGTCTAACTGTTTTATTTACTATTGCAAGGAAAAAAGTCGTGGAGGCAAAGCAGCCGAATTAGTTTCGCGTAAAATAGCGATCGAAATAATGTTTCTCACAAAATGCTCTTTCGCAAGTTTGCAGAACACCTGGTTTTTCCTAGAGTTGAATAAATGTTGGTAATGCCAGCCGGAACCGCTCCAATGCATGCCAAATGGGAAAGCACTAATATGAACTCTCCGCATTTGCCACCGTACAAGGTAAGATGGTCTTATGTATGTTGAACTGCACGTTCACATTTCAGTGATTTAAGCAAGGCTGCTCCATTGTTTAATCAGCTTGCCTTTGCAAATTATTTCGTTGTTAATTTATTAATTAGTAGGTTATGTGCAGCTTGTCACTTCTTAGCAAACAGTTTTATTTCTTTTAACAAACAGCAGTACTTTTGGTTGCATAATAATATCGGATTGGTAGAGAAATCAATATGAACCGATCCTAGTGAGCATACTCATCTCAACAAAATGCAGCCTCAATGCTTGCGACCACACAGTTGAAATATACACAGGGTAACTTCTTAAGTACCCCGCGATTCAGGTGTTATACGGCGGCGAAAAATCTGTTGAATCCTCGATGTTGTTCAAGACACGTCTGTTTGTCGCAAAATGCAGCAGCTTAGCTTAAACGTTTAGCAACAACTTTGATGGTTATGACCTAGCTTTGCGAATGCCAAACGATATAAATAATGTGTGTGCAAGAAATTATGGTCTGCTTGTTTAGCTGGACTGCGGGGCTGCAGCCCTCCCTGAAAAGTGCAAGGCATATAATTCCGCCAGTTTCGCCCAAATTTTGCATTTACTCACCGACTTCGAAAACACAAGCATTCTAATTGCTTAATATGCAATTCTTAAATTGACTTTTTTATCTCACATTTCAAATTAATATATTTCTTATAGAGATTATATTTGTGCTAGATAAAGAGTGCTGTCATTAGAAGCGCCATTAAACACCAATGATTAGTCATAGCCAGCGTAAACATACCACATATTCACCCAGAGATAGAAATTTGTAGCCCCCTGGCCATTTCCACCACGGGCCGCCACTGTAAGTAATAATATTTTCTGGTATGTACATCAGATAGCGTTGCGCACAATTTGTTCATGTAATGCCTCCCTAGTCAAGCGATCTCAACTTTTTTTGAGTGTTTGTCTGACATTCTGTTTCGCAAGTAGATAAGCTTTTCAACGCATACGGAATCATTATACGGTGTTGAAAAATAAAGCAAACAAAATTTTTCTCAGTCTTATTCTTCAGAATAAAAGACACAAATAGTTATTTTCACAGTCAGATATATGTTAGCATGTAAACTGTATAATACATTATCGCGCGTGTTGGGCGTTACAACTCGCTTGACATATTTTTGACACATGGTGAGTACAAGATGGAAGTTACGGGCGTTCCTTAGGCGTGCGCAAATAAACGATTGCATAATTTTTTATCAGGTCTCTTTTGCTCCTGTCGACTGTTTTTTTCAGTTCTTGCGATAATGTTTTCATTGTCCGCGACATCTTTGGTTTTTCCAGAAACCGATAAGAGATATTAATAAGTAGCCCTCTTCAAGCAAAACCGGACGGACCGATAAAGGTAAATAGCAATCGCAAATTATCCCGGCACTTAAGCTGACGACTGCAGCGTTAATTTTGTTTTTTCTTCTTGCTTCCTTTTGGCTTTTATTTGTCATACCCATATACCCATTGATAACATGTGTCAATTGTGATGATAAAGTTGTTCGTTTGGCGCGTAACAGCACAAAAGGCACGTTCTAATTGATACATTATGACACAATGATCGCTACTACGTCGCTGTTTGTCCTTAGCAAATCGTTAACCCGATCGAGCCGCAGCACCGCAACACAGATCCGCGACCACGTGTTCGCCAGGCATTACGAGGCAATCCTGACGAACGACTCGTTACTCGAACGGGTCTAGGCTTCTCGTTGAATCGGTCAGCGCAGGAACTTCGAACGAAATTGCAGAAGCGATCGTTAAAAGCGCTTGAAGGGAAATCCTTTCAACTGGAATCAACATTTGCCTGCCCCCTGACCTAAGTTCGCTGATCGAGAGAAAATGGCGTCTGGGTTCTTTAGCACAGGACTGTCACAACTGCTTGAAGTTCCGCGGCCATTTTGCAAACTTAACAATGATTATTATGATGCACGTCCCTCACTCAGTGAAAAACAGCGAAGTCCTTCAAAGTTCTTGGTGGTTTGTCTTGTCAGCGGGCCTGTTACCAGAAAAGTTGAGACACGTAATGAAACTAGAACCTTTTACCGTGAAGCAGGAAGCACAGCGCTTTATGTTCCTTGCTTTAGCGGTGACGTCGTAAATAGCTGGTGTCGGGCGTCTGTTTTATGACGTTTATTCACAAATGATCTTTCTTCACTTTATGGTGCAGTCGAGTGTACATAACGAGACGTTTTAACAGATTTATTCGAGAATAAACCCGGCCACAGGTAAGGCACACCTCAAGCATAGGCTCATGTATTTGCTTCCCTTAATATAAAGATTGACGACTGCACTACGCAAAGGATTCACTTATTCATAAAGACAACATATATGTGACTCATTTTCAAACCTCTCTTCCACAGATAGACTCGCGTTTTTTGGAAATGTTTGCATTGAACTTTCGTAATCGTTCCCTGACTGTAAAGTCATTTCCGCCTGCTAGAAAAGGCAAACAGTTGATGGAAAACACGTTATCAACGCATGTAATCGGCTGTCAAGCTCTGCAATCGGAATATTCTTTGTCGCCTGAGAGGGAAGTGATTAATGTTGTATGCGACACAATAAATTTTGCTGGCGATAGCCATGTGCCACCCAAAGTCATGGACATATTTTGGTTTTGCCAGAGCTGTTGCACAACACAAGTAGCCCTTAAACTACAAATCCTTCATTTTTCATACGTTCTGTTACAAAACCAATTGATTGGAGACTTAGAACTACCTAAGGTTACTTGCTGCCCTAAAAAGTGTTGTTCGAAAAGCGAAAACAAAACTGAAGCTTTCAGATAATTCCATCTTCCGCATTCAACTTGAACTTGGCTCTTGCACTGGACCCATTTGCGCAGACCGAGAAAGTCCTGGGGTAACTGTGACTACGGATTTGTGTGCAAGAGCTGCATTCACGTTTTTATCGATAGCGTTCTCAGTTATTGCGTGCTATTTGAAATGAAACAGTTTGCGTTTCAAAATCATCAATTCTTGATCAGGGCAACTTGACTCGTATTCCATTCGTGCTTTTCTGTGCCAAGGGAAGCACTAACGAACTGTGCTAAAACTTTAAGAAAAATTTTAAAGATTATTTGGATTCATCTCAACCTGTGGTATGGGCACGAAAGCCCGACTAATTTTTTGCAAGTTTGCAAATAAGCAAACGCAGTTGTCTGCAAAAGTGGGAAAGCAGCACCATAAAAAATAGCAGACAGTAAAGGTCAGGAACATAGAACGTAACTTAACGCGATCGACTCTTCATCATAAAGTTGTTATCAACGACATCCTGCTCTGACGAGCAAGGTAGGGCTGTGGCAGACGAACTGGGTAAGTCATAATGTTTAATAAGAGCATATATGTACAAAAACATTGCGAAGGTGTATGTTCTGCAGCTTGTATGACGGTTGCAAAAGGAAAAAATTGTAGTTTGAATGAGAAGTTGAAATAAGACAAGACGAAACATAGTCAACGAATTAAGCAAAAGCTCGTGCGCGTA
>Ga0210059_1006193_pt1 | contig 19217 bp, 14 predicted proteins | sample Ectturendosymbi2_FD_188042 | JGI IMG/M metagenome (GOLD analysis project Ga0210059, IMG submission 188042) | Ecteinascidia turbinata endosymbiont from Florida, USA - Sample 2 (SPAdes) (version 2) | ecosystem: Host-associated > Tunicates > Ascidians > Unclassified | place: Key West, Florida... | reverse complement strand
ATCAAACATCTTGTTACTAGTAAAATTTAAAGCTTTCACTGACCTCCAGTTCGTCGAATCCACGCAACGTAATGTCCAGATGAACTGGAGCGGCCCTGGTGAGTAATCACGGCCTGCAATTCGTAATGCCCGCTGTTGTTCGAACCGATGTCTGCCATAACAAAAGACACAGCCTTGAAAAGGAGATGGTGCAAGAAAAATATGACATGCGAAGAAACAACGTTAGGATTTAAACACATCCGCGCTCATTTAAGCTGTGAACGCTTTCTTCGTGTTCGCAACGACTGGAGATATTTGTTCAGCACATTTCAATCAACCCGCGAAGCGGTGAAGACCAAAGTCAATGGTCAAGTACGAAATAAATAATTGAATTATTTTATTTCGAAAACGAAAGCATGAAATGACTACTTACCAATAACAGCTTTGGTGCGAGCATTCTTTGGTTAAATACTTACAGACCTTCTTCGCAAAGGCAAACTAAAGCATGGGTGCCGTTCGGAAATACTGTAATCGCCAAGATTTCTTAATCCCAAAATATTAGGACTGATTCAAGAAAAATGTCCTTCAATACTAAATGTTTACTGGAAATTTTGTGGATAAACTTATTCTTAGGAAAACTTCTTTAACGTCATGGTCGTCATGCTTCCTAAAGCACACACCAGCAACTTTCTTTCTGTAACGCTCTGGGTGAAACAAACATCTGCAATTGCGTTGTTACACCAGACTTGCTGAGCAGGCAATCATGAAATTCAGTTCAAAAAAGATCTACCGATCCACTTGGCATGAGGTTATGAATCCACTGCCAGCAGAAAATGCTTTTAATAATTCATGAACATTTGTCTAAAACACTTTGCTTTTACTTGTGATCTGGCTTGAGTAAGAACCTAAATAGGCAAAACCCGGTCATACGCTTAATTGGAAGTTCAACTAAATTTCATGCGCATTAACAGATTACAGTACGCAACAAACTAAGGCTGAGGATGGTGTTTTGTTAATCACTTCCACGCTTCAGTTAACTTCAGCCCATCTCCATTTTCGTATTTTATCCTGATGTAGCCTGTCCTGTTGCAAGGTGTTTCAAGGTTACTGTTTAACCTCAAAGCTGCTACGGTCAGCGTCACGAAAGATGAATGCCGTTGCGTTGAATGAGTCAGCTGCTAAGCGACAGACGCTACACACAAGTGTATCTTACCGTCCGGAAAATCGTAGCGCTCGTATTCTTTAGGGGGGTCATTTGCCTTTGCTTCGGGCGGAGATTTCTTCCCCTTTCCTGCTGCCTTTCCCGCCAACTGTGCTTCAGCTTTCGCTTCTTCCTCCGCTTCAAACTTGTCCCTTGCAGGTCGTAATCGCTCTTGCAAAGATGGGGAGCACAGGTCGTACGCGTCAAAATTTAAGGGAAATTTCACGTCCTGCACGAAGTCAAAAAACCACACTGCTCAAGCATGAAACACGGTTGCAGAACAGGTAAAGCATGTTTATCGGTCGACGTCACTGGATTTTTGACGTGTTTACGCAAGGCCTTCTAAAGAAAACATGTTTTCTCTGAAAGGCCTTGGTTTACGTCCAGTCACGTGTCGTGAGCGTGCGTAAAACACGCACGATTACGAAAAAATTGCTCCCAGTGTGTGAACGTCACACGCACACCTGGAAATCTCAAATATTTGCTGCGTCACACACGAGCTAACGGCAGCGAGAGATACGATTGCAGTCAACTGCTGATGTAAACTGGGCCATAGTTGCAGTATCTTTGGTTTCCATAAATCAAACGTTCAGGGGATTCGTCACCTGTTGCCTGCCACCGCGTAAACCTGATAGAAATGTAAGGGCACATTGCCAAATATCTCCTGACTACCAGTACTTTCCACTAAAACCGGAAACAGATCAGACAAACAACATTGAGTGGCACGCCAGCGGCCAAAACATTACGCAATGATTCTGACGTGAGTTCAAGGGTGCTTTCATACAAGAGGGAAAAACTGAGTCGGGCAATTCAGAAAGACGAACACAGAACAGTCCTTTCAACTTGGAATGTGTTGAGTGGCTACGAAACAGAATGACGTTGCATGATGTTGTCATGTGCAAGTGGATCAGCTACAAGCCGGAATAAAAACCTGCTAGACTTACGAGTTTCTCTTATCACGTATCTCAGTGAGCAGCGGATAGACGAAAACACGCTTTCCAGGCAATCTCGCTTTAAGTTGTCACCCTTTCAAACAAACAATTACTATTTATCGGACTTCGTTAAAATCGCATGCCAGCTTTGCTTCCAAAAAGCACATGAACCGAAGGATGCATCGAAACCTCTTGTGACGATGATACGAGCCGTGATAAAAAATTATGAGCTTTTCACTGCTCTGCATCATGGCGTGATTAAATGCAAGATTATTTATCGGTGGTTGATCACACAATCACCGTCGTCACTAACCTTTAATATCTTGGCGTTGACGTTTCCTTTCTCTTTAAAGTAAAATCGAACCATTTGAACGCAAAGATAAGCAGGAAGACGTTTAATGGAACTCTAAACACACGAACTGCATAAACGTGTCGTCCAGAAAAAGGAACGACTCAAAATTTTAAAGATGTTCTGGTATTTCATGTGTGATGAAAAGCAAGTCGAGCAAAGAAAAATTTTATCGCAGGCAATGTTGAAAATGAATGGAAAAAAATTATCAGCGTTCGTTTGCAAAACAGTAAATATCGCACAAAGTACGTGAAAATTACATCCTAACAAGTGAGACCGCGGTCAATGACGTAACCAGTTGTGAGGTGAAGAGCAAAGTAATAATGCGTACGGTGTCGGTTGTTTGGTGCTGTGACACAGCTCCAACAGATCAGCTATTCCAGACTATTGCAACATACAACACACATAAATACACCTTGTTTCGAACCCCATTGAGCTTCTTTATGACTCGACACAGTATGGCGCTTGGCTATTGCTTCAAATAATATGTATGTAGACCTAGAATTTTCATCACAGAAGTGATGACATATCCATCAACAATTATCAAATAAACAATGCAAATACTTTCCCAGGGTTGTGTTCACTGCACAGCAATAGAATCGTGGAAAATTTGGACGTTTGCCGTGATGGAACAGACGTGGTGCCTGATAAATTGACGAACTACACATTTCTCCCTCGACCACAGGCTTACCGTTTGAGGTGGTTGGCCACACCAGTTGGTAAAATTCTATATGAAACAATATTCGACAAAAACTGCTCTAAAACGGAGCATGATGATAATGAGGTTTTGTAGGCTCCATAGCCACGCAGGTCGCTCTGTTACGTGGACAGCCACTGATACCTCCGGATATATCAAGTCTAGTTTGAGTACATTGCTCACCAAAATCCACAAACTCACAGTTGATCGGGAGTTTACTTACAGTTTTCGTGTACTTAGCATCGCGACCCAGTGTTGACGAGTGTTTCGTGATCTCCTCTTTCAATTTAGATTTGATCCCGGTGAGCATATATTTAACCTGTGGAAACGGGCCTCTGATCAAACACGTACATTTATTACGAATCTGTATTCAACACATCAAAAGTTTATGCCCACGGCAGGACGGTCTACTGTTCTATAAAATCAAGTAACAACTGTCCTGCTGAGGCAACAAAGAACAGCATTTCCAATAACGCAAGTTCTGTCGGCCATTCATGGCTAAACAGTCAGCTTTTCACGCATGAGAAAACTGCATGCATACAAAAACGCACTCTGCTCTTCGTGTACCCAAACGAAAACCGACTGTCACAAAACGTACGTCTCATCGGTAAGGCTGGAAAGACTGAGTTCGAGCCAACAACTACTTTTTGTGAACAAGTATAGCATCAAAATATTCCCACAGCGTGAAAACGGAATATCGGAGAACAACGCTCTGCGCCGCTGGCGCGCGAGAAATTATTGAAAAATCTCTCGATGATTTACACCTTGCGTCATTACACCGTCAACTGCATTTGATGGGGGAGACGTTTCACAGCCGATCACCAAATAAACGAGACCCAGTGAACATCCTCACCACTACCGTTCCAAATGAGCTACTGATGAAAACCTCTGACATTTATCGTTTTTTTCCAGGTAGAGAAAGGAAGATTTAAAACTGTAATTCTTAACCGAACTTAGCTGCGTAAAAACAATCAACGAAAAAGCACTGAGCTTCAAGAAAAACAGACGACTCGAAAAGACTTAATTAATGTTTTCAGTTAAGAACAAACGATATTAACAGAATCGTTTTTTTTGTCAAAAGTTAAGTCTTATTCCTGAGAACGTAATTCATGTTATAATTTACCATAATTAGAAAGACGGCAAGTTTGGATGAATATTATGAACACATTTTGCATTATATCACGCTGTGTTATGGCACTTTATGATCACAGGACATAAGGTTTGCAAAAAAAGCAAGAAAACTTCACAACAATGCCGCGGCACTGCTTGAAAGTCATGAGGCTCATCATCGAAGCACGAGTCTGCATGATTTGCGGCATCATCCTCTAAATCAGATCCATCCTAGTCAAGCGCAAAGTTAGGCGTGAGCTGCAGACCTCGCTCCCACCAGAATAGCCTGCTCAGACAAAACCGGTGCAATCATCCCTTGATTTTCTACTTAAATTTTATGCAAGATCTATTGCAGGAATTCGCAACAAAAAACGCATAAACAGGTCGAATGAACGCAACCCGTACGCTCCAACTAAGAACACTTACATCCTGCGATATAAAGCAGTTCAGCTGCAATGACGTTTCGGTGGTCTGACTCGATGGCTCATCTTTAGCATCTTCTTCAGCACATTCCAGTCTGAAAGTAAAATGCTGATTAAACAATGAAGTATTTATAAACCAATTTGCTGTGTTGATTAAGATGATTTGCCATGCGTCGTTTTTGCGACCTTGAGGCGATGTGATTGGATTATGAGCATCATTCGATCATCCCTCCGCATTGCATTTGAAAGACATACAATCCGAGACTACAAGACACCTTCCAAACGTCAATTCACATGCGTTCTCACAACGCGCTTTTTTCATTTTCGATACATTCAGCAAATGCTTACTTCTCTCAAAAAGTTTACATAGACTTAGGCAGTGGCGTAGCAAGGGGAGTGGCCCTGGCGGCCGCGGGCGGCACCTTTAGGGGGCGGAACTTTTGATTTAAATAATTTTTGAAAGTAATGCAAAAACTCAAGCTTTTTGTAAAGTTCTGGAAGTTCTAACTCTTTTCAATTTTTGTGTTTAGAAGCGTTTGACCAGTAGGCTAGCCTAAAAAATACGAGATGTGGATGTGGAGTGAGCAAATTGATGAAATGCTTATTCAAAAATCTGGGTCAAGTCCAATGTGCTACAGTGCCCCAGTGTTTGTCTTGAAATCAGCTCTTTATTAACACACTGACTTGGGGGCAATTGTGCCCCAATCCCTACACCTTCCTCTCCAGACAATGCCATTTCTGCCACCCCAGTCAAAGTTCCTTTGAACAAAGAAGGGGATGACATTTGACCGCAGACCAGCAAACATTAGGGCTCCGGTTGTTAGCGGTTTATATTGCCCCTCCTCTCAAAATCTGATGAAAAAGGCTTTGCCTGAAATCACAGCAAATAATCAAGGGAAGCTTAATCCTTTGTCTCGTGTCGTTGGTTCCCCAGTAACGCCCCAATGGCACATCATAACATCACTAGAAACCTGCGCATTCGCGACGAAGACTTCGCTGGGGCGGCGATAGCGCAATGTTGGAGTGTCCACCTCTCAATGCGAAGGTTGGGTGTTCGATCCACGGCCACTGAGCGAATCGCTGTAGTGCTCCTTTGTTGAGTGTCTACTGCAGTGTTTTCCTATCTTATTTGGCTAGCGCCCCCTTTTCTGACAAACAACTTCCTCTTGCCCCCCTATCAAGCCTAGCACACATATCAACACAATTTTTTCGTGCATTTCACTATAAAACTTAATTTAGTAAAACGCTAAGTTTTTGATTACAAATTACATGCATACATATTTGTTGATCATACTGTTTTTTATGACATTTGGTCACTTAAAGTTAGTAAGACAACATAAATGCAATTATCAACTGGGTCTGCTTTCTCCCCCCAACCGCCCATTCCTGCTTCACCGCCCCTTTAGAGTTTCTCACCGCCCACTTTGGGAACCACTGGTCTACTGCAATATGGCTGGTGTACACTTATTTGAATTTTTTCTGGGTGAAGAATCAGGCTTGTGCTAACGTAAGAATGAGCTCTGCATGAGTTTTTTTTGTATAATGTGGGTTGAAATTTAACGCTTGTTGGACAAGAGCGTTCACCTCAACTGCTCCGATAAGAAGCATATTTCAGGGGTTGGCATGCCGCTATGAAAAAAAGCGTTTCTTGGCACATCTCATGCTATGTTTTAATGTTCAGTGGGATATTGTCTATAAGTGCCTTAAGCTGTAGCCTTGTCATTAGGTGGACGTATTGACATTAAATTTTGGCGTTTGAAGTGAAGAACTCTGCAAAGGGAACGTTGCTCAGTTTCAATTTAATAGCTGTTTTTCTACATGGCGTAATGGTATCGGAAAATGACGTTCTTGAAGCGGGGTAGTGCAGTTGGTGTGTTTGCGTGGGCAACTTTGAGCTCAGATTGTCGGTTTGAACTGCAAGTTGAGTGAATCAGAGACAGTCGACAGGAAGTGTGAGTTTCGTAAAAGCTTCCTTTGTTTAACGGTATACTTAACAATTGTAGTCATAGAAAAGTTCATTGCAACAAGAAAAGCTTAGCAAAAGTGGTGCTCTCATTTTGATGAATTTGAGGCAAGAACCTTATTCTGAAAACCTAACGCAAGGGTAAACGATAGGTTTAGATGATTGTGGTGAAGGCTTTTATTAAAAGAACGTTAATCGAAACTGTTGTACAACTTAGCAATGGCTGTACTTTAACAAAGTTGTTCAGCGCAATTACCGTCGAAAGTAAGACGTTGTGATCACTGCTGAGCATTCAAAACGCCTTTGTCCCATCTGGCATGGTTTGGTAATAAAGTTTTCGAAATAGACGTCTGTTGGTAACCAATTCCGCCGCCACAGGGACTTTGGTGGCTTAGCCCCCCAAAAAAGTTCCAAGCCCCTCCAACGTGAAACACTATAAATCAGTGGATTTTATGTCAAATTTTTGTTAACACAACAGCGCGACCAAGTGCGCAGGTCACGACGAAGACTGCAAGTCAGCGCTTCTCAACCATAGCCGGTTATAAACCTGTTTAAGATATTTTTTCAAGATGGGTCCCTGCACCTATAGAGGGCCCCGCGCAAGTCCCGACGGAGTTAGCGTTTGATGCCTTGTACATATTATAAGATAATTAAATCACTACTGAAACGTGAAGTGAACAATGAAACGTTCTATACATCACTGAGATCATACTTATCAGATTTATTAGTATAGTTTGCTATATGCGGTAGATATACTTTTTATTTAAAGACGGGGATACTACACGAAATTGTAACATACATAAATGTTTATATTTGTAAAGCAGGTAAGCCGTCATCACACCCCTTATGTTTTCGTTTGACCCCTGGAACGCGTAAACTATTAAAAATCCGTGCTGTGGGTTTCAGTATTTTGGGCTGGTAGAGGCCAAAATGTATGATTTTAGAGGATTAACACTATTTTGTTTGGAAAAACGCCTCTCAAAGCACAAAATGACTATATTTTCCAAAAACTTTGGGGGGGCATGACCCCTTTGCCCCTCCTGGCTAAGCCTATGGTGGTCTTACCGGAGATTGAAAACCAACAGGGAAGATAATTTGACGAAATATGCCGGGTCCGTATATGCAAATGTAAAGAAAGCAAAAAAGTAGAAAAATTAATGATGAGAAAGGTGGTAACAAGCAGAAAATGCAACCCTCATAATCGACAATGAAAAACAAGACCCATTTCCAACTGTATGAGTGTTTGATTGTGATTTTCAAGATGCTTTATTAATCCTGATATCTTTAAGTAAGCACGAAACAACTTTAATTTTAAAATTTTGTAAGCAAATTTGAGGAGTGGAAAGGGCGGCACTTTTATGGTCGGACCCGGGCGGCACTTAGCCTCGCTACGTCACTGGACTTAGGTCTGGGTGAAGGACGCTTTTCAGTCATTTAAACGCACCTACAGTAACTTCACTAATTCCACTCAACTTTGCTCCTGAACAGCGCTACTAAGCGTTCTGGTTTTATAAGAAACAGTATGAGCTAAAATATGACGTGAATGTGGGTACTCCTGTGCTGTAGAGAACTTCGAGATAACATACTCAAAAACGAATTTCTTTAACTGATAACGCTTTAGAGCTAGACCAGTGGTTTCCAACCGGGGGTCCACAGAAAGATTTTTGGGGCTCCATGACTTTTCCATGAAAAAATTGTCATTTACTCAAATTCAGTAGGAAATTTGATACTGTTTGTTCTTGAGTAGCTTATCCACACGAAAAGTTTCTAACAGAACAATCATCCTCTTATACAAGGCGATTTCTGTGTGCAGTTTTAATGAAGAGGCTGTTGAGATTGCGGACTTAACATAAATATGTGGAAACGAAAGATTAAAGCAAAGGGAGTGCAACTTTAGCAACGCTAGGATTCGAGCAAATCCAAATTTCTTCAACTGTCTTGTCATCTGTAAGGTCTTAGGCTGTGGAATAATTTTGCAGATCGATAACTCGTCCTACTGCCCATCAGGTACACTGATGTTGAGGCTACTCGGTCGGCGCGGCGTCGCATGCTCGATGTACCACGGACGGGATGTGCGCTAAGAATAGCATCCATATGTACGTGGCACGAACAAGCAGCAATAGATAGAATGAGTACGGCGTGCGACCTTAATTGGTGCTTGCTACCACTGTGTGAAATCTGCGTGCTTGACGCTTGACCTCTCCGATCGCTACACTGATGAGTAGTGGGATAAGTCGATTAGCAAAAAAGAAACTTTTAAATCTAACCTAACTTAAACCTTATTTTCAACCCATATCAGTAACTCTAACCTCAACCTGTCATCCTGAATTCTTACACTAACTGAAAACGTCGCGAGATGACCATACCCTGCAGGCTGGCAGAGCTAACCAACCTGTAATGAAGTCGAAGGAGCAGGGTTGTGGAGCCGGAATTCAAATTTTAAGTTCAGGCTATAATCCAATTCTGATGTAAACTAATCCAATTTCAGAACACTGATTACCGTCATTTTGAAAAAACTGAAGCATTATTATAATTGTTCAAGCCTGCTTTATGAAAGGTCTTCTGCAAAGCATCCTCGCCAGGTATTTCACGACATTTTAAGATTGCTCTCCTGGGAGTTGCGAATAAAGGTGATCCGCAAAGATAAGATCTTATTGTTTCTAATCGATTAAGCGCACTAAATCATTTTAATATTTTTTGAAATATATTATTGGCTGTTTCCTATAAATAAAATTCACGACTTAAACGCTGCGTACAAGTGTCGGGAATGTAACAAAACTCCGAGGAAGGAGATGTTGAAGAACTGCTTCTGAAAATTTTCAATTGAAAGTTACTTTTCAGTATTCGAGTTTATAGTGTTGTTTTCTACCGAGATAGGCCATCTAGGCCTGCACTTCAGTAGGCTGGGGTTTAGTAAGGCCTGTAGTTTTTAGATAGACCCATAATACGAGTGTCAATGGTGTTGATGCCAGTGACATTCCCATTTTCCCGTGATCCTGCTTACAAGCGGGTTCAGTTTCGGTCATGACACTAAAAATTTTCGTTGGCATATTTCGGCGATGTGAGGTGAACAACGCCTAACACGGGAAAACGCTTCTTGTCGGGTCAAAATAGGTTTCATGCTCATGGAGCACCACAGTGACTCAAGTTAAAGGCTGGATTAGCATACAACTTTTCAATAATAACAATTCAAAAATACGAGTGTAATATGCCTATGCAACCCAGGATCACTCAACCAGTCAATCTTCCTGGGTTACGTTTCCATTTCAGGGATTTTTGCTGAACGAGTACCAGCAAGTTATGCAAACCGTAACTTTTTAAATATAAACATTTGGCACAAGTGAGTGTGACGCGCTCAAAATTACACGCAAATATTCGAAAAACAGACATCGTACTTCGCATCATATTCAATCCCGAAGTATTGATTTATGGCATTAGTTTGCTTGCTTTCGTCAATGGATGAAGTGAGCTTCAGTTGACAAATCCTTAGTAGTTCAGTCAGAAATTCATTTGCGTCCTGCATTTGAATATTTAAAGTGGTTACAACCTAGTCTATTTGCTACCATCCAACATTTAGATCAACAAATGTTGGAAAGTAGCAAATAGACTAAATCAATTCAAACCGTTTATATTCCTTCATAACCCACCACGAATGTCGAGCAACATCACACTGTGTTTACCTTTTCCAACAGCTGAGCTGATCTAACTATTTATAAGGTTGTGTTTTAGTATAATACCTGTTGCATGGGATGGCCATGGTCATTTTTCTCAGCGAACTGGGGAAATCGCATGTACAGCAACTGAAGGAATATAAACGGTTTGATTGACGGCTGCGTCTGAGCATTCATTTCTTTGACTAGATCGCGAAAACCGGCGGTGATACCGCCATCCAGGTCGCCTCCAGCCATTCCTCCCAAGCTCGCCATCAGACCAGAGCCAGCAATGTTTCCATGATAACTGAGAAAAGAATCGGTTTCTCACTGATTTCTACAAAAACATATATCAAAACTAATTCTTAAAACAGCCTAAAAATTTTACCAGCATATTATTTAACTATGGGTATACACTGCGCAAAAATTATCACTGCACAATGGTTTCGAGATAACAAGAAATCCAAAGACCTGTGACGTTTACTTAAAGACCCAGACAGGTGTAATTTTTACTCAATGTTTGTTACGAATTAAACTATCTATGTTAGCTCTCTTTTCCCACCTTTGCAATGCTTCCTGAAGCTCAGGCACAGACTTCAGAAATTGAACAGTGGCGTTCATGTAACAAGTGTTTCCAAGATTCTCCAAACCAGTAATAAGGTCCATCTGCAGACGTGCACTTCAAGAGATCATTCAACCACAAGTCTTCATTTACAAAAACTATGAAGTCAAAATGATAAAAGCATCCCACTGCAGCTACATTAAAACACTTGTTGCCCCAAGATGCAATTGCAATTAGGACAGAAATGTTGGGTCCACATCACTGCCGCAAGGACCTAATTGTGAAAACATGAGGCCACATATACAAAATTTGTCAAGAACGTGAGATAAACAAGTAACATATCTCATCCTGATAGAACAGTCACTGAGCAGTATAGAAAAAACTATGACTTCTTGGGAAATTCAGAACGTGTGACATTGCTGAAGGGTCACGTTGAAAACCAGGACCTGAACTTTTACACTGAAATCACATGACATTTGGGGAAACAAGAACGACACCCTAATGCACAAAGATTTTAGATGAACAAAGTTAAAAGCTAGTATCAACATCTGCAAAAATGATGCTACCTGTTATCACTTAATTTTTGTTTTACAATCTTTTGCCAGTGTTTATCCCTCACTGTTTTATAAAGTTTTGGTTGAGTTCCTTTTTACCGCTACTTCATTTATTCATCCACACACTGATTGCACCACATATTATTAGTAGTAAGACTTAGGTTCATACCACTTTAAACTGCCTAGCACAACTGATTACTTTCAGCCAATAAAAGTGCTGGTTTTAGGGAATGTGTGAGTCATAGTTTAATAAGCATACATAAGCTGCTTCTACAAAGAACAGCTATAATATATACAAGTACATATAAACACATACAGCAGACACAAGCTGATCATCGGTCATGTCTTCAAGAAACACAGTTTTTGTAGCAGGTGCTTGAGGGAGTTCTTCAGCTGTTCCCATCATTAAGAGTGTAATTCCCTTGATAAAGGAAAAGTAACAATTAAACCTTGTTCATGGCAAAGAAACATTCTGCAAAGTGCTACATATCCATTGCAAAACACCAAGATCACAAATATCCGACCACCTCAGTTATTACTGAGCTTTATTTCTTATCAGAAAAAGATGTTGACACTTTTAAATCTACATATAAGCCTTCCTGATCGTTTTTGTTTTTAACAATGCTTGCCAATCAGTTCAAGCATTTCTAAATGCAAACTAGTGTAGAAAAGTGCATATACTCTTTTAAAAGCTACCAAATCTGTCTGGAATGCAAAGCTAGGAACCACAACTACAACCTCCACAAAATATCATAAAACACATAAGTAACCAGAGAAATTCAAACAGTTTTGTTCAAGTACACTCTGCAAAACCTGTATATAAATTTCTTCTATAGATCACACCAACATATGTCAAACATTCATGCAAAGCTGGCCTTAACCAGATTTGTTTTTAAATCCTTACGGGCACTACAAATTATTTACTTAGCTAAGAAGCAGCATATGACTCAATGTGAAAAAATTTTGACTATGTGCATTTGCAACTAATTATTTATGGCAGAACCCAATACACAGCAAATTGCATTTTCACACCGCTGGAACTTCAACTATAAATATAAAAAAATATATATATTCTAAAATCTACACTTCAAATAATTCAAAAAGGACGTCATTTTTCATCTTTCTTAGTTGTAGTTCAACTTGATAACAACCACTGACACAGTTAGTTGAAACCAATAATGCCAATATCAAGACCATTTTTTAAAATTCTGATTAAGGTCATACCACACCATCACAACCTACATTTTTAAGCTTCACATTCCCCCAACTTTCCTTGATTGTCGCACCTTTCAGCATGACTTTTTGTCGTTCAGGCAAAACGTTAGTCAAAGAATAGAGCTGAAGTTTAAATGTGTCAGGAGATTCTTCAGTTGACAGATCCACATTTGTAAACTTTTCCTTTCCCCATTTCACATTCACTGCAAAATAAAAAGGTTACAAGAACAAAACTGATCAAATTAAACATTCATAAATGACCTGAGGAATATCCAAAACATCTGCAAAAAAAGATTCACCCATGCAAGCTTCTATTAAGGGAGCTGAAATTTAGAGCTTTTTAGAGTTTGATCACTACTAGTCTTTGTGGTGAAGGACAGAGTTGAAACACTACACACCTTATTTTTGACAAACTGAACAACATCACATTTTTTAATTGAAGGTTTGTGTCAATGTTTTAGAACTTCCCAAATTGGATGGAAACTGATCATTTTTATTTTCACTGTTGATCCTCTAAACTTTATGATAACAGAAGTTGGCTTGCAATTTACTTATTGTTTTCAGCATCCATACACCTAATACAACACAAGAAGTTTTGGTATATCCTGATCTGCAGTAGTGAACTGAAAATTTATCAGATCAGCATTGTCAGGTGTAGTACCAAAATTGACTTTTGGCTATCTTGGTCAAACCAGCAATTTGACAAAGCCCTACTACAATCACCACAGGCAATATTTACCCAGGTTTACAACCTAAGTGGAAGCATCTTCATACAGCAGCAGAAATAGTCAACAAACAACTCACCTTTAAAAGTGGGCATGATGTTTGCACCAATACAAGAAAATGTACTTTAAACAAGTTCAATAAACTTGTCTAAAGAAAATGCTATTGCCAACAAACTGCAGCTCAATCTTGCTAAATGCATAAAGATGGTCTCATTTAATAAGTAGGATGATTAGTCTGCTGTTATGTCACAGTGCACTGTTACATTACTTTTTCATATTGTGGCTAGGATTAACTTAATATTTCTGCCTAACTCTAATATAGCTCATACTTATTGCATGCTAGATATAACAACCTAAGAAGTACACAAGTTTCATGCTAGTCCCAAAAAAACTATCGTATTTTCCGGAGCATTAGGCCGAGGCACACTTAAAATCCATCAATTTTCTCAAAAATCGAATGTGTGTCTTATAATGCGGTGCGCCTATGTATGGATCTGGTTGTGCTTTCTCATCTAGAACCAGTTTTATATGGTAAATAGTGCTATTTATTTAATTGCTAGATACAATTTTATTGTAAACAGACCATCATCTTACGTAATAAACCAATAACAATTACAATGAGCAGCATACAGAGTGGCTAGCACATACAACTAACTACACTGGCACACTGAATCAAACCTGCACGCAACTTTTATTTTGTTCTATTTGTGTCTAGCAGATTAAGCATGTGTGACAAGTTAAACTCCCTCGTATGTGTGGTAATACAAGGGAGTTTAATCTGTCTGATTAAACCCAGTTGTATGTTATCTGAGTTTTGCTTCATTTAATGAGCCTTATATTCCGGTATGCCATATGTATGAAAAAACTACAGCTAGCATTCAATTGTTGATGCTGTGTTTTATAATCCGGTGCGCCTAATGGTCTGAAAAATACGATTGTAATCATGCCAAAATATTAACTACCAGCAATTGTCATCTATAAGTTATATTTAAAATGCAATGACTGTCATAATTCCCGAATAATTAAACAACTACCAGTTAAGCTCCCTATAAGCTATGCAATGCAAAATCAAATGGCTTACAACAAACTTATCACTTTTGCTACCAGCCGACGTACATATACGTTGTTTGAATTTGCTTAACGTCTCCCCTGGCAACATATATATACGTTTTAACTACTGTATTTATTTGAGTATAAGTCGCATGCATAAGTCGCACCTCCATATTTGACCTAATCAAACAGTACAAAAGTTTCTAAACAACATTTATTCATTTATGCACACACATGAAGGTGCAAAGCGCCGTCTAGATATCACGCACACAGTAACAGTGTACATGCGCATGTCGCACCTCATGTATATGTCGCACCTGACCTTTTGGGTGAATTTTAGTACAAAAAAATGCGACTTGTACTCAAATAAATACGGCAATTAAAGGTTCTCCGGGACGTACATATACATTTTATACAACTTTCGCAGTGGTTTGTTGTTTAATGATTTGGTCCTTGCCTGAGTCTATGAACTTTAGGTTTAGGAATGAGAATCCGAACTTTATGTGGCTCCGAAGCTGTGTAAATGCATTGACCTGTTGAGTTTGTCCACCTAGGTGAGACCAGGGTCCAACAGCAATGAATGTGATTTTGTGCAATGAAAGTGCTTTGATATGCTGCCAAATGTTAGGAAAGCATGTAACAATATATATCATGACCTCCAAAGCAATTACCATTTTCAACCAGTGGCAATTAAGACCACTGGTGTGTATGGCAAGTCCACTAACCCTTTTTTGAGTGGTCTTGCAAAGAAACTTGTTGATATGTCTGGCAACCCCAGGGAGCGCAAGTGGCTCCACCAGCGTCTGTCCCTGGCTGTGGTCAGTGGAAACACTGCCAGCATATTGGCCTGTGCGCAAGTTCGATCTAATTTTACCCGTTATTTTTCTAGTTGCTTTTAACGTACTGACCCCCATCACTGCCTACCACTTGCCCCTGTATCAATGTGTAGCTATTGCCTTCTGAATCCTCGTTCTTTCTGTAAGATTCATTGTTCCCTCAGTTGTGCAGTGTTACCTTGTGCATTGGTTAAATATCTTGTCAATCACATAGCCTATGATGAGAGTACAGCATGGTATCATGTTCCACATTGCTTGAAACCTCTGAGGCTTTAGAAAAAATATATCAGAAATGCTTCCGTAAAGGTAGTGACTATTCATCTGCCTCACATGATGTGGTTTGAATAAAACGTTGAGTTTGTCACTCAAGCGGCACCGATGTCGTAGCATAGCAGATATGTTTGAGGCCTGCTGTGTCAAAGGTTTTCGGTTCACCTCTTAGCTTAGTGACTTTTGTTTTGGTAGTTGTAGTTGCATGAAACTTTCCAAACTTTTCTCTTCAGATTTACAATTTAGGTTTACGTTTGGGCTTTAGGTTTAGAGGTTTCATTCAGGGATTAGGTGTAGGGTTTACAGCTCAGGTTTAGGGGTTAGGTTTAAAACTTTAACTTCAGGGTTCAGGTTTAAGGGTTAGTTTTAGGGCTTAGGTTCATGGACTAACTTTAGGGTTTAAAAGTTTAGGGGTTAGCTTTAAGCCTTAACGACTGCGCGAGCCAATAATTTGCTCGCAATGTTTTGGCCATGAGTTGCCAGCCGCTAGAGCTATAGAGCTGTTCAAACCCTCTACAGCTTCAGCAAGTCTTCTAGTTGAAATCAAAAAAAATTTTTTCGTTTTTAGTTTGGTGTTCTCTGGGGGGACCGCCACAAGTGGGGGTATTTTTGCTTTTTAGTGGCCACCTTTGGCCGGCCCTGGGCCTCAACCAATTGGGCCATTCTTTTGGCTCAAGATTTTTTTGCAAACTAGGCTAAAATCCGCATCTTTAGAGCCCTTGAATGACTTTCTAGCATATCTGTAGCCGAAATTATAAGACAAAACACCAAAAATTGGTAAAAATTTCAGCACGTCCACAAACCCCAGTCTGTGGTGAAAAACATCTCTTTTCTATATGGCCAACAGTCGCCAGCGGATAGAGCCAGAGAGCTGTTCAAATCCGCTCTGAATCGGGAAAGACTTGTAGTTAAGACTGAAAAAAACAATTTTCACCGTGCGATTTCGGCCTTTCTAGCCATGTTTACAAAACCACAGGATGTTTTGACAGGTCTGTCAAAACAATCCATGACGTCAATGTCCCGTGGGAGTTCAAAAATCGAGCCGAATCACTGGCGCAAAACTGTGCGAAATTTGAATGCATTCTAGTCTATAGTATGAGCTTTTAGAGGGTTTGATGGACATTCTAGCATTTCTTGTTGATAAGTTATGGCAAAAATGATAGAATATTAATCAGGGAAATCCCCACTAATCCCTGCTAATGCCCTGGGATATTCCTGACATATTTGGAATATTTTTGGCATAACTTTTTAACCAGAAACGATAGAAACTTGATCAAGGCCTCTAAAGACGCGTATTTTAGCCTAGAATCCAAAAGTACTGTGAGCCAAAATATTGGCGCATAGGATCGGATGATGACGTCATATAATTAACCAAAAATCTTATCCCCTTCATGATCTGATTGGTCCAAAACGCCCCATTGAAATTTAAAAAAAAAATTTTTTATTCCAAACTACACGACGCCACGAGTCATTACAGGGTTTGAACAGCTCTCTAGCTCAACCTGCTGCCGACTTATGGCTGGCCAAACGTTGCCCTGAAAGGGCAATTTATGTCTTTACTGAAAAGTTTTGAATTAGGCCAAAAACTAGGTTTTTGACCCATAATTTTGGCTACAGATGTGCTAGCAAATCAATCAAGGGCTCTATAGACACGGATTTTGACCTAGTTTTCAACAAAACTTTGAGCCAAAAGAATGGATCAATAGGTTGGGGTCCACGGCTGGCCAAAATTTCCAAAACATCTCCTCTCTGTGACGTCACCTCCAGAAAATCTCCCACCGAAAATTGTTTTTTTCAATTTTGAGTACAAGACTTGCTAAATCCGTAGAGGGTTTGAACAGCTCTCTAGCTCTAGCAGCTGGCGATTTATGGCCAAAAAAGGGCCGGCCAATCGCGGTCGTTAAAGGGTTAAGGGTTGGGTTTAGGTTTAAACTTTAGGTTTAGGGGTTATGGTTAGGGTTTACATTTAGTAAAAGCCTCTATTAAGCCTACTGCACTCTCATCATGCGTTACTGTCACATTACAGGTGGCAGATGAATAACGTTTCAAATATTAAGGTCCCCAGGCAGACCTGTAGACATGGCCTTCTGTAAACATGTTTAGGCCTGTTGATAAAGCTTTGTTGTTTGATCCCAGTATATAGCTGCTTTTATTGTCTCAAAAACAAGTGAAACTTTTGCAAAAAAGTGGTTCCGGCAGGCCCAGGCTTGTTGCAGTTGTATGTAGCATAAAATTTTTGCATATAGAACAGGTCTTTCCTAGAAGGTCAGAAAAAAGATCTTACACTAAAGGGTCATGTGTCTGGATGAATTTTACTTCTGCATCATCATCATGTTCTTCATCATTCACTCATTTCACTGACATCATCATTCCTATCTACCCGTTCTTATTGTAGCCAACCCCTGTTCTGTACTATAGACGGAAATTGTTTATTGTTTCATATGACTCAGCCAACAAGCAGAAGCGCTACAGCCACCACACTAAGCAAACCAACCATTAGTGAACATTAGAGCAAATGAAAATACACAATGGTATAATAGCTGATCAGTGTAAAGAAAGAGGGGTGCTGTCACTGCTGTGTCACATAGGATTGATGAAGGACCATGGCGGTAGACTACGTACAATTATCCAGACACCTGTAAATACCACAAGATCACACCAAGCAGGGTTGCCAGATAGATTAGATAAGCAAAACAGGCCAGATCAACACTTAAAGGCCAAATAGCACCGAAAAAAGCCAAATACACGATGAATAGACGACACCTTTAAAACTCCCAAACGCACTTTTGAAAGGCTAGTGCTTGACCACATCATTTGATTGAAAACCTCGAGCTGATAGAGCCATATTAAGCATTTTTCATATTAGAAAACTGTCTCTGAATCCCCAAACTCATATATTTAGTGTGAAGCGCACCGTCATGCTTCAAGTGCAAAGAGGGATAACACTAAACGGAGGGCTGGAGGGCCGTGTTGCCGAAAAAAAACATGAATTTTCCGCGGGCTGGGGAGCTGCAGAGATGATCACTATCCGGTTTGCCGGTTGGATATCCGGCAGGATAGTGAGTTTGCAACCGGATAAGGATATCCAGAAACTGCTTTCAAACGGGAACCGGATACGGATCCGGATATCCGAAACGCTTTTATCAATATTTCGAGGATTCAGACATTTGGAAAAAGTTGCACATTGCACAATCATTCATTTATTATCTTCAGAAGCATCTTTTCAGCCTTCTGCGCCATTACTCCGAGTCTGTCTATGGTGTGATCTCTGAACCGCAGAGTTATGCCAAGTTTGTCAGCATGAATCTGTTCCTGATGTGGCAAGATAGGGCTCTCTTTCAGTGTACATTAAAAGGACGTTGTTTGCTGCGTACCTGGACTAAGGCTAGCTAGTGTAGACCTACCGTGATCTGTAGTCTAGACTTAGACTAGCTAGAGCACTAGCTCTTTGTTTTAGTGTGTTCTGAAGTCTACACCAGGTCTTGCAGTCTTCACGCCTATTCTACGTGATCCTGCATTGACTGGTTGTTGGGCGATAGCAGTGTTGTTCCGGATCCGGATTTTCGGAGTCTCGGATCCGGATTTTTGGATGATTTTTTGGACCCGGAGCCGGATTGGATATCATTTTTGCTCAAGCCGGATCCGGATCCGGATGATCCAAAACGCTACGCTTGGAATACTTTTTATTTTTTCACGTTTTGA
>Ga0210059_1006192_pt1 | contig 19221 bp, 7 predicted proteins | sample Ectturendosymbi2_FD_188042 | JGI IMG/M metagenome (GOLD analysis project Ga0210059, IMG submission 188042) | Ecteinascidia turbinata endosymbiont from Florida, USA - Sample 2 (SPAdes) (version 2) | ecosystem: Host-associated > Tunicates > Ascidians > Unclassified | place: Key West, Florida... | reverse complement strand
GGAAATGAGCTTAGGGCTAAAGCTTTTCCCTGTCAGTAATAGCCGAGATTTCGACACGCCTATACCAATACTAATCAGGGCTGAATGTTAATTGCCCTAGGCTATGGCTTCCAGAAACCCTCGTTTGCACGACAAGTCCGTTTTGCACGCGATCTGAAAGTCGGGAATAAGCAGGATTGTCGTCAGAACCCATCAGTTTCAAGAAACATCGAAGCTTAAGTTTATGTAAACTACGGTACTTAACCACTAAGTTGTAAAAAGCAAGGCTATCAGTTTCAAAACCTTGCTCCTAAGACCTTGAAAACAAACGAGTATTTGCGGAATCCAAGGAGTGCTTTTCGCTTTTGTTATACGGAAACACGTCTGGTTAAAGGGGAGTGCCGTTGTGTGCCAACGCACTGCGTTGTAAACTTTTAACGAACGTTCTTATCCGATGACGGAATTCGACATCCAACTCTGTCACTGAACGTTCGTGTTACGTTGGTCAAATCGACTTCTTCCGGTACGCCCCAAATTCCCAAAACACTGCAGCAAAAACAGATTAAATGAAGTGCATGCTATGCTCCAGAAGCTTGTTGTTTGCACTGTAACTCCTCTCTTGATGCTCTTATTAGGCACGCAGACGACATGGCTGTCGCTTTTAACATAGCACCATACATTGTAAAAATGCAACTTAAAATTTCTGAAACAGACTGCAATAAGCTAGCTACGAAGCGCTGTGAAAAACAAGACTGCTATCCATTTGACGGTCGCCTCAAAATTGTCATTCCAATTTAGTTTCGAACGCTTACAATAGCTTGTGTGGCGGTTGTTCTCTTGCAAAATAGAGACACAAAGCAATGAAAGCTTGCTCTTGCAAGCAATTTTAGCTGAAAGAAGTCGTGTTTTAGCATTTACTGAAGGTTGAAACGTTATTTGTACTGTTACGTCTCAGTGTATGCAAAGGGCTAGCCTGCGTACTTTGGGCCGTTCTGCTTGTTATTCGAGCTAATTGTTTGCCAAGTGCGGTCTTCGAAATATCCTATGAAGAGCATTGTTTGCGTTGATGTTGATTGCTTGGTTTAGCCTTCAGTATGATGTAGCCTCGGGGCTGGAGAGAGTTTTCACTTGCTGTGGACTTCACGCTGCCACACCTAAGATCACCTGGGTCCGATCGAAGGTCGTGTCCTTTGCAGGCCGCTAAACTTCGCTGCGCCCAGATGGTAATTCTTGTAACAACGTGGCAACAGTTTTGTTTTGATCAAAGTTCGGTGATCTGGATCGCGTGTGAAGCCCTGCAACTCCTGTTTGTACAACGTCCTTTGTAGGCGCCATGCGATGGAATTTGATACCATCGCGAGTTGCAAATGTTACGTTGTTCGAGCCTTACCCACGAGACTCACTAGTTTGCTACAAACTGCGTACAGTCCAATGGAGTCGAAGGCTTACCATTTTTGTGGTTTGATTGGAAGAACACTTCCACTCACGACTGATGAAGTGCAAAATTAGTTCACGCTTGCTCCAACCAAGTTCGCGCATTCCTTATTGCCACGAGTGAGCACACAGTACTGCGATTTTTCGCCATCTTCATCAATGTGAAACTCTCATATAATCAAAATATGGCAGCACATAAAATTTGTCTGAGGGGTGTCACCAAAGGTTTAGCATTTAATATTGAGTCGGTATTTACCACAGCTGTTTTGTGTCACGGACATTTCAGCCCGAGAAATAATATACATTTTATTCGAGCTGCTGGGTTTTCTTCGACCTAGACTTCTCTCTTCATAAATACACGGGTGAACGTGAAGGAAAACTGGGGTGTCTTTCTCAGACAAACGTAAAAAGGTGCGAGTTGCTCTGGTAATTGGGATTCTTTGACGATTTACCAATTTCTAATGCATTCATTGAAATAAGGCATTTTTGCCCAAGTAATAAAAAGATTGTTTACAACTGCTGTTCTCGTTCTAAATTATTATTCCTTGCCTGCTTAAATGGGAACAGAGAATTGAAACGCTGGCATAAACCTCCAGGATAACATTATCAAATTTAGGTCATGCATTCAAAAAAAAAGTTTTGGAAGTGTGTTTTAAGATGATATTTCCCTGCAGACGATTAAGAAAAATCGTCTATTTCGCTTTGCTGTATTACGTCTTAAAGCTCACACAGTTCAGACAGCCAATAGAAAAAGTTGTGTGTGTCCAGCCACCTGTTTATTTCCTGACCCATTGCGTGAGAAACACACTTTTGTGGCATAAAAAGTATTTGGTAGTACTGATTTCAGGTGCTGTGAGCAGTTGAGCAAGCTGCCTTGCATTTGCACTCAAGATGTTCCCATTGGACTTTGTTACCAAATGCAAAACGTTTGAAGGTGTTATAGCTTTCCATGCTTCGGAAAACTAAGCAGGCTAGAAAAACCTTGGAACCTGCTCATTTTTAACCCCGTCAAGCATTTTTATATTTTGAAAATTATGAAACAATAATTTTCCAAGCATAAGTTATATGTATATAAACATTGAGATCATCGGCGCTGAGACGTTATTTGAGTAGAAAAATGATGTAAGGCTCAGAATTTCTTAGACGTGAAACGTTACATATAATTCTATTGAAGGTGATACTGATATAGTATGCAGTTAGCTGTCCTGTTGTAATGAAAACGTTATTCCACCGCAGTGCCTCCTCACGTAAACTTTGGGAAGAATGCTACCGTTATGCCCCGGTCCATCCGAAAAATGTGGCTAACATCGGCCACAATCTCGAATCCACCTGCACATCAGCCACAATCCATTGTGTGGATTCCGAGTTCTGGTCCACCTTGTAAGCAGCGTCGCTAAAAGTCACAATCTGGAGGATGACTCAGCAAGAAAAAAGCCACAATTTAGCCGCATTGAAATGCACCATGTAACCACAGTGATGAAGAGCTAAAGTCGATTTTGAGTAATCAAACAAGGCAATTCGAATTCAGTCGAATCTGGTCATTAACTCCGATTTTCACTTCTTGCAGGCCTAAGTGGGGTTTCAAACAAGTAGTCATTTGCGTTAGGATATGCCTCTATTGAACAGCCAAAAAACCTTGTATAGCAACTGTTTTTCGAAACAGTCCAACACGACATTTGCCAGCTCTGCAAAGTGCTCGATGCTGTAAGAACCCTTAAATATATCAAGATTAAAACAACTATACTCTATTCTAAGTATAAAACTTTAAATATTCCAGACCTAGTTAAATTAACAGCTGCCAAATTCACGTGCTTTTCATAATGGTGAACTGCCTAAACATGGGCGTCGGATGGATTTTTTCCAGGCGGGGCCAGTAGAGGATTTTCCCAAAATTTTTTCTAGGGGGGGCCAAAAGTGGTGAAATTTAATTTTTACCCCTCGAAATTGAAAAAACAACCTTTTTTGCTAATAATTTCAAAATCCGGGGGGGGCCAAGGCCCCCCTTTCCGACGCCCATATGCCTAAACGTTTTGAGAACTACTTTTCTGATATTGCATCGGTCCAAAAATATCAAACAAGGCTTGATTTTCCCAAAATGTGGTCTGATATTCCTGAAAATTGGAAATCTCTCTCACCTTACTCATTCGGAAAACAATACAAAAATGTCCTGCTGTCTTGTCAACATTCCTGTTAAATTTCGTTTCTAATGCTTGTTATTTTGCTGTAATATTGTTTTTGGTACCCCTATTTTCCCTTACATCTTTTATCTCTCTAGTTGCTCACCCCAATCTCCTGTACACAGGCATACGTTTCCCCCTATGTTTTTTGTTGTTTTGTTTGCTTATTTTGTCTGACGTTGATTCAATGCATTTTGTTACTTTTCTTTTATCACACGTGAAACGTCTTCAATTGAAAATTGGTTTGTGCTAGGACTGCTAGCAACAGGGTTGGCTGAACAGTCGAACCGTATGGTCTTTCGCTAACCCTTTGTGATTCATATATGTTAGTTCACATCAATTTGCTAAACCTATAATATTTGATGTTTTTAGATTTTCATTAGCATGTAATCAATTTCTGTTCTTTGATGTAATTCTTTTTTCTTCCAGTTGCGTTTGTGTTATATCGTGATTTGAGTCACAAAAATGCATGAATAAACCATACCACTGACGCGTCATTACCTGCTGGTACTTTCAAAGTCTCATTTATTAGTTAGTCACAGAGCATGATAACGTTTGAAGTTGTAGGACACTTGAAAGTAAAAGGTAGTTTTACAGCAGGTGTCAATAGCGGTCTGTTAGTTTCAACTGCAAGTCAGTTTTGCCGGTTACACAAACAGTGCAATTATTTTTAATTATGCCTTCTATTCAAAACGTCGTTTGCTTAAGATCGACGTGAGCTTTGCATGACAGCAATTGGTGCTGCAACAAAATACAACGTTGACTGTGCGTCTAAAGTTGCTTTCGTAGAAAAAACGGTAATTTACAAAGTGCAACTTCGTGTGTGTTGAAAATAAATTCCATTCCCTGTCAAAGGTGCCCTGCTGCGGTAATCATACGTTTGAAACACCTGGCCAGGGGTATTAGTTGAAATAAGTTTGACAACTCTGGTATGGGTGTATGGGTGAAGTGCCATCACAATGTGCTGCCTTTTTTAGCGCCAACATTTGATCTGTGCTGTATAATAGCCTTTAGCACCTTTTAAACTTTCACACGAACAAATCGGCTCGGGAAGGGATGCGCTTAAAAAATTGGAAAAGCTAGCAATGAGCATCAACTGCGCATTAGTGTCATGTTTCTATAAACATCTTTTAAATTCCTAAAGCATTCCTCAAACAATCGTCGCTTAAACGAGAGCGTTTCGTGCTGAAATGTGTCAGTGGGTCTGAAATTGACACGGACAGCGACGTCATTCTCCATGTTTGCATATTATCTGATATCGATCGACGAGTCATTTAAGGCCAATAAACTCTTTTACGGCTGGAGCAAGTTCGTAAGCTTCCGATAGCGTGCAAGTGGGAGGTTTCATTCGTTGCTTTGCCGCCGGGCAACAAAATTTGCTGCAAAATGACTCGCGTTAAGGTCGAAAAAAAAAAGATACACGATAGCGATAAAGGGGTCATGCTGGGTTGTCAAGCAGCAATCGCTCTTCGTTCACAAGCATCACGTTATGAAACGCAGTTGAAGGCTGTCCGTGTTTGCTTTGGAAACTGGCTTGGAATGCTTCGGCATGTGTGCTAGAGGATGTTTTTGCTGTAGCGAAAACCTTTTCTTTTAAAAAGCATGCTTCAGCTTACAGCATCTCGGATATCACTTGATCCCGTGACCGTCATTTTATTGGATGGCAACGGCGTTGTCACGAAAACACAGGTTTGTTGTCGGTAGCGATAAATATGGGTCGCGGTTTGAGTGATGCGAGCACTGTATCGCTTTGCCATTGTGCACCATACACGATTAATGTGTGCTATTAATGTATGCTAGCTTAACCTTGTGCAGTTTTTGATAATTAATGTGTGCTTGCTTAACCTTGTGCAGTATTTTTTATTAAATTAGCCTTGTGCGGTTTCTGATAACGATTAATGTGTACTAGCTTAACCTTGTGCAGTTTTCGAACTTTTTGCCTCTAGTAAAATGAAAACCCTGACCGAGAGTGAAGCAACCACATTGTTTGTAGTTCGATGCCATATTCAGTGACGAGATTTTTCGCTTGCACTTTTTGCGGTTTTTTTTCAGACTCTTTTCCGGTTGATCGGTCGACTTTTCTCGCCAGCGCCTAATTAGACGGCCGCATGTATGTGGTCGAAACTCGAAAGCAGCAGCGTGAATGTCGCTGGGTGCGCGCCGATGAAACAGATGGTCCCGGCGCGGAACTGAAAGCGGCGTTGGCGCGCGAAGCGAACGGAAGAAGTTTGCCCCGGTGGTCTGATTTTTAGTCGTGACCTCTGTTGCACTGATCTTCTACTCTTGTTTGCTGCACGCTTGCTGAAACACGAGCCTGGAGCTTCGGCCAGCGCAGCGCGCTGTCATTTCGCACAAATCCCGAACGGCATCTCGCACGCGACCAGCGTTTTACCGCTGGAAGGTCGCACGCGATATCCGCGCCTGAGCTGACTCGCTTCGCGGCAATGGCCTTTGTTGTCACGCAGCGTAATACTGAGCGGCACGCAAGGCAACCGCGCCGGAACAAAAACCTCAGAGAACGCAAAAAATGTATGCGCGGTTAAGAAAACGGTCACTGCTTCACGGCCAGTAGCGTGTGGCGATGCTGCAATCAGTGACCGCAAAACCTTTGTAATGACCGATGCAGAAGCCGACGACAAGCGACTGATCGAGTCCGATAACGATACTTGAGGAGTTTTAACCACAGGTGACGCTGTTTATCGTTACAACCGCTCACCACTGATCAAATACCGATGTGGCCGGTTTGTTGAAACTTGGTGGGAAGAAACCAAGCTTTGTGTTGGAGAGTATGTCGGAACCCCTAATCTAATACCATTTATTACCTCGCAGGCAGTTTTATCTATCGATCTTTAATTGTAGGCAGCATTTCCAACAGACCATTGAGGCTTAGAAATACAAGAGCGAAAACTGCTCACTGTAACGTGTTCCTTGACAATAAGCTGGTTTTTCCTGATCAAAACAATGAAGTCGACGTAGATTAAGCAAGCAGTCAGCAATGTTATCAGCATATGTTAGCATTAACCTCCCTCCTATACAATCATAAACGTTTTGCAACAAACCGGGAAAGTCCCAAAGTTATGACAACAAACCAGCCTGGTGTAAAAGTTTTGCTATTCTGTATAGTGGCCATCTCACAGCGATACAACTACAAGTGTGTTAGATTCTTTTTTGTTTAACATTTTCATCTCCGCAGAAAGGGATTAGCACCAGGATCTAGCGTAAGGTGTGGGTGGCGCGCTTAATTTACGCGTAAAAGTTTTTTTATATTTTTACCTTATTTAATTGATTAATTATGCAAGCGTATCAGTAAATCTAAATAAGCAAAACTGATTCCAAATGCATGAACGTTTTAGAACGTGCCTGTAGTGAGAAGTTAAACTAAAATTGATGATACTGCAACGAAAAGAAAAATCTCGACCTAGATAAAGGAGTATCAAAAAAGTGACAAGTGCTTTTCCAGACGTGTAATTCAGGACCGCAACCAGGGGTGGGCAACCGGGCAATTCCCACTCCGAAATTAAAATAAAAACATGTTAAGGTGTTTGATACAACAAGTTATAATCGTTTCGCCCCCGTACAACAAGAAATTACACTCATTTCCCCCCCGGAAATATCAGCTGGTTGTAGCCCTGTTAAAATTCCTATGGTGACTGCATGCAGCGCCCTGTAACTTCAAATGTTTTGGAACCGCAGGAATTCCAGATGTTTGCGACAGCGCTGTCACAACTTTAAGCAAAAAGTGCTTTTCTATGAGCGTTGCTGGCGACTTTGTGCGAAAAAATGCACAAAAATCCCTTGAACATAAAAACACCCTCATTGACCACCACGCGTAAGAAAAACAGCCACGTAAAGTGCTGAAACAACACAAGGTGTGAGAATTTGTGCACAAATCAGTCAGAAAATTATGAAAACAACTTTTGAATTTTGTGAAATACTCTTTTGATGTAAACTCATTTCACTTCCAAAGTACCCAAGGTATAATGTAAGCTTCACCAAAGATAATTTCTCGCATAAACTTAGGACAGAACACTAAAATGAAAAATCTATTTTCACAGGATCCACACAAAATCAGAAACTAAAGACAAAAAAATCTGTAGAAGCCACAGTTTACGTGCAACAGCTGCAAGCAGCTTTAAGCTTTATAACCCATTCAAAAAACCTGCTCGTTAGCATAAACGGAAATACTGGAGCACAGCAAATGGTGGACACTGTCATGACTGGAATTAGTGCTTCGTGTGTATTTTATTAACATTTGAGTTTTTTATACGTTTGTTGGTGTCACGTTATGCCTTTTCAAATGAACAGAAAAAGTCAGAACATAAAATATCAGTATTAGCTCTGGCGAGGTTGAATCAAAGCACTGATTTGAGAATATATGTATATGCATTACCTACTGAAAAGCAGCTAAGTGCAATTTGTCGAAGATGATAAATTACTCTGTTTTTATCAAAGTTGAGAGTTGGATCATTTACGTGACTTCAGTTCAATTACAATTACAAATGCTCATTTTATTACAAGTACACAAAAGGTCTCAATTACAAATGAAAATACATGAAACGTAGGATTAATTACATTCAGCTCAATCACAAACTGCAATCCATCCAGCTATGACTTATATCCATCCAAATTACACGCACAGTACATATGGAACAGACAGCAGATTACAGATTAGAGCACATGGCAAGTGTTCCACGTATTTTGCTTTTATGTGTTTGTTCGAGGTTCGCGAAGTTATTGAAAGCAAAACGCAATTGTCATTTGTTAAAAGTTTTAGCATATTACAATTAGAAAACACAATCAGTCTCATCTGCAAGTATCATTGTAATTGCATGAAAGTGTGTAATTAATTGCTTTTACCTCAATTACAAATTGCAATTAATCCAGCTCTGACTTGTATGGAAGACGAAAGGAATTAAATTTAGATAGTGCAGTAATTTTAGATAGTGCAGTAATAAAAGAAAATTTATTAGAGTTAAAATGTTTGTAGTCAAACTTGCTTGAAACTTTATTTGGTTCTATACCAAGCCTTGTTTGCCGCATTGCAACATGGCTGTCGTATAAGTAGCATGATTCACAGCGAAACGTCATAATTTGTCACTGACAGCTTAGCAAAAAGTTATTTGAGTATGTCACTTTTAAACAGGTGGGTTGTGGGCTACTCAAGAGTTGACCTTCAACAACAGCAATGAACATAAGCACGAATCTTTGATCAAACAAAACGTTTTGACATTTCAGCTCTGATGATTTAATTCTAATTTAGAATAAAACCACCAACTTAAATGAAACTATAAATTATGAAATGTCTGCCAACTGTAATGCTCTGGATTTACGTCTGTTTTCGATGCCTGAAGTAAAAAGTGAGTTGTTATTTTTCCCTGCCGAAAGCTTGTAAGAACGAGTAAATTGTAATATCACCGCCAGCAAATGAACGGAATGGACATTGCAAGGCACTGATCTACGTTGTTGGTTGCTTTGCTGCATTATCCCATCTTTGAAAAAAGTGCTTGGTTCAAAACATTTTAGTTGGCTCACTGCTATTTTGATGACATGATTACAATCGTTAAGACAATTTCCAATCCGCAAATTTTGCATGAAGTACTTGCAGCCAATGAATAAAAAAGAAAATGCCTTAGAAAAAACAAAATCTACCAATCTTTGGTGGCTGATAATGGGCAGATGTAAAACAAATGACTCGGAACGCAATGTATCTACTTCACAACCGAAAAGTTTTTGATGTTGCGTGCGAACGACAGCGTAATCGTTTCTCCGTTTTCATGTATGTTCATGTGCAACTGCGACAGACCGGCTGGTCGCCGCTTCAGCAGCTTTCGCAGTCTGCAACTTCTGCTGTTTCATTTTTTTCGGCAAGAAATCTCAGCCGAGGACTTGCACTGTGCATTAAACCTGTAGCATGGACTAGGAAAATTTTTTTCCAGAGATTAAAGACCACAGTGCGCACAAAATATGGCGGTGCAAAAAGGCATTTGGTCGAAAAAGACATTGAACAACAAAAAAAAACGAAAAATAAACGCAAGCCGATCAGGTCATTTTCTTTTCAAATTTTGTTAAACTGAAACGGCGAAGGTTATAGTGACACGTCAATGTGCCCGCGGTGACAAACGTCGCATGCCTGGCATACTATTGCTTCGCAGAAGTGGCGTTGCAGTTTTACAATTGTTTCTTCCCTCATTGATATCTAAGCTTTGATTCGTTGAAAAGAGTGGGCAGCTCTTTCCCACTAACCGCGGCTAAGCATTCTTCGAAATACGACCTACAGCGAATAGAGAAAAGTTTTGCTTGGTATGAAACAATGACACAGTCGCATCTATCGCTTGCGGGCGCTTAAATTCAACGACTCATCCAGATTTCTTTTTATTCTGCGCTTAACGAAGTTTCGAGCATGTAGTTTGTAAAAAGATCACTTGAAACGTGGAATGTTAGTCCAAAACCCGTGATGTGTGATCTTTAGAAGATCACTTTTCTAGGTAAATTCCGATGAATCGCTGCCAAATTATCAAGCGTGTGAGTGTCAGATTGCGAAATATTATCAATGCTGACTTTGTAAAAACATCGGCCAAATAAGTTTGTTGCTTGCAAGCTGCAATAATTGAGTTGCAGTTTTATATATCAGCTTAAATTTCACAAAAGTAGAGAAGGTTTGTGCAATTATAAAAAGCAGTAAATCAAGATTACTAATCATCCTCATCAGCGGCAACATTTGCAAGTAGCACCAGAAGAATAATGTCCATCACAGTTAATTCTGTTTACATGCTTAAATATCGTTGTATAGTTGGAAACCCTGCAGTGGCTTCATATCACCGAAAGTTTTTTCAACCAAATATCAACCTAGTAACATGCTTTTATCATTAAACTTAAGTTAATATTTACCTTCACGCCATACTTATCTAAAGAATGCTACTGGATTTGAAATATCAATTTCAGCGGCGAATTTTGTTTTGCATTGCAACAAGAATTTTATACAAGAAAAGTAATTTTAATATTGAATGGTTAAAAACTATCATAGACGATTTTTTGCATGCGCCACATTGCGGAAATTCTGTGATTCGTTATTTGTGTTTTTCAAAATTTCAAAAGTTTATTTATGGCGTTTTTACGTTCTTTTTGCTTAGGATGGGCTTGGCTATTCAAAATAAGCCCCGAAGCGCACTTTTTGAAGATTCAACGTCTCCCTTACAGCACCACGTGATGACCAGGTCGCCTTCGTTTAACAGCTGTGAAGAAAACGCGACTCCCGAACTCGAGCCAAACTTCTGCTGAACAGGCATACGCCTGTAATTAATGGTGGATCCAGGCCAGGCGTTTGAGAGGAACGTCAAAAAAGGTTTTCGTTCGTTTAAACTACCTTAGATTCTCCGTGGTGACAATCGTTGGATATCACACAAAAGTGGTTGCCTTTTCTAGACAAAGAAAGTGACTGTTTTTGTTGGTCAAAGTATGGATCTTTCAGGGAATCACCTCTATTCAAAAGCGCCTTTTATATCACAAATCCACAAAATTTTAAACCGGGTCCAAAAAGATGGGGCCCTATTTTTCTCACTAGACGCAGTCACCTCACTATTTTCGTCCTCAACAATTTCTTGTAGTTACAAGAAGCATTTCAAATAAATATCCGCAAGCATGCTGCACGTTCGTGTCTACCATGTCTAACTATCCCTGCGAATATTGGTAAAAAACAATGTCTGAAACGTATTGCCGACCAGGTTAGAAGTAGAATGACCAGGTTAGAAGTTTATCAATTAAACTAACAAGTCCCAAGGTAAGAGTTTAATACACAGCCAAATAATAATCGTTTCCAGGTGTAGCTTTGAGTTAGATGCACATGCAAAGTATATATTTTGGTGAAACGACAATTTCGAAACAAGTAATGGAGGGCATTTGCTATGACATAGTGTAACTCCGCTATCTGGCAGCACTGCTGGCTGTTAATGCTATAAAAATCGCAGAGTGGCATAATAGATTCACACTTGGTTGAAAAGTGTATTTCCCTAAAGTACATTGAACACCGCTAATAAAGGTAGAATTTCAATTAATCATTTTTAATACCGATTCATAGGTTTACATTGCTGATGTGAAAAAAAAACTGTCAAGGCAGCTAGACCAGGTCATGAAGAAAAGCTTATGGCTCTGTTCAGCTGAAGCAAGACATCTCTGCAGTTGATTGTCTAAAACTTCCATTATATGCATACCGGAACTTTTTTGTTTGTGATGTGTCTGTCTATAAAAATTTTCTCATATTTTGAGTCAACACAACCACAACAACTTTTCCCAACCACAAATTTTAAGTATTATAAATTTACCGTTAATCAGCTTGTAATTTAGACAAGCAGGAAGCAAGCTAAGTATTAGCTGCGTAGTTGATAACGATGAACCACATTACAGTTTGTCATTTCGTTATCTTACGCCAACATTACACCACAACGCAAATGTTCACTACAGCAGAAAGGCTTATGGTGTATTGTGACGTGTAGGGGCGGCTCGTCTAGACGGGCTGCAGCCCTCCCTGAAAAATGTAAGGCAAAAGATTCCGCCAAACGGCCAAACTCGCCCTAAGTCTGGATTTAGTTATGAAATTTCACAACACAATCATTTTCGGTACTTCCGACACCATTTTGGCTCAACGTTTCCTAGGAATCCAACAAAACCATCGTTTCGCTCTTTTCCAACGACGCCGCTTATGCGATGATGTTTTCAGCACACTTGCCGATGAATTTGGCGATTTCGGGGCTGTCTTCGGCACAGCCCTAAAGGAAAGAAACCAAACAATTGGCTACAAGCAATATTGTGGTATATCCGCCTATCGCAAAGCGTTTTTATTATTTTGACAATGAATTTTTAAAGAAAAAACGAAGGAAACATGATCTTGACTATTTTTGACTACTTGATTTTCTTGGATATTGAATTTTATACTTAAGTTTTACAATCTTTACTTGTAATTTGGCGATATTGGCGGCATTGGATTCAAATCTAGTCGCCAATCTCGGGCTGCGAAAATACAGCCCTTCGTTTATCTGCACCACTGCAGCTTGCAAAAGTAAGCTGTCTAGGGTTGGCGTTTGAAGATGTACGGCAGTAGTTGGTGGATATCATTCTTGGACAACAAAAGGTGTGACTGATGTAAAACATTGAAATGTGAAAAATTTGAAGCATGAGAAATCTGGCAAGCCTATAAGCATTCAAGTAGACCTTCAATTTTTTGGTAAGGTGAACATTGCAGCTGTGATTGATTCAGGATACAAGCTTTTACTGGAAAAGCATAACAATACAGTTAAAAAAAACAATAATTTTGTGGAAAATCATAAACTGTTTGAAATTTTTTGGAAAATTTAAACTTCATTTGAAAGAACGTGATTCAATTACCAACTCAAAGAAAGTGACTCTAGCCTAGGTCTGCTGCCATGACACGGTTTGAATAAATGCTAAGCTTTGTCTTGTTAACAATAGTACCGCAGTAGTCGAGCGGAATGTTCCAAGTTTTGTATGCGAGTGGTGGTGGGTTCGCCTCTGACTTTGCAGCTTTGGTGGAAGTGGTTATGCGTCATACTTTTAATGGGACCAGTTTATTTCTTTTGTGTTCAGGTTTACGCTTTCGGGTTTGGTTTCATTAAACTGAAGTGAATGTTTTCTATGTATCAATAAAAACAACTGAAAATTACGAGTTTGATAAGATTAGGACTGCTGGAGTGACTGGAAACGCCACTGAACAGCCACAATCCTACATGTTCAACCAGAGATGAAATTTCACAACCCTCCCAGTCATTTTCACCACGAGCCGCCACTGGTGATGTGCATTGAAAGGCCAGCACTGATAACACACTTACCGTTTCGAAGAGAACAATAAAAGTGCCCTTTTCCCGGCAATCGTGGTATCAGACAGTTCATCAGTTCTTGCAGGAAACTATTTAACAGGTTCTTTAAATTTCCATTTGCAAAACTGTACGAAGGCGACGCTTGTCGCTACCATATCTGTCCAAGTCATTGAAGTGTTCGGCAGAAGCTGCCTGTGAGTTGGCAACAAAAGTAGGGGCTAGAATCTAGATTATTGGTTCTTAGCCTGGGGAAAATTTCATCTTGCAAAGGGGTAAATTTACTGAACCATAAATTGCAGCCAATGTTCATTTTTATAAACCATTCTAAACTAAACTGTAAGACTTGGTTAATTTCGTATTTTCAATGAATGGGCACCATGAGTGTTTTGAGGGTAAATCTGGTAACCTTGTTTGATAAAATGGTAAGATATGTAAAAAAGGTTACGAACCACTGGGCTAGATGCTGTTCTCCAGCCATTGTTGCTCGAGTGTTATTGCAGAACTGTTTCTTATTGTTCCTATTTTGTTGAATTTCAACAACTGTGTAGAACAGAACTTCATGGTTTGCCGAAGTTTAGAGCTTGATCAAAATCAACGTCCATGTACAGGTAACTAGTCTCCGAAGAGGAGACGGACTCGAATCATATTGGCGGCGATGTAAAACATTTGATGCAATAACCGTTTTACAAAATTTGTCCGTACGTCCTATTGACGACCTACAGCCTTGCTCGAAGCGCAGTTCCAAGCTTGGCTGACGCAAGCAGCCGTAAGAGCCCAAGCGGCCATTTTGAGTTTTCGTCGCGGCACCAGACAGCTGCAGCTAACGAGAAAGCTCGACCTAATGTTGCATATAGGCTGATGATAACATGATTTTTAGTAATTTCCTTTATTTTTGTATGCAGTTGGATACTCAGAACTGTTTGTTATAAATCATTATCTGAAATTTAAATTGCAAATCTGTGTAAGCTGACTGAAATTCAAAACAAAGTTTTTTTCCTTTTGCTGTTTTATAAGCAAGTCGTTTCTTTCAACCAACATCAAAAAGTCTGGAAATCGAATTATAAAACCCGTGCCCACTTGTAAGTACATGGTAAGGTTTCTTTTTTCCGGTAAATATGCGAGCACGTGACAGCTTCGCAAACATATCAACAAACGATTAGATTCCTTTGCGCTCAGTGCAGTTCTTACGTAACACGTCAATCAATCTTCATTGCACAAGTTGAAAAAACTTAAAAGAGGGTGCGAAGGCAATTAGCTCAGTTTGGCTTAATCGCTTCGTTTTCGTGAGTTTCTCATATCAAAACGCGGGCCTTCAAAGTTAGGTTTACTACCAGGATGGTTGAAGAAACCGTTGTCGAGAGTAAGGATTTGGAACAGCAAAAATCTTTTAAGACGGTATTATGCATATGCGCAAAAAATGCTAGTTCCTCTCTAAATTCGAATCCTTGTTCCAAGAAATGTCACTTACATTTGGAAATACTGGTTGCACATGAAAACAACGCAGATATAAAATTTACATCTGTTTTTTCAAAACCCTTTTCAAATTCATGAACTTGCCGTATTTACTTACGATAATTGCGATTCGGTGACTGATCTAGTTTTACCACCGGGCCATAACGTGCGAAACGGCGCCATTAAATTGTAAAGGGTAAAGTTGGATAAGCTTGCTAGCGTTCACAGAACGCTTTGTCTTACCAAGCAATGCTTGATCTACTTTCACTAAAACTATTCAAAACCTGTGTAGCCTTCACGGTTTTACCCGTCCTTGAAGAATTCTTTGCAGCGTCGAAATCCATTCGTATTTCGAATTCTATGCACGAAGCCAGTGGTTTAGCCAGTCTAAAATTTTGAGGGGGCCAAAAATTTGACTTTAGGCGAGCAACAGTATTTTATTTGGGACACCACTTCTCAAAGCACGAACGACTGGATATGCTAAAAATTTTGGGGGGATGGTCCCCTGGCTACGCCTATGCACGAAGCTTCTGCATTATCAGTGTCAAAGGTCGTGTAAGAGTACTGCTTGGAAATTGGTCAGAAACACGTGCTGCTTGTCGAGTTATTCTTAATGCCCACTTAGTACTAGATGCTTTCTACCTTAGACTGTTCGTTGCTAAATTGCTTCAGAGGCGCCCGTCTGTCTGGAAAGTCTACCTGTGCGAACACTCCTTTCAGTATCAAAGTTCAAGTAAAAGGTGTGGACCAAATGAATAGCACGCAAAACTTTACTTGGTATGGCTAAAACTTTACTGAAAGTATTGTAAGACACGTAGAATCCGTAAGCCCGCTTGCAACTTAGGAATTTAGCTAACCACTATCCTGCATTTCTGGTTACAATTTGATGAGAAAATCAGCGTTGAAACTAGTCTTTGGACGATATCTTCCATTCAACTGTCATCCTTAAGTGAATCGCAAGGCTAATTCCCACTAAGAAATCTGCTTGTAGAAAGCGTTTAAATCAATTTTTGTTGCAAAGCCTGTTTTCATCAGTTTTCTTGAGTTACAGCGGGCTGATACAAATCTACAGGCCTACGTGATAGTGCCGTTTTTGTCAGAGCGGCATTAGTGCGTTTGCCTTTGTAGGTTTGCGCAGCAATCGCCTTTTCGCGAACTCACGTACGTGGAGCGTTACTAATTGCCAGGTTCACTACGCCAAGCCCTGGCAGTGGAAAAAACCAGGCGGCATTCTGCGGGTGCTGGATTCATGATAATTTACAATTCTTGTCAGTTTTGCGTAGACTTGGCTAAATGGTGATTTAGTCGCAAGTTTAATTATGCACATTTCGGTACTTCACAAACAACAAGTACAAACGTTTTCGGTAACAAAAGCATTCTTATTTTCAGCATTTTTTTACTTTTAGCTTTAATGAACTGGCGGTTTGAAGATACACCCTGTGTGGATAATCGCTTCTTAATATACTGCAGAAATAGCATCTTTTCAAAATTCCAAGTAAGTTTCACGAAACCTTATAAGTTTATTTAGGCCGTGCGAAGGCACATAAATGAGAAGAAAAAATAAACTTTCTACAAAAATTACTTTTAAGCGTTTGAAAGTCTTTGTTTGCTTCGACACAGCACTGAAATAAATAGTATAACGTCAAATTAAGTGTTAGACTTCGTTGTGTGGTTTCTTGATTAACAAAGTTCTTTCTGTCTTATTGGTATGATTTTAAAGACTTAAAGGTCAAAGTTATAAGCGCTTCATTAACTTTAAGCCAAGTCACCATGCAGCAAAACAACTGAGCGGAATGGCAAGCTTCAACGTAGTGCAGTTTGAAAACGGTGGTAAGGGACCATATGATTAATGTGGTAAGTTTGAACAAGCAAGAACCTTAGGTTTCGGTTACACCTGCTCCGTATTCAACAGTCGCCAAAATGTTCTTCTATGACTCTACAGGGTACGGCATGGAATGATTGGACATATTATGGAGGTTGTAGACATTCTGTGCTGCGAAGTTTGCACTTTAATGAAAAGTGTCTGCAATTCCGTAAAGCCTTCTTTCTTGTCGAAATGATGGGTTTTTATCAAGAGCTTGTTTTCATTTACGATGAAGTTGCTTTCCTGCACCTTTTCTGACCTTTTGATACATTTTGGAAGGGACATTTTTAGTTGTTTTTTTTGTGGAGCTCAACCTAATACCCAAAAGCAAGATATGTTTTTGCTGTTATTTCCAACGGGCACCTCCTACATGGTCAAGAAAATACTGTATCTTGCGAAAGCTAGTGGGGATTACACTACAACATACACGAAAGTTGTTATCTTTCAACGCCTGTTAGAGCGCGTAATGCTTTGAGAAAGATGTGGACGAATCACGACTCTTGCAAAGCTAACGATTGTTCATTTCGTTATCACCAATTAAATGTTTCTTTGTTTGCTTTTGCTTTATCTGTGGTTGTTCTTCAGCGGCTCTTTTTCACGAAAAAACCGCTGATGCCTTTGGCGATGACACACACACGAAACGCAAGTGATAAATTCAACCGACTGCGTGAATGATTGCTTTCAGTGTTTTTCGCCATTATTCGGTGAACTTATAACTTTTGGGTATTAGGTTGGTCTCGAGCAGAATTTGAGGTGTTATTGTGAAGATAAATTCTTTACTTTGATTGCCGGTGATTAAGTTTTGTTTTCACGCCTAAATTTCACAGTTTTTGAAGTCCAGTCTGTACTAAACTTGGGTTAATGCGTTCGTGGTCGTGACCTATAGTGTGTTTGCGAAGTGCTGGGACAATAAAATTTCTTTGTTATCAATAGATATCTTGATTTATCGGTATAGCATGGAAATTTGCTACGCCTGAAAGATTCTGTTTGAATAAGAGCTGATGATGCCTCTAGTAGGCGAAATAATATATTTTGTAAGATCTTATTGTCAAATTCTTTGCTGAGAAAGGATTCCTTTCGATGGGCAATTCTACGCTTAAAACCATTTATTTTTATTCTAGGACAACTGATAGATTATCTTGATTCTTGTTAAAGCATAACCCTGAAATTGCGAGCTATCTGGTGAAATGGCGAAACATTAAAACCAAAACTTTGATCAAAAAGAAAATGGCGGTCGCGATATTTGGTCTCATGCTGCTGTCACGCAATGAATCTATGCTTTCTTGTGAAGGGAGATGTGGATACACCAGCCGTTAGTGACTTTGTGAAGTGGTGCGGTTAGTACCATACCAGCTTGATGAGCGATATAGCTAGTAGCCACCATCAATAGTTTGATGAGTGATGCAGTGACCAGGCCGATTGTTCAGTGTTGCAGGTACCAGTTGGCTAGCTTGTGACTGATAGCAGATACCAGCAGCTTGATGAGTGATGAACTTACCGTATTTATTCAATCGTAAGCCGCGGCTTATAATGTTTTTTTTTCATCATTTTGTGCGGCTTACAATTATTGTGACGTCGTGTCACAATATGGATGAATTTATTGGAGTTTGTTAAAGTTATGTTCCTAAAAGTGTTGCAATTATGCAGACCCATCTGTGCATCGCGGACTTGTTGTTTTGTTGCGTCGAACGTGTGCGAACCACAGCGAAAGCTTCGTGACAGGAAGACAGTGCGCTTGATGAATAATCTTGTGACGTAAGGCTTTCCGGCAGGCCGTTACCCGCACCGCAGCTTTGCAGAACTTTAAAAACACTTGCTACGTTAATCATACTCTCTTCCAATAACGCACGTTTCGAATAAGGGACTCTCTGCAGATAGTCTGCCTTCGAATCGCCATACTTTTATTCTGGTAACAATTTGATTCTAAACTGTGAAGCGATCAAAACAGAAAGTTCCGACCGGTGGTAATATTTCGCGAGGCCGCTTGGCCTTGCGCTATTGACGTTATGAAGTTCATTGGTTATTTCGATGCAGCAAAAGTACAGCTTTACGAGTCATAATGAGAACAATAAAGCACGATGCAAGAAATATTTCTTATTCGTCAAGATAACAATTCCAATATGTGTCAATAGAAAGTTTCTTAGAATGAAGTCAACGGCAAACCAGGAAAACAATCGAAACTTTAAAAAGAACAGCTTCATCCCCTAATATGTTCAGACCCTGGCCCCGGGGGTCTGCAACACTAACCTGCTAACCTAACACTAACCCGTAAAGGTAACATGTAAGCCTGAAAAAAGTAAACAAAAAAGTAAAGTCGGCAAGGTGAGAGTCAAACCGAAAACCAGTCCATTGGCATCGCAGCGGTAACGCCTAACCACTACACGAGACCCACACCATATCAATGACAAACTGACCGTTTTATTTGTATTGCGTCAGGCCAGGCAATCCGTAGTCACTTCCTTATCTAGACTTTTGGCAGTGTCTAAAC
>Ga0210059_1006191_pt1 | contig 19222 bp, 12 predicted proteins | sample Ectturendosymbi2_FD_188042 | JGI IMG/M metagenome (GOLD analysis project Ga0210059, IMG submission 188042) | Ecteinascidia turbinata endosymbiont from Florida, USA - Sample 2 (SPAdes) (version 2) | ecosystem: Host-associated > Tunicates > Ascidians > Unclassified | place: Key West, Florida... | reverse complement strand
TGTTAGAGAATTATTTAATTCTAAGGTATAGTTTCACAAAAAGCCACAGCTTATCTATGTAGACTACCCATTTATCTCTCAAATGTAACTGGTGTCATGTCATTGACACCGTCATTCAGCTTTATGCTACTGTGGGCCTAGGAATTAGGCTGAAGTCAATGTCAGTGAGGTCTTGGAGGTGAGCATCACTTCGTTTGCCTCGAAATCCTCGTGTTGCAGCAAGGGTGCTCCTTGAAAGAGCAAACCTGAGCTTTGTCCTTATGTACGTTATGACAGATGCATATGGCTCCCTGCGTTTTTCATCTATTTTGTCTGCCAGCCTTTTGTTTACTCTGTTGCATTCTGGTGCCATCCCTCCAGTTGTTGTGCTGTTCAGTTCTGATGTGTTTTTCTAGTTTATTTTGATGTGCTAGTTTATTTGAGATGTGTGATGTGCTAGTTTATTTTGTGATAAAAGATACACCACCTTTTTTCTACTTATACCAAAGTTGGATGAAAAGTGAACAAGCTTTCAATGCAAGTTTGGTTAACTTATTCTGATGTAATTGCCATTGTAGTGAGTGGTAGCAACAATTTTTTGTCAGAACACCAAAGGAAAAATTGTAGTTTCTTTCATATTTAATTCAGGTTTAAAAATCAAATAGCTAAATGCAGGGCTTGAAAAAATGTAAATTTCCCAGGAAGCTTGTCAAAATATCCCGTGAGCTACAAGTTGAAGACGATCGCCCCTTTATGATGTTGCAAAAAGAATTTGCTTTCTTGAAAACGTTGCACACAAGAGCCTTCTGTCACTGCATTCACATAGATCAACCTGGATTGATTCAGCCAACTAGCATCGGTTCACATTCAACGCGTAAATAGTTGCATCGTTGCAGGGTACCATGCTACCGTTCGGCATGCAAAAACGAGATACTGAAGGATTGCAAAATTGACGGAAGTGGCAAATCTTAGCCGCGAAGTGGCAAATTCTCGCACCTAATCCTTGCTTAATGCGCTTCAAAAATTGCATGCGACTTTCAGAAAAGTGGTTTTAATTTGCTAGTGGTGCAGCATATGAAGTGATTGTGGTGTCGTGTTTGGTGTTTCAAACATTGATTGATGCGGCCAGTTCGGTGGTGGCGAAATTGGTTTAACCGATCCGATCTGTAGAATGATATCTGGACGGTGTTAACACCTCTGGCGTCTGGGTGGTTTTGGCGATTTTTGCAAAAAAACAGCAGTTTTCGGTTGCCTTACCAACGCCCTAGCTTCTCCGCCGATTGCACTAGAGAGCTGTTCAACGGCTCAATCGGATCGGCCAGTCTAGTAGATTGCACTCGAATAAAATTTTTTTGCCTGGGGGATGCGGGTTCTTTGTGAGTGATGTCATAAGTGGAGGACTTTTAGGCCACCTTGGACCACTTTGCCTGGCCCTAGGTGCCAACCGTTAGGTGGTAGTATTTCGTTGAAGTTTTTACTAGAAACTAGACTACAATCCGAGTCTTTTGATACTTTGGATGACCTGCAGGGGTTTCGGGTTCAAAAGTTGTGATGTAAGTTAGTAAAAATATTTGACTGATTAGCTAATCAGTTAATTAATTAATTTGTTTATTTTAGATCATAACTTTTGAACCAGAAACACTAGAAAGTCGATCAAAGGCTCGAAAGACTCAGACTCGAGTCTAGTTTCCAATGAAAACTTCAGTGTAACACTTTGGCCTAGTGGTTGGGCCCTAGGTCAGGCAACATGAGCCAAAATGACCCTAAAACTACTTCACTTATGACGTCACTCACAAAAAATCCGCACCCTCCAACCTAAAAATTTTTTGTCGAGTGCAATCTACTAGACTGGTCGATCCGTTTGAGCCGTTGAATAGCTCTCTAGCGCAATTGGCGGCGGAGGAGCTAGGGTGTTGGTAAGGCAACCGAGGACTGCTGTTTTTTAGGCCGAAATCGAAGTACGAATATATCGTAGGCCGGCAGCCAACAAGTTAAAAGTTTCTTTTGAGTGAGCATTCCACGCATGCATTTTTTCGGCGCAAGTGGACATTTACCAGAGAAAGCTTTTTGTGACCGGACGCTAGTTTGGGTACAAGTTACACATTTTTGCTATAAACTTGATCGCATTAATTTTTTTGCATATTGTGTTACTTTCTGCAACAGAAGATCTGCAGCATTGTCTTTACTACAGTCCTAATTATTGGGATTTTTGTGCTGCTTGCACTGATTTATACCTATTGCTTTATCATATACAAAGCCAAAGATGCAAAAGTCAGCTTTAAGAATTAGCATCGACTGTCTGTGACTATATGCTCGTAATAAACAACTAACCAATTTTCTGGAACAAACACAAAAAATCCCGTTTGAAAGCTCTAGCTTTGGTATCGGCATCCTGTAATATATGGTGTACCAACTTACGCTCATTCAAAAAAATTGAGCTACAGCTATAAGTGTAATGCCATTTCAGGATGGTGTCGTGTTTCAAACATTGATTGTTGCTGCCAGTTTGGTGGTGGCGAAATCGGTTTTTAACCCATCCGACCCATAGAACAATATTCAGACGGTGTTAAAAGTTTCTGTTGAGTGAGCATTCAACGCATGCAATTTTTTTGGCGCGAGTGTGCAGTTACTGGAGTGAGCTTGTCAGTGGACACTGGTTTGTGCGCGAGTTGAGCATTTTTGAATGGCAATATATTCCGGAATGGCATTCAGAATGTAATACCATTCCGATTTGTTACCCAGTAAGGCAAACACTAACCAAAGCAGTTGTAGAGACGTATTAACAATCTCAATGTATTCAAAAGCTTCCAGCTGATGCTAGCGCCATCGTCCACTCTGCTATCTAACATAATGAAGTTCGCTCGCGTAAACGCACATAATTTTAAGGACATGTTGGCTTCAATGACTTTTGACTACACGTGTCGTCATAGCAGCAATATTAAAACTAACAGCTTTCCGCCGCCATTACGAATCTACGACACGTGATGAGGATCACCAAAAAAACTAGACCATGTCTCAAATAAAGCCAAAATAAACCAGATAGCAGTCCTAAGACCTATAGGCTACAAATAAAACATGCACAACCAAACAAAAATAGATATTAAAACTCGTCAGAAACATCGATAAAATGCAATTCCAATTTTTAGAAGCATTTTCTTTCCCCGTAAATACACTGTCGAACATTTGTTTCTTATTAAATACACTGAAAAATTTTAAGGCAACAGTAAAATCTTTGCAATATTCTTATAGACTCTCGTCAGAAGATGATTGTAATGATTATGCAGCTCAGACAATGTTTTACCAGAACCAAGCCTTTCAGACTGAAAAAAATAAAAAAGAAAAAGCCAGATTTTGACTGATATTTTTGATTTTCAAAAAAAGCCAAGTGCGCCAAAAACCTGATTTCAAAATTTGGCTTCAAAAATGCTAAATTCGCAACCCTGCATGCGACCAGCGACTGCATGAGACCACCTCTGTAGTTGCATCACGATGCAAGGCCAGGTATTGGACCACCGTGACTGAGCGAGGAAATTCGTACAGTCCGTTTGTGGTTTTCTTGCAATTATTGGGGTATTATTTGATTTTACTTGTCTTGCAGCTGATTAACACTTTGGCGTCTGCGAGGATTCGGGGATTTTCAGAAAAAAAAATGCCTAAACGCACGTGGCTTTGCACAGGAATTCTTCCGGTCCAGTATGTTCTACGGACCTGGTAAAAGTCTCAAAAGATGCGGCAAGTCTTCCAGTCTGCACTCGAAACAAAATTTTTTGCTTGCGGGTTGCAGGTTTTTTGTGAGTGACATCATAAGTGAAGGACTTTTAGGCCACATTGGCCCACTTTGCCTGGCCCTGGGCGCCAACCGTTAGGTGGTAGTATTTCGCTAAAGTTTTTACTAGAAACTAGACTACAATCCGAGTCTTTTGATACTTTGGATGACCTGCTGAGGTTTCATGTTCAAAAGTTGTGATGTAAGTTAGTAAAAATATTTGTCTAATTAGTTAATTAATTAATTTGTTTATTTTAGATCATAAATTTTGAACCAGAAACATTAGAAAGTCGATCAAAGGCTCAAAAGACTTGGACTCGAGCCTAGTTTCCAATGAAAACTTCAGCGAAACACTTTGGCCTAGTGGTTGGGCCCTAGGCCAGGCAACATGACCCTAAAACATACTTCACTTATGAGGTCAATCACAAAAAATCCCCACCCTCCAACCAAAAAATTTTTTGTCGAGTGCAATCTACTAGACTGGCCGATCCGTTTGAGCCCTTGAACAGCTCTCTAGCACAATCGGCGGAGGAGCTAGGGTGTTGGTAAGGCAACCGAAAGCTGCTGTTTTTTAGGCCGAAATCGAAGTACGAATATATCATAGACTGGCTCTCAAAGTGTTAATTTCCTGCGAGCATGTATAATTTCCCGGGAAGCTCCTTCTCGATTTCCACAGTTTCTGCAGCCCTGGTTAAATGTTATCTGGGTGAAACTTTTCCTAGTTCTTTTAGGCAAATCAATGCTCATATGTGAAATTATAGCAATTCACCAAAAGTCCAAAAACACTTTTAAATTTACTAGTTGACAAGAGTTAGTTATAGACCTATGGTTCTTCATAAACTAATATTTGAATGAATTATTTGTAAATTGCTTTTGTTTTGCTGGTAAATGCACAACACCAATGGTGGTGAAAAGTTGGGTAGTTTTAGTGCAAAATGTTATGAGATGGTATGTCTTCAACTAACTAATGTAGTATGTAACTTAATTTTGCTCCTTGACTCGATAGTGTGCGATTAATGTTTGTAATTTTCGGTGGATATTTTCTATCATCTTTAGTGCTTTACCTGCTGGTGTTTAAATAAAACTTCTGTTTATTATTTTGTTCGGTGTAATCTTATATTTCTGAAATTGACATCAACGTGATCATGCCACTCATGACACCAGTGACAATGTCATAACCACAGTTGCTTATTTTTGTGTTGTATGCCACTTTTTAAGCATATTAAAAATGCACATTGGTCATGGCTGCGGCAGCAAACAATTTGCAATAAAAGTAAACAATAAAATTAAAAAATTTCTGGCGGAGAACTAAACTGCAGCTCAGAAATTAATATCATGCTAAATTTTCAGAAGGGTGGAAGCTAAAATAGAAACCTTGATTTATACTACCTCAATTAAAAACACAAGTTTTAAAATAAAAAACATTAAATATGACAAGTGGGTGCATCATATACATAATAGCGGGAAACCATATCTGTGCAACACCTTATAGTTAGTGCATTGCATGGTGCAATACAAGCAGTTTTTCTATATTTTAACAAGTATATGTTGAAACTACTTTGATCCTAAAGCAAACTGTTGAGGTTATGTAAGCTGTGGTGGAAGAGAAATTTAAAGTTGGCTCTGAAAGTACACAAATTATGCCAAACAAGGATCCAAGCTAGTAAAAGCGATGGCATCGGGGTTGGGTTTAGCTGATGCGAGGCCACTTGTGAGGACCCCTCACCCACTGTTACGAGAAAAAAATGGAAAAGCGTTAATCAAATTGTGCGAAGCCGAAAGTGACGATATTGACCCTCTAAAAGTACGGTCAATAAAAAATTCTAATCATTAGTAGAGTGCCCCACAATCACTGCGCTTATTGCTACCTTCGACACAAAAATTCAAAATGACACGGAATTGATGAAATCGTACTTGACTGGTGGGAAGAGGATTATTAAATTTTTGCAGGCAACCGAAAACGTCAAGGTTAACTATTTGACAAAACAAGTGGCCTACGGTTTTTATAAGTTTCACACCTGTTTTTTCTTGTCTATGCTCAAAATACAAACACGCTGCACATACTTGTGACGCCATAAAGATGGTAAAACACAATGTAAGAACCACGTCACGACTCACCACGGCTGTAAAAATCTCACGCACACGAGCAAAACACAAGCAAAACCCACCCAAATGTTTGCAACTGCTAGGTTCACGATTCGCATGTTTGTTACTTTTTCAGACTGCGAAGAATTGAACGCAACGAAACCGTCACGCGAAAGGCTATGAGGTTGAAAGCAGAACTGTAGCCAGAAAATCTTCAACAGGGTGCTTTACATTTGAGCAAAAGGGCTTGACATTCTGAAAATTCGATAAATTCTCTGGTGATTTACAGTGTTTCATATTTCAGTTTGGAGGGGCTGAGCCCACCAATGCTTCTCCATGGCGACGGGACTGGTTTAAACACCCCTTATGCTGTCATTATTGAAATACGTATGAAGAAATAAAAACAGCTACAACAATCATTGAATCAAATCAAGCAGAACATAGAACAGTGAACAATTGGAAAGGTTTTGTCCTGACCTTCTTCATAACAAAATCATCTAGGAATGCATTAACATTTATTTGCCTAAATTTTTCACTTTTGATGCACATCTGCCTGGTGTGGACAAACTATCCTGGAACATGCGATCTTTAATTCATTTGAACCTTGAAAAAGACCTTTCTTCTGAGCAGTTAGTGACCATCAAGCTAAGAAATAAAGGTTCGTGGGGTTGGATAAAACCCTTTCAGGCCCACAACGGCCACTTTTTTGACCAGAGTTTGTAACTCCATAATTCGCCAGTGGATTGAGATGGAGAGTTGTTCCAACCCTCTGCGGATTCGGCAAGTCTTCTACTTTTACTTTAAAAAATAACTTTTCGTTTTGTGGTTGGGGTTCTCTGTGGGGGATGTCACAAGTGGGGTTGTTTTTGCATTTTTTTGGTCACCTTTACCAGTCCCTGGGCGCTAATCCAATAAGCCATTGTTTGACTCAAGTTTTTTTTTGGAAACTTGGTAAGTCAATCAAAAGATAGTAAGTCAATCAAAAGCTCTAGTAAGTCAATCAAAAGCTCTAAAGATGCAAATTTTAGCCTCGTTTCCCAAAAAATCTTGAGCCAAAAAATGGCTAATTGGGTTGGCGCCCAGGGCCTAGTAAAAGTGGCCAAAAACGTGAAAACAACCCCCAGGAAAACCTAAATTCAAAAGGAAAATTTTTTTTTCAAATCTACAGTCAAAGGCTTGCTGAATCCGTAGAGTGTTTGAAAAGCTCTCTAGCTCCATCGACTGACGAGTCATGACCAGAAATGTAGTGGCCCTTTAAGTAACTGCCGTGGGCTTGAGAGGGTTAAGAACCACTAATCCAAGACATCAGGCCAAAACGCGCTTTTGTCATTTTTTTCTGTTTCGCTTTTCTTTGTGTCTTTGGAGAAGAGTTCTATGGTTTCCAGATGGCAAAGTGACTTCTGGTTGCTCGTCAAGATCTTGTCAGATTTGCTTAGCATGCGAGCAGTACAAAATTGGGCAGTACTGAATAGCAATCTGATTTCTGAATGTCTTTGCAAAAGAAAATTAAAATGGAAAAAATCACATCTAAAAATACTAAACGTGCTTTATGTAATAGAAGTGCTAACAAAACTACTGGATTGCTCAAAAGATACAAATGTTTTTATTGTAGGATAATGCTGCGAGCCTTAACTTCTTTCGCTTAATTCACACATGACAATCGACATGATTCACCAAATGAAGGACGCAGCCAACATGCTCGAGTTTGACGACAGAATAGTCGGCATGTGGCTTGTTGACCTACGGTCGTATTGAAATTTATGGAAACTCGTTGGAAGACGCTGGCGTTATCAATACGAAATCTGATTAGGTGAATGAAAGTCAATTTCATGAAAAATTAAGACGTAAACTTTTGACATATTTATCGAACTGATCATATACGGGCAATAGACTCTATGCGTCCCACAGTTTGCTGGAGACCCCTTTGGATCTTAAGGCCCTAGGCTTAAGCCTACATAGCCTATTGGTAAATCCGGCCCTGGATGGCATCTTTGTCATTGCTATATATACTGTATATATTAAAAGAAGAACACTTTCAATACAAAGGGCAGAGATCTTGTAAAAACCGAAAAGTTTTTTTCAGAATATGCAAAATTTTTCACAGTAACTGTGAAATATTTGGCTATGTGCGTACATGCAAGCATAGATTTGTTTTCTGCATAAACATATCTACTTCTTTGTTTATTTTCTATGCAACAATCATGCAAATTTGTTTAAATCTAAACATAAGTCTAGATCTTATGAATAGTTGTGCAGCACGTAAAGTACTATTTCAAATATGAAATTGCAACTTGCGCAATATACCCGAATGAAACATTAAAAGCTCTAGGTTTGGTGCAAGCTTTAAAGGAATCAGTTGACTGGGCCCTGCTTTCATCTTTTTGTGATGATTCAAACTTGCACGTATCTATCTAGTTAAGTAACTACTCTCCACAAAGGCGGAAGGTTTGAATCCATCAGCAAATTTTTATTTTTATCTTAGAAGTAAAGATGTTTCTGACTGACCATTAACCAGGACATGCTTGTGCAGACCAATAGTGTTATTATTAGCACAGTGTCACTGATCATTTCGTTCATTTTTGCAGACAATCAAGATAATCCTGACTTGAAAATCAAAATTTCAGCCAAAAGGATCAAGCACGTTCAAGCACATTTACTTCGAGGTTGTCCAGTCATCTGGTTTCTAATTGATGCCCACAGTGCTGCGCAAATTAGGGCCGACTGCAAATTGACTGATGCCACTGATGCTTACTTTGACCCTGATTCACCAGGTACTTGCAAGATTTGCATCTTTAACATCAACAGCTGTTTTTGCTGTTGTTGTACAAATGTGTTAAAGCCCGTTTTCAAATCTACGTTATAGTCATCAATGATTGCAATTATGCATTTGCATTAGATATTGGTGTGATGACATCATCCATCAAAGGGATACCACACTCCCATTAAAAATCTCGTAAGATTTGTGTGTCATTAAACATGCAGGTGTACACGTTTGTAGTTCATATCTACAACATTGATTTTTGTTTACTTTTGGTTTTGCAATGCTGCTCTTTATAAGAGCAATGTTTTGATTGAACCGCCGAATCGTTCGTCATGCCGTTTCAACAGCGTTCGCTAACCACATGTCAGGAGTTTACCGCGTTGGATCAGAATGCAGTAATTCTAGTTTGACGCGAGTGATAATTCGATGTCTTTTGTACATTCGATGCTCCGCAGACGAACCAGAGCAACGGATTGCAGTGATCACCAAGCAGGACCCGCTGCCTCTTACTCTCAGTCAGAACATCCAGTTGATTTTCAACAAGCTTGCCAAAGCAAAGAACGTTTCTCCAAATACTTTCTTTACCTCAATAAATCATGCAGAATGCAACAAAAAGCTTGTCAGTGTAAGATGCAACATTTTCTGGATTTTTTGTGTCGACTTAAGTTGTGTCTGCGTGTTTGCAAATTGGCATTTTAATTGATTTTACCGCACATGGGCAGTGGGCACTTTGGGTACATTTTAGATCAGAGGTTCCCAACTTAGAATACATGTACCCCTAGGGGTAAATTTGCCTATCTAAAGGGTTACATTTAAGGTTAGCGGTAGAAAGGAAAAATATATTTGTATGTTATTTATTTCCAAATGTGTATACATACTGCATATATATCACTGAATATTATTTTAAAACAGTGGTTCTCAAACTGGGGTTCAGGGTCCTTTTGGGGACCGCGAAGCACCTTCCAAAAAAATCAACACGATGCTCCTGAAGAAAAAAATTTTGTGTACACTAAATTTTCGGGCAACTTAATTTTCCAAACCAAACTCAAACACAATTTGAGCTATGGTAGCCTAATTCTATTGTGGAACCAAACAGTCATACTTGCAAAAGTGGGCACTGTATAGGATGCAGATAAAGAGGTGAGTTCTCAAAAGTTTTTCAGAAATTGGAGTCAGAGTTCAAAAAATTCGAGAGTCAAAGATAAAAGATATTTGAGTAAGTCACAAGTCAGAAGCAAAGTTTCAAAAGTACCAACAAGTTTTCAGAATCCTAGTCCGAGTTAAAATTTAACCCTGGATTATTACCGACGTGTTGTTTCGTGTTTATTTGTGTTGATTTTTTGAGGGGACCGTGAGCCATTTAAAAAATTGCTAGGGGCCCGTTGCGTAATTTTTTTAAAAAGTTGGAGAACCACTGTTTTAAAATATCATTATATGCTTATTGTTAAATATATATATGATTAGACGTGATAAAATATGGTGTCATAAGAAATTTTAGGGGTACATGCTCACCTTTAGAAAATCTGAAGAGGCACATGGTCAGAGAAAGATTGGGAATTCCTGCTTTCGGTACTTGGCAGACAAACAAAGTCTTTTTTCAAACGAAACCGTGATTCCCGTTTACAATTTAAAACTTAGTTCAACTCACATGTGTGTAATGGTCAAGACCAGACTAAGGGCGGATTCAGAGGGGGCCGACTGGGGCGATTACCTCCTCTAAAACTTGCGAAAGTACCTTTTTTCACAATGAATTTGTACAATTCGGACAACACCATTTGTGATGTAAGGAGGTTTTGTCGTGAATTTACGTTGAAACTTGATTTTGCAATCGCTTGTCAACCGCTGTTGTCGTCACACGCAAACAGCTCAGTACTAGACTTTGTCAGCAAAACTTCTAACGCATTCTGTTTGATTAGGACGCAATGCCCAATAACTGTACTGTCGTATGAAACCGTGATGACATGTAAATTGTACTAACTTGGCTGCAGAAGGCTCCTACTCATAACTATCAGCTTTTTGTGAACGATTCCCGAAAAGAGATATTGTTTTGCTGTGATCAGCATGATGGCGTTGGAGTAAAAAGCGGTTTGAAAACACCATTCAACGATATGCTAATGAAAAAACAAGAAATTATGTGGCTAAACCTGTGTACGCTGCTGCATGTGGTATTTGCTTCAGATCGTAAAATGCCATGAACAAAATTATCAAATTTTATCTTTGACTCTAAATTGCAACAAACATTTCATGAAGTCATATTTGATCAGCTCTGATTATTCAATCTGTATTGAGAATCGGATTCATTTTCACAATAGTAGTGCAAAATCGTATCATTAAATATTTACAACTCATAGCTGATCAACAGCAATTGTAGTTTCAGGCATTGCGTATGGCATTACATCGATCATGCGCTTGCCTGTCTTAACTGTATCCTGATGATTTGCAGGTAGTCTGCTTGCTTACCGTTAATTTTTCCCCAAAACACATATATTCAAGTAGCTAGTCTCTACAAAGGTGACGGGCTTAAATCCACAAGCAAATTTTTTAAAATAGCAAATCGATTGCACGTAACACAACACATCCTTAGTCATTAAATCTGCAAGCAATGCTGCGGGTAAAACGTTGAAAGGCTAAAGCAAGAGCAGAGAAAGCAAACAAACCCAAGACCAAAACGAATAGATCAGAACAGAAGCTGCGACAAGTAAAAAACTGGAAAATATGTCTTTCAAAAATAATTGCTTTTACTAGAACTTCAAAACTATCTGACGCCAATTCTGGAGGAACGCAACAGAGAACAGACCAACACACAACTGTAACACCCGTTATGACTAGAGATCGACCGATATATCGGCCTCAGTAGGTGTTGACAAAACACTCTTACATACATTCCACACGCATTCAGACAACTTGCGCAAGAAAGCATAACGAAACAAGTCAAAACAGTTATATTTTGCAGCAATGCTACCCGGTGCGTTTTCATAAACAAGCAGATCAGATGAACCATGGAACACGAGAAACTGCCGTCGTAGTCGAAATAAAAGCACCATCGGGAAGTTCCGCGATGCTTGAAGCTTATTGTCTAGACCAGTGCTTGTCAACCGCGTGTATCGTACACCCCAGGGTGTACCAGAAATTTCCAGGGGTGTACCAACTTCATAGGGTGTACAGGGGTGTACCAGATGCGTGCTTCTCAAAAATAGTCAATTGTCCCACATATATCCTTTGCTCCAGTGCAGTGTATTAACTTTTCACATTTTTAAAAACCGTATCTATCGGGTGGTGTGTATTGTCCGTCATTTTTCACCTGTTTATTTGTAATGTTGATCAGATGACCATCACGTATTCTTCTTTCTTAATTAAATGCAACATTCGAGGGTATGCAGGTAAGAAATGTTTGGGAACCATTGCTCTAGCTTGAATTTTTTGTAAGGTAATGTACCACCCATGCTTTTCTCTGCAATGATTATTGTTTTGTAGTAAGACTCGTAACAGTAGAAGCAGTAAGCTGGAGCTAAGCGACAACTTATACCAAGAGGAAGTGAATAATCTCTATGCTAATTTTAACTTTGCACTTTTTCAATTCAGATTTTAGGCTGTTGTCATCCTATACTTTTGATAGGTATTGTAGTAAGTTGTTGATCCTCAAAGAAACTTGACATGCGCAATTTTTTAAAGAAAAATTTTGTAGCGAAAGGTAGTTGTCAAAAAGAGCATAGTAACTATAAAGGAAATACTGCAGTGAACCAAGTGAGAGTGTGGATGTCAGCGTGATGGTGACATTTTCAAATAAGATTTTCTACAAAGAACAGTATTGATCAGAATCTTGATGTGTCATTGCCATTTTTTCATCAATTAAACTACCTGAAATATATGTCAGGTTGCATTGCAAGCTATATATTGAAAAATATTATAATTTGTGAAACGTTTGCAGAACAAACCTGGCAGATAAGAACTTATATAGGCCAAGAACAGTGACACATGGATACAAAAATGTTAATTTTGTCATAACATTTAAGAAGGTTTTTTTTTAAGGAAAATGTTAGGAACCCGGTTTGGATCTGTAGGGACCGATTTCTCTGATTTTAGGGACCCGATGATAATTTTCTCTGATTCTAGGGACCGAATTTGAAATTCTAGGGACCCGAATGGGGTCCCTAATACGCCTTTAAAAAAACCCTGATTTAAGCCATTTATGATTATTCATACAGTAGATTTTGATATCACGAATATCATAAACGTAAAGGTAAGTCAACATTGTTTTTGCAAAAAATACATATATAAATCAGAATGAGGGGTCAGCGAGAGCATGTCATATCATGCTCATTTCTTAATTCCTTTCATGTTGTTAGAATGGTGAAAATCTTTATAGTTAGGAGAGGTGCAGTAACCTTGAAGTAGCTTCACTATTTTGCATGACTGTGTAGATTGGCAAAATGCTCATACCCTAGCATATGAGTAGAAATAAAACCAATACTAACAACAACTTTTTGAAATACACATTTATAGTATTTACATATATCTACACATGTTACTTGAAAAACAACATGTATTTCCTCAAAATACCTGTTTTTCAAGTACCACAAATTCTGCTCATTGCTATAACCAAAACTGCTAATACACAAACATGTTTCATCATCATTGGAAAGAAGACTTTCAGAGCTTTCAAATGATACCTTACTTGAAAAAATTGAGAGATAGCCTTTTTTGGAAACAAACCCCAAAGGTAGGTCACACTTAAATGATCTCAAAAAGGTATGCTTACAGTTTGGCCTCTAAAATCACTCAACTATAACCTTATTAAGTGTAAGTCAGAAATCATGTAAAAAAGAACCTTGACTACCTCCCAACCAAAGTCGAGGTTCCTAATTATAAAAATGAAGATTCCATTAAAGTTTGAAGAGAAATGTCAAAGTTTTTTAAGAATTCCATGCATGACTGATCACAACAGCCGATTTTCAAGCCCTTGTATCTTCGGAACCGCTGACCCGATTTTGCTTAAATGCCATTTTGCTCAGAATGATTTGCTCCATGCGCTGATAAATTCTCACTAAAATCTGTGACTAGTGGTGACATGACTGTGTGATTTTGCAAAAATGACCTCTCTACAGGCTGTGTTGGTGCAACGAACTGAAACGTGTAGTGATCGGAAAGACTCCGGTTACTTGAAAGTCGGTTTGCGTGATCGTGAAGATCTTGAATGGTTCATGTGGATTTTGTAATATTTTCAAGATTGACAATTGACAGTTTGTTACACATGGTGTTTGGCAGAGCATTAAGTTTATGGATGAAAAGAAGAAAAAGAGCAATCCGATGAACGTTGTGAATAATCTCGTGGTAAAGGTCAGGTTTGTTTGAACTCGAAGTGGAATTAATTTTACTTACTATGTTGAAACTATCTATCTTTTGGCATTCAGTCTTTGTATATTTTTTGTCGGAGTTTGTCTATATTATTTTTTTATTTGGTTCTTTGACGCATATTTTTGTTTTGAGACTTCCTGGTGGAATCATTTGAATGTAACACTAAGTTGCAGCCAACTTTTTGATAAAAAGTGAATTGCAACAGCCTGAAGGATGTTTCCAAAATTTGGATTGACTTTAATCGGTAATCACCCCGAGCAAGCAAAACGCCCCACCCAAGCATTGGCATAAAAATGCAAGCATTGAGCCAAAAAGGGTTAAGACACTGTACTGTCAAAGATCGGGTTTTCCGTTTAAACAGTTTTGAACGCGGAAGTCAGATCATGCACTACGTTCCAGCCGGACGAAAGCGTTCAGTCGCTTTGCAAGCCCGAGCTTTCCGCAAACGTGTAACCGCCTTGTTTTTGGTGAACATTACCCTCCCTTCAGTCAAGGCCTCCTGGAAAATACTCTCCAGGAGGCCTTGCATCAGCTTGCACCGCACTGTTGTCGCACGTTATTGCGTCACGAATCCAGCGCTCGCCGTGTGAGAATTGAATTATTGTGTCAAAGAGGAAATCCATTGCGGTGCGAAGTGAGACCGCAGGCGGCGGTGTGCGTTTTGTCAAATGCTTTAGCCAGTCATATGGAAGAGAAAAACTTACAACAATTATTTAGAAAAAAATAGTTTCGACAAGCCCCTCGAACTTAATGCGCAGGGTTGCTACGGACTCGTAAGAAGTATGGAAAAAAAGTTTCGTCATTTTCCAATCTGAAAAAGTCTGGAAAAACATTTTTTTGTTCTGTTAGTGTGGAAAATGAAAATATTTTTCCAGACATGATCTTTTGACATGGATTCTGATAATATTTTTTTTCTGATGCTTTTGATAAGATTGATAATAATTTTACTTTCATCGTGTTAACTATTATAGTGCCTGTATTTGACCTGGGTATGCCATTCGAAAAAAGTTAAGCCTGGGAATTTGTATTCAAAATTACGTAGGAACCCTGAATGCCAGTTCGCAGAAAGCACGTGCGTTTGGTTGTTCGCTAATCGTCTTGGTCCTTTTGCAACTAATAGGAGAAACCCAAGTTGCCCGAGTCGGACTGGTCTGATAGCAGCGAGGATTTGGAAGAGGTTGTAGAATCTAGCAACGAGGACCCCAACGATCCAGACTTCAAAGTCAAGCCGAAAAAAGGTATATTTCTGAGCCTGATGCGCTCAGGACGTGACCACGACGGTGAAATGTTTCCAAGTCATCGTAAGGCTCAAATTCGCCAGTATGAAAACGAACAGTTTGCTAGGATTTGAGTAGCACTTGTAAAACGTAAATAGTTATTCTTAAGCACCAGGGTAATGCAGATGCGGTTTGTCCTAGATCTGTCGCCACAGGCACTGCAACCAGTTCAGGGGGAGAAAGTACGTTTGTAGGGGTGAAAGATTTTTGTTTAGGGGAAGAAAATACGTTTTTGAGGGGTGAAAGGTTTTTGTTTAGGGGAAGAAAATAAGTTTTTAGACGTGAAAGACTTGTTTTTGTTCAGGGGGAGAAGATACGTTTTTAGGGGTGAAAGATTTTTGTTTAGGGGGAAAAAACGTTTTTAGGGGTGAAACATTTTTTTAGGAGGAGAAACTACGTTTTTAGAGGTGAAAGCTTTTTGTTTTTATTACGTGCAACACAAAATATCTAACATTTCATTTAAGTGTTAGAAACATGAGGTTAAAATGTGCGATTCACGAAGCAACTTCATTGGGCAAACACGGTTTCCTTTCGGAAATTACGCCTGATATTACGTCACCGCCAACAGTGCAGCCAGTGCATGCTGTGGTACGTACGTGTCATCCGTTGTCGAGGCTTTTCTACCCTCTGGGGAACACTCTGTTGTAGCTGTTTCAACAAAATGACGAGAAAAGGGACCAGCTCCTCAAATGTTGCCCGACTCTTCTTCGTCGTCGTTTGAGCCAGTTGTTGCTATCCACTGCTTGGCCGCACTGTATCTCGAGACAGGTGTTGAGCAGCCATTGGATTGTCTCATCGTGTAGAACCGTCAGGCCGTGCAGTCCATGGGGAGGTCGATGGATTGGACATTGAAGGACGACATGGTCGACGGTTTGTTCTTCTGCGCCACACTTACAAGACCCAGATGGGGTTATATCCCATTTGTGCAAGCAGCAGGAGCGGAAACGTCCGACACCGGTGTGGAGGGGGTTAAGCCGCGGACCCACGCTGTTCTTGGAAGGGCCATTTCAGGGGGGTAGGTGCCGGTGTCGGGGATGCTCGGCTCGGACAAGATGAAACGTGTCTCGGCAAGAATCGCCCGCTTTTGTAATTTTAGTTGGTAGGGTTGCGGAGTCGGAGGTAAAATATCCGACTCCGACTTTACAAAATTTCCGACTCCGACCTTTCCAAAATTTCCGACTCCGACACCTTAACATAAAGTGAATTAAATTTGTCTTAAAATCAATGGAAATCGTGGTACACAGCAAGAAATCTGTTTCAACAAATGTTTCAAAAGAAATTGTACCATTTCAACAGGAATTCCCAACTTAGGAGTGTGATGTAAAAACAATACAATTGGACATCCGGAGTCGGACAGAAAAGTCCGACTCCGACTCCCAGTGTTGTCAGGAATCCGACTCCACCCAAAGCATTCCGACTCCGCAACCCTGTTAGGTGGTAAGCACCGCCGCGCAAAGAAACCTCTCGGGAGAGAGAGAGACGGTTTGCAATTTTCTCCAAGCAATTCTGATAACACTGAAGTTGCATATTGGGGCGTGTAACGGCCAAATTAGCACGTTTGAACTTTCAGCTATTACCATGAGGCACGAGGTGCGGGTTTTTCTCGGTGACCATTGTACTGTCGTTGTTGGTTTACTTATATTTTCGTTCAATTGGCCTATTTAGACGGATCGTGAAGTCATTTTGCACATAATAGGTGTCTACGCGAACTTTTGTCTTTTCGCTAACCAAATTAAATAACTACCACGTGAGGTAGTTCTTCGAAGGTATGCCGTAGTTACCAGTTCATTTATAAGCTGTAATGTGTTAGTTCACATACAAGCTGTGACTCTATGCAAAATCGATTCATTCCTCTTCAGTATGCAATAACTTTCCACAAAAAAGGCTTCCCTTTAGAAGCGACTTTAAGCAGATTTTCCGACGTTGGTAATCAAAGAAAATCAGAAGCATAGAGCCATTTCTTCTACAAGGCTCAACCAACACAAGTGCAATTTGTGGTCCGGTATACAAGTTATACAAAAGGAGGTGGTTCAAGCACCGAAAGCTAGATCAACCATTTGAAATCAAAGCACAGAATCTATGTAGTCCATGAGAGTGAAGACCACAAAACTATTCCGGCACAGGAAGAGATCGTATCACAAAGTGTGAAAAAGGAAATGAGTCTTTTTGGGGCTACAAAGAAGAGGTCAAACAACCTTGAAAAACTGTTCCATGGCCTAATTACAATCATCAAACCCAAATCATTGAAACCAGAGCGGGGTTTGTGTAAACCATAATATATACATGAAACTCTTTACAGCATACCGAGTAAACACAACAGTTTCTAAGCTAAATACGGACACTTTCGCAAACAACCTTTAGCAAGCAAAATGCAACACACCTCTGTGCAATAGTGCAAACGTTTTGCTACCAGTGTGCCCAGATATGTTTTAGATTACGAAAACGTAAGTAGGATTTATTTAGGTTCACAATATTTTACAACTGGAATGTTAGCGGCTGCAATGCTGGCTGCAGTGTTCGTAAAACTCCTTTGTTTTGGTTAGTCATACAATTCGTCATAAAGGAATTTTTCTGACATGCTGCACAGCATTAGTTTTGCACTTCTAACATGTTCCAAATTTTTGAACTTAACACGCAGTGTCAATCAATTGCTCTAGGAAAATTTCTACTGCTGGTATCCATGGGCCTATGTGGCAAAGAAAATTTGTCGGACGTCCATAGAAAACGCTTACTTGGCATTTGATTGTGAGAGTTGGAGTTTGCCTTTCAGCAAAGGCAAATTTATTGGAGTTTGGCTTTCTGGCATTTCACTCTGCCAAACGCGTGTTCGCGTTCGCCCAGAGCCAATCTCTGGCACCCCGCTGTTAGAACAGGAGTTCGCACTCCGGGAGGCAACTGTTGGCAAGGGATTGGAAGTATGAATATATAATATTCGTACACCGACAGGCAAACGCCAGAAAGGAAGAACAAATATATTCTTAAATTAGCTGTGAAATGCAATCAGAATAACGGCGCGAAAGCTGAAGCAACAATTGCTGCTCAGGCTCAACTTTTGTGTAAATTCACAAACGCCTCATGCCAGCAAAAAGAAACGTCACAAGGCATATTTCCTTCCACACATGGTCACGGTCCACTAAACTCTTCCAAACTTCCGTCGGGAGCGAAACCACACTGACCCTCAAGATGACAACAAAAACGCTTACCAAGCAAACATCCTTTGTACTCTAACCATTGAAGTATTTAAAAAACACAGTTTTTTTGTACAAAACATCTGCGACCACCATCGCCGAATTGTCCTAGACCCGAATTTAGGGTTGTGACATCATACCCTCATGCAAGCCCTTAAGGCCGGCAGCACGGACTACTTAAGATACGGCCGGATATGTCACAATTTGCAGGCCATCGCTAACAGGCCGATACGGTTTGTTGCAAAATGCCAGTAAACTCGATCACATACATTTGCTTCATGACAGTAACAGTAGTTTTGATGGCACTAGCGATTTATGGGCCTTTTTTAAAGCTTTGCCATACTTGTGCTTGCTCATGCATAGTCTGAAAAATAATCTAAAGCTAGAGCAGTGGTTCTTAACGTTTCTACCCACTCGTACCCCCTGAGCTTTCGTTAAATTTTCTCGTACCCCTTGTCTGAAATCAATTAGAAATTGATACTAAGTTGTAGAAAATTAGCATAGTTGCCTGATCACATGAGACAAATACAGCTTGAAAGTTTATTAGTGAAGGCAGTGATCTTTTCCTAGCTTTGATCATGTTCATTGCCGTTCCCTGGATGGAGTTGTTAAGTCGTTGAGGTGGCTGAATATATCTGAAAGGTAGCCTATGCCAGAGACATAATGAACTCATTTTCAAGGTGCTCTGCTATGCCACTACTTCTGTGTCTCAGAAACTGCTCGATTTCTTTGCGCAGCTCACGAACACGAATAAGCACTCGAACACAGGATAGCAATGGCACTTTCGTGTAGTAAAGAAGAACATTGTGTT
>Ga0210059_1006190_pt1 | contig 19222 bp, 12 predicted proteins | sample Ectturendosymbi2_FD_188042 | JGI IMG/M metagenome (GOLD analysis project Ga0210059, IMG submission 188042) | Ecteinascidia turbinata endosymbiont from Florida, USA - Sample 2 (SPAdes) (version 2) | ecosystem: Host-associated > Tunicates > Ascidians > Unclassified | place: Key West, Florida... | reverse complement strand
GCTAAGCCCACCGAAGGCCCCCATGGCGACGGGACTGTGCGGGGGCGCCAATAAGTCTCAACAATGTCACAAGTACTTTCTTCAGTACAGTACATTTACTTCCGACAGATCTCAGTTTCGAACATGGGGGCGCCAAACTTGCTTCTTGCCCCGGGCGCCATCTAACCTCGTTGCGCCCCTGACCGTGTGGTCCTTTAATTCACTACACAAACGGTGAATATTGTATAATTATCGGCAACTGTAAAACTAGCACAAAATCTTACTTTGCGAGGCCGATGAATTGTAAAATAGCCACGTAATAACCGATGCATATAATAAATACAAGCCAGAGCTGCACCGGGAATGTTGTGACGTCAGTCAACTTCACTTTCTCTCCACTCGCATCCTTCTTTCGATGCAATATCCTCTCAGCTCGTTTGTCCATATATGCCAGGATCAAGGCGCATCCAAGGGAGAAAACACATGTCAATGCAGCTGCGCATAGAGAAGATTGGTTGTGAAAACTTCGATCCTCAGCATTGTCAAAACAAATGTTTAGTCGCTAGGGTGCCTTTTGCTTTTGTTGATTTGATTATGAGTAACGGAAATTGGCGACAGGCCGAAGCCTAGAATTTGCTTATTGCCGAGGCGAACGCTCATGCCCAAGAAACCCTACGGCATTCCATCTAGAGTTGTAAGTCGATCTCATAACCTTTCAAATGATAGGTGGGTACTCTACCACTGAGCTATTGCCGCCCACAATTCGGTTTGTTTTCTTGTTCTACTTGTGCCATGTACAATGTTGATGCACAAATGCAGAGCATCTCATCACACACTTACCAATAAAAAGTGAAATGCCTAGTGTTTTGTCTGAGTTGATTCCGTGTTTGACCATGTTGTACACGGGTCCCATCACGTTCATGTTCACAGTGCTTGCCTGCGAATGCAAGAAGGAAGTATTGACGTTACGGATAATCTGAGTATGACTTTTAACCACTCATCCACCAGGCTTGTAAAGCTAACATTGACTCGAAGTTCCAAAGAACAAGTTAGTTGCTGAATGCAGGCGCAAGAATAAACTCGCAATCACAAGTACGAAAACCCGCACAGTACAGACACGATATACTTACAACGGCGAACGGGCTTAAAACAACGAATGTGTGCTGGCCTGATACAAACAAAGAGTTTAAAAAATAGACAAATTCAAAGACACACCGTCATAATCACCGCTGTTGCTGTTAATAAAACTTGTCACAACCAGTATGTTGCACTGTTAACATTTGTTATTCCCTTCAATTGCATTTGTTCAATGTGGAATCGCCTTTGAAAGCGGTCAGCTATTAATGGCTCCTCTGCTGCGCTTTTAGCTTTTTTAGCAAACTCCCGCGATAAAACAGTGGCTTGCAGTTGCATTACTATCCACTGCACTGCGCGATGCATTGCGCAGACGGATGGTCTGAGGGGGTGTCTTGTTGATCTGAGTTGCGAAGATTGAATGTATCGCTTTGCTATGGTGCAGATTTGCTCTGCAAGTTTTCAATCTTTTCCTTTGTCTGATTGATTACGTCCATATAGCTAAGCGTTTGGTAACAACCTAGATCGTACCTTGCCACAAATCATACTCCCGTGTTGAAGATTCATTGGCGGTGCCTTTGGCCAATTCAACAGAATGATTGTCGGAATCACCACATAATTTCAGGAAACTCTTAAAAAAAGCTAAATCAGGAAAAAGAACCGTCTGCACCAGTAGTTCGTAACCCTTTTTGTCTCATTTACCCTTTAAATGGTAAATGATTTAGTAACTTTACCCCTAGGAAGACGAAATTTACCCCAGGTTAAGAAACGCTGTGTCTAGACAAATATAAATCATTTTTCTTGTGAAGAGAACAGTACGGCTAAAGTACAGCTGGTGGTTTTGCAGAGTGTGACGGAGACGAATGTGCTAAATACTGTTCATTTGCAATAGCCAGATGTTTATGTTTGTACTTCTGACAAAATATATCCTTACTAGAAACAAAACCTCTTTGCACGGGATAAAGTTTGTCCACCCATTGATATGACCCAATGTGGCTGGAACACCGTCAACAGAAATAACTATAGAGTTGTCCCATAGCAAATCAAAATAAACCTCGATGTCGAACACATACGAATAGTTGAGAATCGCTGCTGACCTTTCCAATCTCATCTAGCTGAATAGCAAAATATTTGCTTTCTTTTATTGAGCATATCACCTTTTCTCTCACGTCTTCGGATAGAAGGGCAATTGTTTATTTTAACCTTGCAGACAAAGGCACAATTTCACAGCCCCCTTTATGTCCACACATGGTTTCTGCCAATATGCAACTGCCGGTTTGATCTGCTGTTCGCCGAAAGTATATCTTTTGATTCGGGACAGGCGACATCAAAGCCAGTTTCTTCTGCCGCATGTTGATCAAATGTTCCCATGTTTTGATGACCTTCTTCTACCTTTTCATTGTTCTTTCCATGTTTCAAAATATTCCCGTGGTTTGGAAGACAAATGGGGATACAATTTGTCCAGATGTTTTTTCAGCTCATTCTTTCTGATCGACTCGGAAATCGATACTTAAACAAACGGCGCACTGAGACTTCATATGTCTATCATCTTCTATGTTTTTAAAGTCGTAATTAAGAAATTCCTACTTTTATTTCCGTTCCGATCCACGGAAATTTCAAATTCTGTATAACGACGAGAGCAACACTATAGTTCAAATGCTGGCAGTCTAACAAAAGCGCAGTGATACAAACATTATTTGTGATTATTGCTTTCGTTACAGTAAACTTTCTAATAGAATTGAAGACTCGTAGAAACGCAGAATTTTCACGTAGAAGTGGAAAATAACTGGGAAATTTTAAATGAAAAAGCAGATCAACAAGTTGTCTGTTTAACAGGATCTTTAGAAAGCTTACGACATTGCAGACCGAACGTTTTCATTTTTACCCCATTTGAGGTAATTTACCCAGTTCCCCGACCTCTCACCTAGGGTTCGAAACACTTCACCGCTTTCAGCAACCGGTGGTAGCTTCGCCGACTCTACACCAGAGTTGTAAGTCGGGCTGGGCGTTTTTGTTTGGGCCGGCTTCAGGCTTAGGTTTGTCAAAATGTTTCGGGCCGATTTCGGACCCGCAAACAACATTTTTTTACAACGACGGACACTTTTGTCCCCAGTTGTTTCTATGAAATAATTGCGTTGGTTCCGTCTTCAAAATAATGTTAAATGTGAATAATTTAGTTATGTTTAATTCACTACGTCACCAAAATCCCGCACTTGTGCATATCTTGACTCACTCGGTAAATTTTGCCTTTGGGCCTAACTCGAGATTCAAAAAGAAATGTCGGGCTCGGGCAGTGTTCGGGCTTCAAAATGAGGTTCGTTCACAACACTGCTCCACACCACGACGGTTCCAACCAGATCTGAAATGTAGTCACAGCACTCAGTGGTGTTGAACCTCTGGGCCGCTTTCCGTGGGCATAGCGGAAACCATCGCTTAATATTGTTTTTTAATTTCAGAGCTGTACAGTTTATCGCGACGTGCCACATTGTGGACTTTCCCAAAAGATCCGTTTCTGCCGTTTGTAAACCCTACTTAAGATAGGATTCTTTCAGTCATTATCAGAGATTCATGACCATAGGTGAGGATCAGAAGAATGACGCTTTGCAAATCCGTGCGTCCAGTCCCATGGCCATGGGGGAGGCTTTTGTGGGCTTAGCTCCCAAACAAAGCTTCAAGACCCCTCAAAATGAAATTTGAAACGCTAGAAGTCGGTGGATCTTTATCAATCCGTATTCTGTTCAGTCTCGTAATCTAGGGACAGAACATTACTTGTCATTATTACCCAGATTAACATCCCCTGGTCACTGACACGTTTGTGATGTAATCAACGTCTTGAGACTTCATGGCAATTAACGTCAGCCTTCATTGCTTGGAGTGTTGAACGTGAAGTGGGCCTATATGTCTAGTTGTACGCGTCCAGAAGTCAGACTTCCAATCGATCATTGTATTCTCTATAGTGTTTGTTGTCAAAAAACATATTAATTCCTTTATGAAAACTTTTGTTCCAAATAAAATGTTGAACTGATTCTCAACGCCAGTAATGTTGGAATGTATTTCAGCTGCTAAACGAGATCCACTATACTACCGCAGATGTTGATGTAAATTTTCAGAATGTCAAGCCCATTGCACAAATGTAAAGATCGCTTCTGAAGATTTTCTGGCGACGCTTCTGCGTGCATCCCGCTCCTTTTTCTGTCCTTGGTCACTCGTGAATGCAACACCGAGGTACGTGAACCAGAGGCTCGTGAGGTATATACCCATACCCAAGGTGCTTGAGGTACCCCGAGGACTTGATGTAGTCATAAAATCGGTCGCGGAGCAGATAACAAACTGGGTACAAACAATGGAAAAATATTTTTTTTTTAGTTTTGTACTGTTTTCCAAGAGCGCAACATCACGTACACCAGATCACGCATAGAAACGCTAACAAACTTACAATTGTCGACATGCTGAGTTGAAGACCAAACACGAGATTAAGCTCCCTGTCCTTGAACCAAAGCACAGTGTAAGTGCTCTGAACCACATTTAGTGATTCTCCACCGATGCCGAATACCAATCGCCCGAGGTCCATCAACCACATCTTTTCAACGGTAGCTCCTAAGAAGCGCAAAGATAGTTTTTCGAGCATCAAAGTTGTTCCATCCTCGAGATAAAGACGTTTGCGAACAATCGTCAAACTAACTATGTATTCTCACATAAGCATTCAAAATATGTTTTGGTGAAAATGAATTATTGACTCGGGCCACACAATCACTGATAAAACTGTGGTAAACATATTTATACTCCCTTGTGCAGACACCTTCGCAATTCAGCAATGCCTTGCAGACTTGCTTTTCGGTTCGATGTGCTGCATTTCAATTACAAAAATTGTAAAATTAGTCGTCATCATTTGAGCGAAAGATTTGCAAACAGCTTGTAGTAGTCAGAGTGACAGCGGTTTCTTTATCGCCTCCCCAAAGAAAAATAACCAATATTTCATCAGCATGTTTTACGGGAAAAATAAGCAGTGAAGCATATTGTGCAGATTGAAAATAACTGGAGAGAATTGTTTTGAATCTTAGCGAACTGTTTATTCAAATTAAAATCATGAAAATGACAGTCTCTGTAGTGTTTGTTGTCAAAAGCCCGACATTTCTTGACAGTGTGACCTGTAGTACAAACTGAATTTAATCAGGTCATTTCAATTACGCAGCAACAAAAGAAAGTATTGCAAATCAGACAGTAAGCGATCAGCAGAGCCTTTAACTACAAAAAACAAGCAGACGAAACTGTTCGCACAAACAGTTCGCACGTTTATCAATTATCACCGTGAATCGACTCATTTGTACTGTGCGTAACAGCAAGATTACCAAAAGCGAAGATCAGTTGACCAGCAACTACAAAGAGGCTGAGGATTATGCTTCCGAGACGATTCCCAAATACTCGGTCCAAGAGGAAACCAATGAAAAAGCACAGAAAAACGTTAGGCCACGAGTACCTGTGGACAAAACATTTCAGATGTGAGTTGAAGCCTTCGTACAGATTTATAAAAAACAATGATAGCGATGCTGCTAGGTCATTCATCCATCTGCGCTAAACTTACAACATATACTGAACACGTTAGACAACGAAACAGATTAGCTTTATTCACAATGAATTTATTTACTCAATCTTGCACATCAAATTACTTTCACACTCTTATTTCACTGTGAACGGTACAGTTTCTCCTAGTTACTGTGGCTACTGAAGACAACAGCCATAAGCCCACAGACAACTTGATCAGTGATCGCATCAATGCAAACTTTGCTCTTGAACTAACAAATCTCGGTCATTCAAGCATTTTGGACATGTTTATTTGACGTTATTTTGCTAGTGGCTTTCAACCTACAGTAGTTGTTTGATACATACGTATAAATTACACAAGCAGCTGCATCAAATGTTAAATCAGAGAATGACAACAACATTATCTACACTGCTGAGCTGTTTCTACAAATTCAATTCGTTAATTCTCACTTCGCAGATACTAGGAATTGTTCTGTGAAAGAAGTGAAATTGTTGCCATTATGTCAGCCAAAAACTGATTACCATGCAAATCCTCATGTAGGAAAAAACCAGCGTAAAACTCTCAGTACACCTTCTCGCAATGGTAAGTGAACATACCAGGAATACAATTGCATGTATGTAGATTCATCGATGCCCATGTCATTTGTTATTTGGTCGTGAAGAACAGCTGGATTGTCGAAGCAGAAGTTACTGCCTAGTCAAAACAAATTGTGAAATCAAGTTATTTTTGCATAATACCTATTTTCAACATAAATGCCATTATGTACAAAGTGAGCATGGAAATACATTGATTAGACCAGTGCTTCTTAAATTTTACAAAAACACCGAACCCTAACGTAGTTTTCCAAGCTTTTTTCGAACCCCATTTTTTCCAAGAATAACAGAAAGTAAAAATGGGTTACATGTTTCAGATGACCATCGTCGAACACCTGAAACCGCTCCGTCGAACCCTAGGGGATCGATCGAACCCAGTTTAAGAACCACTGGATTAGACGAAAGCAACAAATCACCTTTTCCACAAACGTACTTGGCTCAGACAGGTATATGAATAATGGTTTTAAGCTTGTGTGTGATTACACTGCCGTAAACCAGAAAAAGTATGTTTTGTTAATAAAACCTATTCTTAATTTCAATGAGATAGGGATAAAAATATTAGGTTGGATAATGGTTAGATACCCATTGAACTTTATTGAAACTGAATGGGGGAATCATATAATTGTTTTGTTGAGACATTCATTAGTGCAATATTTGAAAGAGATTTGGTGAAACCAGTGTTCAAAATTATTTAATTATGTTATTTGGTCTAATGGTGAAAACGCTCCTGACACGGGTGTGCCAGGCGACAGTCAAACTGCGTGGCCAAAAATGTTGAAACCAAGCAGACAAACGTTCAACCACACACGGTTGACATTAAAGGTTGATTTGTAAGGGTTGACATTTCAAGTTTGCCGTTGCAATTACAGAGATCACCTGTCGCGATCACGGTGTGTCATCGCAAGGTTAGAAAGTCAACACCTTCAGCCATTCGCCAGAGGTCACATGCAGCTTCCAAGAGCACCCGCCATGATCACGAGATATATCGGAGTTCAACTTACGGTTATATAAGGAAGCTATGGAATGTGTTTTCTGTTTGTGAAGACTTTAAATATTTCGCAGTGACTGTGCGACTTCGCCCCTATCACAAATCATATTAATAAAAAATTCCACAGCTTCAGTTTGCAAATATGTTCCTTAGATCTTCTTACCACCAAACCGAACTATTGTGCCGGGCAATAACACTTTTTCCACTTAAAGGCATTTTGTAAATAGATTCATGATATTTCATGTAAAACAACATTGGACAACCGGGTGGGTGGTACAGCGGGTTATGCACGCTATAACAGTGGGTTATGCACGCTATAACAGTGGGTTATGAACGCTATAATCCACTGTATCATCTACCCAGCAGTTCAATGTGGTACAGTGGGTTATGCACACTAAAGGTGCATGTTTGGTTTCTATAAGAGAAAATCTACGACGGGGACATACTTGAACTGAGTAACTGCGATCTTTCTAGCCTGGTAACTGGTGGATGGAATGGAAGGTAAACCAAGAAAGGTGAACATTCAGTGCAGCAATGATAGTAATCGCCTGCCCTAAACTCTTGCGCATGCAAGAATGGTTGTGCTCAGCTGACTACACATAACGCTGAACAGCATTCAACTTTATATTTCGTTGTTTTCAGTGGTATTGGTAGTATATGAAAAAGAAAATAGGTTCAGTAAATGAATTTTCAGAAAACGTGGTCTGGCACACACAGATCGTTTGAGAACGTTTGAAATAGGATGGCTAACAAAGGGTGAACACCAGACAATTTAGGTATCAATGTTTAGCAAACAATTACTCGTTACTGGGCAAAATAACAAAATTTCAATAATTTGAAAACTTTTTTCCACAGCTGATAATTTTAATTAACTTATGGCAATCAATGCTTAGCACAAGACAATTGCCTCAACCACAGTTACCCGCCAAACCACCCATCATCTTTTTTTGGCTGGACCAATTTGTTAAGCGTCACTCACCAAAAGTAAGGAAGCACAATAGTAGCAAAACTATCATGCGATGGCATGTGCTTGATGGGTCCCTGAAATCTCCACAAAAACTGTCCGAGTAAGTGGCTGCAGTCACACCATCGTCATCACTGTTTTGAGGTTTGCTCAAAAGGGGCTTTTGTTCACTTTCATCATCCATTCCGCATACAATCAAGGAAGTGTTAGAAGACTGTTTTCTTGGAACTTTAGTAAAACTACTACAGAAAGCAGTTACATAAAACAAACTGCAATGCAAGGTGTAAGCATGAAGCAAAGAACTGTTCTATATATTGCCACACGTCACAAGCGAACAGATACAAAATACGACGATCTGCAGCTCAGAGCGTTCACAGGAGCTTCCGGGTACAGCGAACAATTGCCGCGATGTGTGTTATCATGTCAAATGATGTAGAAGCCATTGTTTGGCTCCTGCATTTCGATATTCCATAGTATTGCCCTATGAGTAACGAGAAAGTACAGGTGTCATTGCTGAATGTTTAAAGAAAATATTTTTCATGACCTTGTAAACTTTTAGGAAAATTTTGAAGTGTGTCTCAAAAAACGTTTGAAAAACGCTATTGTAAAAATCAACTGTACGTATGGGATGAAAAGAAAGTAGTACTGTGTGCGCACCGAAAATTCCTACTACAGTACATGTCGTTACGTCCTCCTTATCTGCATTGATGGTTTGATATGAAATCGCAAAATGGCGACACGGCGCAGCGAGCGATACGCGAAAAACGCAGCTAAGCCCTTAATTAACTGACATTTTTGGGCGATATCGGGCCAACCCGTTGCTCGCAATTGCCTTTGGGCTTATGTTTTATACAATCTAACTAGACTGCACTGTTGGTTTCGTGCTTGCGTTTTCTACTACGCATAGATCTACATTCCATTGAATGACCAATGAAATAGACCGTGAAACTGGAAAAGCCGTGAGAATATTGAAGTTCTTAAAATGTGGAAAAAAGAACAAAGCAACTAACAGTTGGTACTTATCCTAGGTTAAAACGTGATTGTCGGTTGGTGTATATGCGTACCTGGATGATCAACAGCTTGAGCAGGGAGGGTTAAAAATATTTATCAATACGTTATTGTTAATCATGTTTGGACCCCTGGTTACGTTTTTTTCTGCGTGTGGGATTAGTCGATTTTTGCAGAAAACGTCACATGACTGTATCGCTGAAAATGCTTCGTGCAACGCGCCTATAGCTACTCGACCAAAGAAATGTTTTGATAGATTTTACACCATCCGGAATGTTAGGCCTTTGGCATTTCACTTTGCGCTCTTTCGCTTAGTGTATAGCGCGCCTTTCGCGCCGCTACATCGCTTAGTTGTTAATATCACATGTCATGTTATATCATCATGACTTGAAACAACTCCAAATTACTGAAAAACTTACAATACACCAAACACATTAGATCAAAATGGTTTGCAGGTCTGAAAGTTGAAAAAAGAGGCACGCAACGTATTGAAACCGAATAGAACAAACGCAAACCTGCTTCGTGAAAACCTGTGGTGGCATTCCGAATAATGCAATGTCGAAATATCACCTTATGACGTCATAAAACTATGTTAAAGGATGCTGATAACAAATCTTCGCCAGGCGATTATGTACTTTTGTTTATTTTGCCACAAGATTAGTTTTACACACAGAAAAAGACGCTTTCCAAAGTGGGAATAACTAATTACGATTTGATAGAGACGTTAGCTTCTACACCACACGTAAGGCCCAGATTTAGCTATTCTGTTTGAATGGTTGTATCATTAATTCTGTCGGAAAAGTTGTGCCTCCCAACCTCACATTGAACATCGATGAGCATAACTAGAAGAAGAGCAGCGATTGGCTGATTTTGGATGTAAGACACAATAAAAAGATGTTCATTTCTTCTGGAAGAAAAATACTTCAGCTCTTGGGGTTCACCCCGAAGTAGGACAATTTTTTTGCCGTTTTACGCAGCTATTGTATTTCAACTTTTCATTGCTTGCGATGAGTTTACGGGGTGTTGTCAATATTCTCCAAAAGGATATACTTCAAATGTTGGCGTTCGAACTGATTCTGTTGAAGTTTTCCCCAGGTTCTCAAAAATAATTATCGAAGTATTTTATTGTTGAGTTATAGGGTACCAAAGCATTTGATTAATGTATGTATCAAAGCATTGATAATGAGGATTATTCCAAAGGTATTGAAGAAATGACTGATCTACAGTCATTGCTACAGAATTATCCCCATAAATTAGACGTAAATGACTACAAATGGATAATTAAATTCATTTGCATAAACGAAACTAACAACCTATCTACCGAAGAAAAACAGCTCATTGATATAAAAGCCAATGTTTTATATTATTCAACATTTGTTCTAAACAGCAAAGATGAACTTCGGCTGTTTGCAAGAGTTTTCAGCACTAACTGGAGGTTAGATGCATTTCGGATGTATCTTTAACACCAGTAACCATCTCGAAAGCTGCTAAATTATCTTACCATTAACATCTTCATGGATTTGCCAGGATGGATTAAAAGCACTGATTGAAATCAAAAGTAAGAAAGGGAAAGCCGTCTTGGTATTGACTTCGAAACACGATTATGCTTGACGTCACTGGAGTCTCGCATCAGTTTGATTATTCTCGAAATTTCTCGTGTCGCTTAACAGAAAAAAATATTTCTCGTGTCGCAGAAATGCATATTTCACCTGTGAGTTGTGCTTTATCCTGTGTGATGCAGATAGTACAGTCTCGAGTAGAAACCTGTGTTTTATTTGCATTTTACTTTACTATATGTATTCACTTGCTCCTTGTACTTTCTCTAGGCCAAAAACCTATCGAGTTCCAACCACCAACATGCCGGTATTACGTTTCGCGTAACGTTCGGAGAATACATTCACGAACGAACCATAAATCCTAAACGTGTGTCTCTTGTCCATTCCTATGTCAGAATAGTTTGCACTAGCTGTCATTCTTTTGCAGATGCAGTTTGGTATTCAATTACTAAAGAGATGTCGGGTCACGGTTTGCAATGTTTCAACCCTGGGTATCGATACGAGCCAAGGAAACCTGCTGGAGCAGGTGGCTGGTTTAACGTTGTTCATAAACTCTGTCACAAATTATCAAGCAAAATGAGTGGAACGTCTTGTACAAACAGACGCACCAATGCTAATCGAACCAACGTTCTCCTGTGCAGCATGACTACCTCGTGTGCGACACAGTCAGGTTCTTGACGGCAGCGTTGTGTATGGCGACGACTCATTCTGTGCTGCATGTTAGGAGTGCTGATGGTTGCTGCGGAGCATATGTGAAGACTGATGATGCGTTGGAAAAGACGAAACTAGTTTCCCCGTCAATAAACTGTGACTGATTTACTTGCCGCCATCTTTGTGGCCTTTAACTATGAAAAATAGATACGCTTGCAAGTTTTAATCGTCGCAGAAGAATGAAAGCAGAAAGCAGGCAGATTCCTCAGAAGCTTGCCGCAAGGCTAAAGTTTGCTTACTGATCTTCATTGTTGTTTCAGACAGTCGTATTTCTCAGTTGCTTAACCCTTTCCATAAGTTCGTGTTTGATTAATGTACGTGTCAAAACGTAGATCATAATGATTTTGCAGAAATATTAAACAAATGACTGATCTACAGTTATTACTTCAAAATTATTTACACAATTCCAGCGAAAATGACTCCAAATGGGTAATTAACCCATTCGGTTAAACGAAACCATCAATCTATCTACCGAAGAAAAATAGCTCAATGATTTAACAACCAGCATTTACTATCATTCAACATTTACTCAATAGAACATAGATGAGCTTTGGATGTCCGCAAGGGGTTTCAGCACTGACTAGAATGAGATGCATTTCAGATGTATCTTCAACATCCAGTAATCATCTCGAAAGCTGTCAAAACTACTTTATCATTTACATCGTCATGGATTTGCGAGGATGGATTTTCAGCACTGGTTGAAATTAGGAGTAAGAAAGGGAAAGAATTTTTGGTTTTGATATTGAAACACGAACAAGCTTGGCGTCATTGCAGCCTCGCATCAGTTTGGTTATTCTCGAAAGCAGCCACGGTCATCCCCGAAGAAAATTAAAATTCTTAAGCATATTTATGGTGATCAGTGCGTGAAATTGCGCGGCGAAAATCTTTAGATTACTGCAATGTGCCATAGGTTTCAAAAGGTTGAGAAGCACCGCGTTAAATTTAATTTAATTTTTAATTTATTTGTTTATAGCAGACACGAAGTCCATAGTATGAACACACACACTCTGCAGAACGCAGGTTGATAAAAACAGACAAAAACCATCGGACATATCGATGTACTGTAGCGGAGAGAAGCGTAATTTGCAAAACAGCGCGAACTACCTCCATATTCGAAGATCAGTTGCAACAACTGGCGCTAAAGTGGTTGTTACGTCACCGACGCATGAAAACGTCGTTTCCAAGTGTAGACTAAACAACAAAACCCGCGTCCCTTAAGCTGGGTTTGCACGTAAATTTAGTTACGCGTGGAAACGAAGCGGCTGCGTCAGGTGTTCCCTTTGCCCGTTTACACTGCACGCAAGAGAAGCGCATTGCTCATGAATGACGATTGCTGTTGCCCGGGCAACGACCTCCTGCGGGAGTTCAACCGCTTGAGCTGTTGCAGGCTTTCAGCAAGGCGACCCAGATAGCAATCATTGTGGGCAGTGCTGCTGACTTTGACAACCGACATTTTAAAGGTTGTGTTTCAATGACACTACTTACGTTTTTCTGCAGATTAATAAGTAAATAGTGGTCTATTTGCCTATTCACTAACAACTGAGTCTTTACATACAGAATGGATGCATAGGCCTACACCGGAATCCATTTGAATAAGCTGTTACAGAAGAGTTAGTGATGTGTAGTTAATATTTTTTGAAGGACAACCTGTTAAACCTGGATACACGTGTCATAATTAGGGAACCACTGGTTTAGGAGGCTGGTTGGTTCAACGACATTTGAATGTTTAAATTACCATAGGCTCACTTGGTTAATACCCTGATTAGCTTCGTATTTCGTAATGATAAGTTTTTAATGCTACTGATAGTTTTATAATGAACGAATTTTTAGGGCAGCTAAAATTAAAACTTTCATGTTGTAGATTTGAGGCAAAGCAAGTGATACGCGGAAGTGAATGTGCAAGGATTGGGTATAATTTGCAGATACCCATTACATAATATGCATGAAGAGAAGTTAATGAAACATCCTCAAATAATAAAATAGTTACTTCTCATGAGCGACCATTCGTGACAAAACTAACTTTCACTACTGATCATATCAAACCATACCCATATCAAACAACAAATGTTCCGATTTAAAAAAAAATAAAGCACCAAAAGTTTAATACTGATCCAAATTAATCCAAACCCTCAATGAACAACGCACATAGTCCAGGATTATTTTGAAGTAAAGCACTCTAAATATCTGGTGTTTGCAAGGGGCTAGTCACTAGACTAGAAGCTTTCGTCCGGCAGCTCATTTCCGCGCGTAATTTTCGCTCTTCGCGCGATCGGACCCGGCTCGATTCGCATGACTTCGCAATAAACCGCAGCAGAGCACACGGCGACGTTAAATAAACAAGACTGCCGCGCGGTTCTCCGCGTGAAACCTCCCTTGTGTAAACCCAGCTTTAGGCTCACGTCAGGCTGCTTCCCGTCACATCCAAGTGTAGATGGACCTTAAGATTCGGTTTATCCGCCCAACTGATCCACCTCACTTCTTTAGGTTGCCTCGCCACAGCAAGGCAAATCAAAGCTCTCACCACTTTGTTCTCACCGCTTCCTTCTCAGGCTCCAGAAGCACTCCTGAGTTTGACTTCTATCCTTAGCTATACTCAGTTATAGAACAAAATTCTTCAATATTTTTGAGAGCGAGAGAAATTCAACTTAAAACTGCTTAGTATCTACAGCGATAATGTCAAATAGCATCGTTGAGAACTGACAGGGCGACCGGATACAGCAAACTATTGACCCGTGTAGGTTAACAGGTTACATATCAACTGCTGACGCAGCCATTCCTTGGCTTCTGCGTTTGGAAAGTCGACAATGTTGCCTTATGAATAACAAGAAAAAACGGTGCCATTGTTGGAAGTTTTAAATGTAATATTTTTTCCTGTCCTTAGCTTACTATCTCAAAAGGCGTTTTGAAAGAATTTTTACAAAATCAACAATGTGTATGGAATGAACGAACAACACAGGTGAAAAGGAAGTAGCACTAAACGCCTACAGAAAATTACCATTTGCCTTTACTTCCTCCTTACCTGCAATGGTAGTTTGTTGTGATTTATCAAAACGGCGACACGGCGCAGCTCGCGATACGCGAAGGAGTCAATTAACACGTTAGCTTACATTTGGGGCTGTAAGGGGTTAAACCGTTGCTCGCAATTGCCTTTGGGTATACATTTTACACGACACAACTAGAATGTAATGTTGGTTTCGTGCTTATGTTTTCTACTACGCACAGAACTGGATTTTATTTATGCTAAATGAAATACAATAAACAAGGTGAAACTGGTAAAAGTCATTAGATTTAGAAAGTTTTTAAAATCTGGCAAATATAACGTAACAACTAACAGTTGGTATTTAACTTACGTTTTTAAGACATGCTTATCAAATGGTATGCATGTCTGCCTAGAGCATCGATGGTTTGAGCAGAAAGTGTTAAAAATTCATTGATAAATTTTTCTTTAATCATGTTTGAACCCCTGGTTACAACGTTTTTCTCTGTGTTGGAATAGTTTATTTTTTCAGAAAACGTCATTTCATTGTATCGCTTAGCTATCATGGTCATCATATCATGTTATTTTATCTTAACTTGAAGCAACTCCGAAATTACTGAAGAACTTACAACATACCAAACAGGTTAGACCAAAATGGTTTGCAGGTCTGCAAGTTGAAAAAAGAGGCACGCAAACGTATTAAAACCGAATAGAAGAAACGCAAACATGCTTCGTGTAAACCTGTGGGGCTTTTCCGAATAATGCAATATCGAAACGTCACTACATAAGTTCATAAAACTGTGGTGAAGAAATCTGCTTACAAAACTTAGCAACGTGTCACATGATTAATTTGACAAAGAGAAAAAAGGTTTTGTGATGAAAGAATGAATAGCTATAATCAGGCCGAGGTGTGAGTCTCTATAAGGCAGAGAGCAATAAGGCCCAGATTTAGCCATTCTCTTTGAACAGTTGTTTCATTAATACGGCCTCCTAACCTAAATACCAACGAGTACAACCAAAAAGGAAGCAGTGATCAGCTGATGTTGGATGTCAGATATAAAAGAAAGATGTTTATTTTTTTCTGGAAGAGAAATACTTCGACTCTCGGGACCCGCCCCCGAGAGAAACAATTTTTTTTCCCGATTTGAGCAGCTTTTGTACTTCAACATTTTAGTGCTTGTGATGATTTTACGGGGTTCCGCCATATTTTTCCGAAGAACATACTTTAAATGTTGGCGTTCAAATTGATACTATTGGTGTCCTGTTCATTCTCTCAAAATACTTGTCAAACTGCTTCACTAAATTGTCAATCTACGAGGTCTTGGTACAGAGACATAAAGCATAGCGACCTGAATGCTTTGGTTGCCAGCGGAATGTCTTTTAAACCAAATAAATTCAAAATCTAGAACAAAGCAAGTAAGTCGATGATCTAGACCAGGCGCGTTGGGGGCGGTCATATAGAGGGCCGAAATTAATGGACCCGACTTGATTCAAGTCACGTGAAACTTTTGGCCTTCAACAAACCTTTTAATTTCGCCTTATACCCTTTGCAAAGCTGAGTTGACAATGCCGAGTGATCTGCCACCGATCAGGGGGTATTCGGTTAATTCAGCGGAGAGAGAAAAACAAGAACATATTTCTCTCTTGATTATGGTAAATTTTTATAGATTCAAGAAAAACATTTCAAACGGATTTTCAAAATAATTAAAACTGCTTTTGAGTAACAAGTCTGCTATAGTCAAAATCGAAAACAACACTTTGGAGGAAATTATGGATCAAAAACGATATAACCAGAAATGATGACAATCGGAGAAATGACACAGCCTTAGAGTTTTGAAATAACAGAAATGAGATAATTCTGGATCTTGTAAATGTTACTTGTTCTTGAACCCCATTTGGTTGAGCTAGTCATATCAAGATTAAGTGCTACAACAACAAGGGCGATCAGAGGGAGACAAAACGGGCGATGGCCTAAGGCATCCAAGGCAGGGGGGCATCCAAAGAGTGAATTTACAAAAATTTTATTTCAATAAAATGTTGTAACTAGATGCTTCTTCGCATTTCAAGTCTCTTAATATATGCTGCATGGATCTGATGTGAACTTGCCTGTGGGGGCATTCAAGCGCATTTTAAGTGATTCCAGAGAGAGATGAAGCACTTCCATCGTTATCTTTAGGCCTTTCAACTTTTCGCTCTGCCCCCTTGCTAAGCTTGCCAATTCCGGCTGGCCTATTGCTATTCTGCAACTTGAAGTCTTCAAAATATCTCTCTATTCTCCCTAGAACCTGGGTTGTGAAACTGGGCATAACCAAAACAAGCGGTCAGTACAGTTAACAAAAACCGAGACCTCTTAAAACTTGCATTTTCACTGTTAGATTTATAAGTAAAAAACGCTTCATGTTACTATGGTGTCTCGTCTCCTTGGTTTTATTTTTGGTGGCAATGCGAATTGTGTCACACGACTATGTCATGCGTTGCGATTTGGCGAAAGGTTTATTTGCTTTCAATTGTTGGAAAAACAGCTTGACTTTAATCAGCATACTGTAGAAAAAGAATGCCTTTCAGTCGATGTAAACATGAAGTAGTTCAAATATTTTCCGGTAAGAGACCTCAGTTGGGAAAGAGAAATATATGCGTGTAAGAACTGCTTATAAGTTCTAGTAGTATACAAAGAGTTACTTCTTTATTATGGCATCCTTGGCAATTTGTTGATAGTTCAATAAAAGGGCAGCAATGGGTCAAACTGCTTGTTTTCACAATTTAAGAGACTATTTATAATACACAAACTAGACAACTTGATTTCCTATCATGCCTCACAAGTGTGTTTTTGGTGGGTTTATCTGATACTTATTTACATGCATAAGTGCAATATCTGGTTCCTCAATGCATACCCATTACTAAAAGAAATTTCCCTATAAAAATATGCCTCAGTCCCACAGAATAAAGCAAATTATTAACAACTAACACATTAAAAACAAAAAGTGCTGTTCGAAATATTTTTAATTTTATTTTTAAAGACTTGTTCTTTGTCGAAACTAGCTTTTACGTATTTCACATACGTGTGTTTCTCACATTCGCCAATGCAAGGTTAAAATTAGTAGGAGGGCGTACAAGAAAGCAGTTGCCCCAGAAATAACAAGAGCTGTGCACGCCCCTGTGCAACACAGTTCAGCTTATCAGTAACAAATACATTACATGGAAGCGCTAACACAAGTTGCCTTAAATCACTCATTGGAAACTGTCGAAACGGTAAAGCACACATGCATCAAGAATACCTCTGCAGCCTTGAAATTTATGGAAGAATCACGCTTCTGATATTTTTCGCAGCCACTCACAGCACACTGTGTAACATCTATCCTCTTTTAAAGTACTATTTCTGCTCACAACATCTGAGCAACACTGAGCCACATATCTTCAATATACTACTGCAAACGATACGACGGAAAACGAGCAGACCAACTGGTTCAGGACGATGACGTTCCTGTCTTTGTTGCACATTTTTCCTGTGTTTTTTGCAGTTTGCAAATAATAAAAGTTTGTTGCCAAATACCGACGTAAGGAACACCGTCGACCCCGCTTGCTGCTAAGCGCGCTGCTGCATTTGTGCAAAAAGTGCTGCGTCAATCGATGTTATCTGTAATGCGATGTTTCGTTTGTCGGGGATCCCTTTTTCAATGCATGTTTGCAGTTGACACTACTGCAGAGTATTTGGGTGTTCGTGGTAGGGTATTACTCTTCATCAAAGACACTGCAGTGAACAAAGCAGGTGGATTTCAATTAAATATATCTAGGAAAGCATAAACACCTACATGTCGGATTTGAGCTTGTGCATAGCTATGCATGGTTCACACTTCTAAGACTAAAGGTCAGATGAACTGCAAATGCCATTGCTAAATTCAAAAAACCCTACACAAATCCCTAAGCTTTGAAATTTGGAAGGATCAGTGACATCAGCAAGGAAAGCAGCAATTAATTCGTTTCTCCTGGCATTTCTTAAAAAGAAAAAGAAAAATTATTGATTTGGAAGAGCAACATTCTAAGAACAACTTCAAAATTCAATGGCTGCAGGTCAGTGTTTTGAACTTGATACTCATAATCTGATAACATTTTCTTGCAGTTCCAAAAAAACAACAATTGTCTGTTGAGGATTGCAGATGTATAATGTCTCAAAATGGATGCTTTTGGGTTAGAAACAATTGAACATGGTGTTGGAATTGTATACTGTTCTAAAACAACCACGAACTCTTTGTCGAATCCATAACAAGTCAAGGACGACGCCACCAGATGAAAGTCACTACAGATACGAAAGCGCACGAAGTTTTGGGACATTTAACATAAACATTTGTCAAACTTTTTGACGAAACTTTTAAATCTTCCCAATTTTTGAGAGAATCCTTTGTTTTTTTTGTCAAAAACAGTTCTTCTTCTTTCGTTTGAGCGAGTTCTTCTTTTATCCACTGCTAGCCTAGATATTGGGGCAGGTGTTGAGCAGCCATTCGGTTGTCTCATCGTCCAGAACCATCAGGCCGTGCAGTCTGTGGGGAGGTCGATGGATTAGACAGTGGAGGAAGACATGGTCGACGGTTTGTTCTGCACCACACTTACAGGCCGCAGAAAAGGCCATACCCCATTTGTACAGGCAGGAGCGGAAACGTCCGACACCGTTGCGGAGGCGGTTGAACCGGACCCAGGCTCTTCTTGGGAGGGTCATTCCAGGGGTGTGTGTACCGGTGTCTGGAACTGAAGTGCGGAGTCTTGTGGGCTTGTCCGCCCACTCCGCGTTCCATTGATGATCGGCCCACTGCGCCGCACGTATGTTGTTGTTGTCA
>Ga0210059_1006189_pt1 | contig 19223 bp, 11 predicted proteins | sample Ectturendosymbi2_FD_188042 | JGI IMG/M metagenome (GOLD analysis project Ga0210059, IMG submission 188042) | Ecteinascidia turbinata endosymbiont from Florida, USA - Sample 2 (SPAdes) (version 2) | ecosystem: Host-associated > Tunicates > Ascidians > Unclassified | place: Key West, Florida... | reverse complement strand
TTCAAACTTGCACATATCTCTATTCAAGTATGTACTTTCCACGATGGGTGTAAGCAAGGAATCGATCAGCAAATTTTTAATAGGAAATCGATTTCACGTAAAATTACGCATCCTCAGTCCTGAAAAATGCAAGCAAAGCTTACAGGTGAAAAGTTGAAAGGCTGAAGTAACAGCAGAGAAAAAACAAACTCAAGACTACAATCGAAACTTGGTAATACAAGCTCATAAATCATAACATCTTAACAAGATGTTAACTATTCTGAGGATGCGTAATCTTACGTTGTGTAATTTTATGCGTAATTTTACATAAGGATGCGTAATTTTACTTAACTATTCTGCAGTGTGAGCTCAGCTGCAATATGCAAACAAAAATGCCCTAATCAGCATCATCACATAGGACAGTGGTTCTTAACCATTACAAACATGCCGAACCCTTACATAGTTTTCCAAGTTTTTGTCGAACCCCATTTTTGCCCAGTATAACAGAAAGTAAGAATGGGTTACTGAAATCAATCAACAGTTTATATTTAATTTTACAGTAATCCTCGCTTACTAGCCCACACACTTCACACTTTGAGAACCGGCGTACGATATATTCGTACTTCGATTTCGGCCTAAAAAACAGTAGTTTTCGGTTGCCTTACCAACACCCTAGCTCCTCCACCGATTGTGCTAGAAAGCTGTCCAATGGCTCAAACGGATCAGCCAGTCTAGTAGATTGCACTCGAAAAAATGTTTGGTTGCGGGGTGCGGATTTTTTGTGACTGACGTCATAAGTGAAGTAGTTTTGGGGTCATTTTGGCCTGGCCTAGAGCCCAACCGCTAGGACAAAGTGTTTCGCTGAAGTTTTCATTGGAAACTAGGCTCGAGTCCAAGTCTTTTGAGCCTTTGATCGACTTTCTAGCGTTTCTGGTGCAAAAGTTATGATCTAAAATAAACAAATTAATTAATTATCTAATTAGCTAATTAGTCAAATATTTCTACTAATTTACATCACAACTTTTGAACCCAAAACCACAGCAGGTCATCCAAAGTATCAAAAGACTCGGATTATAGCCTAGTTTCCAGTAAAAACTTCAGCGAAATACTACCACCTAACAGTTAGCGCCCAGGGCCAAGCAAAGTGGGCCAAGGTAGCCTAAAAGTCCTCCACTTATGACGTCACTCACAAAAAAACTGCACCCCCAAGCAAAAAATTTTTTTTCGAGTGCAGACTAAAGACTTGCTGCGTCTTTTGAGACTTTTACCGGGTCTGTACAGCATACCAGACCGGAGAAATTCCCGCGCAAAGCCACGTGCGTTTAGGCGGTTTTTGCCAAAAATCCCCGAATCCTAGTGGACGCCAAAGTGTCAAGAACTACTGACTTAGGATAACAGTCACTTATTCTTGCCTGCAGATGTGACAAAAAACAAAAAGCTAAAAGCTTTTAATCAACCCACAAAATTGACAAGGATTTAGTTGCATGGAACGTATATCAACACAAAGTTATATGTGCTTACCTTTTTTTTGTTTTCTTTATGTTGCTTTCATCAGACATTTGCCCTTTACGTTTTTTGCTTTGCAATGGCATGGTGAGAACCGTTAGAAATGAAGAAAGGATAAATTTGTACAAGCAGTGCTGTGAAATTCCAGTTCTTGAACAAGAGTACTTGCATGGAACAGTTGGAAAGACAAGTGATGTGAATGAAGAAGCTGACCACACAGATGATATACAGACACTGAGTCAGAATAAGGTTACAGTCGGTTTGAACAATATAATTCTCAGGTTTATGTAGTAGCTGTATCACTGCCAACCAGCCTCCTAACAGATTGCTTGCAAACTACCTACACTATGTTGAGTGCAATTACATTTCAAAATCTGCAATCCTTTTTATTCAAGAATTTATTTTGTACCTGAGGCAGGATTTATACCTAAATAATAAAAAGCAACAAGTATTTTACCAAAAATAAACAGCTGCTACAACATCAAGTGGTTTATGAGAGTTTTCAACGTACTAAAGTCTCAGTAAAATTCTCTTCTAATATAATATATACACTGTATAGTGCAACCAACTTTCTGAAAAATGTGGGATTTGGAATTGTGTTGTTAAAATCATTCTGTGACATTAGAAGAGTGAGTACAGGATGTTGTCAGCTAGACGAGTGGCCAATTAATAGAAAGTATATAAATGCAACAGAAAATAAACGTAAGTGTCAAACGCATGGGGTATTCTATTATAATTCAACAAAATGAGTGTAACCTCTACTCTCAGATTTACACTATTTTCAGATTATGTTATTCCCGACAATATTTTATGTAAAACAAAACAAAAATTTCAAATTTGGTCCACAGGTGTCCACTAAGATACGGGTGTTTAAAGCTTTGGTCACCACTAGGTGGTCTTTTGATACTTTGGATGACCTGCTGGGGTGTCAGGTTCAAAAGTCATGGTCCAAAGTAATATAAATATTTGACTAATTAACTAATTAGATAATTAATTAATTTGTTTATTCTAGATCATAACTTTTCAACCAGAAACGCTAGAAAGTCAATCAAAGGCTCAAAAGACTCGGACTCAAGCCTAGTTTCCAATAAAAACTTCAGCGAAATACTTTGGTCTAGCGGTTGGGCCCTAGGCCAGGTAATATGAACCAAAATGGCCCCAAAACTACTTAACTTATTACGTCACTCACAAAAAATTCACAACCCTCAACCAAAAAATGTTTTTTCGACTGCAGACTAGAAGACTGGCCGATCCGTGTGAGCCCTTGAACAGCTCCCTAGCACAATCGGCAGAGGAGCTATGGCGTTGGTAAGGCAACCAAAAACTGCTGTTTTTTTAAGCTGAAATCTAGGTACGAATATATCGTATGCCGGCTCTCAAAGTGTTAAAAGACTCAGATAACAGCGTAGGTTTCTTATAAAAACTTTGAGCCAAAAAATTCCATCTAGTGCAGCTATGCCCGACCCAAATGGCTTACTGAACCAATAATTATGCCACTATCTTAACCAGGGCCGCACATTGAAGGACATATCAATGAGGGCTACACTTTGAATGGGTTACTTTGATGTTAGCAAACTAAATTTAGCTTAACCTAATGTACTGAAAGCATTCGAATCCTAACCACAATGGTAACAGAAGTGATAAAGTGGCACTGAGGGCTACTTGGATCAAAAATTTCAAATCCAAGATTATCAAAATAAGGACTGGTTGTCAACATGTAGGATACTTCCACAGCAGCTGAAACCTAAACTGGGCCGCACACAACCTTCAAATGGGCCACAGGTTGGACATAGCTGATCTGGTGGTTGGCGCCCAGGACCAGTAACCTGAGCCAAAATGGCCTGCAACCTACCCACTTATGACATCACCCACAAAAAAAATGCAAAACCTTCCAATTTTTTTCAATGAAATCTAGAAGATTCACCACATCTTTTGAGGGTTTGAACAGCTCTCTGGCACAATCACCCAGCAGGTTATAGAGTTGCAAACTGGCACCAAAATAGTAGCTGATTGTATAATTTCGAAGTACGAATATTTTGTACACCAGCACGAAGGTGTTAAAGGTTTAATCACACAGCTTAGTATTGTGATGATAATCTGTATGTAGTAGGCAATCTACTGGTTACAAAGTTAATTTTAAAAGCAGAATGTGACCAAACCTATTGTTTTTAATTAAAGCACATTGCAAATGCATAGTTTCGCCATTTGAAAACAACACCTTGCCTTAATATCAAGGAAGATTTCAAATGCTAGTTGAGAAATCACAGTGTATTCCAGGATAATGGCCTTTGTTTAATACAACAGGTATTTTGAACTCATTTTGAGTCCAAGCAAGCGGCACTAAGCTTCACTGTGGCAGCAAGCAACAATAGAGATCAGATGCTGTGGGGGGTCACTATATTAATGCTTATTCATGCCACATACATATAGGTGCTATTCTTAACACACATCCCGTTTATGGTGCATTGCGCATTTGACGAAGCACCAATCAAGAATCTTTAACAACGTTAGGCTTGATATATCCTGGTAGGTTATAAGGGAATATTTTACTTTTTGGTACTGTCTTCATTTCTGCCAATTGGACTATGCCTCTTATAACATTAATCAAACACTAGGCCTCAATAATGATCAACATCACTAGACTTCACATGTTTTGGAAATGCTTGTAGCTAGGGTTTGCTGTTGTATTTATCTTCCATTTCTTTGTTTTTCTTTACAATATAGTCTATGCTGTATGTGGTAAATCATTTTTCCCAATATTTATTTTTCCACTGGCTCCACAGCACAAATTCCTGATTGCTGAAGAGCAAAAATAATTTGCTTGAATGTGAGAATGATAAGGCAACCAGGGCAGAGTTTCATTTTAGCTTGTCTTACACTTTCGGTCATGCCCAGCTGCTTTACTTCAATTACAATTTGACCATCGAACTGTAAACCATGAAAATAAAATTACCTAATTGTCAAGGGATGCATAATGGAGCAAGCAGGTCCAGAGTTTTTTAGTATTTTTTCTAACAAGAGTCTTCACTACTACCACTTTAAGCTTGCAGTTAACACTTTGCATGCTATATGGCGACGACCATGTTGCGATGCATGTGTCATAGCGTGTGGCGGGTCGTGACCCCATGGCATAAAATACACTATAAAAGTGCCACCAGAAATGCTCATCTACTACTTGAATTGATCACACAGGTGGTTTGTGATTGCCCTGAGAAATTTGGAAAGCTTTTTCTTTGTCAATGAGGTTCACAACAACTTAGAGAATAGAGATAATTGGAGGAACAGTCTACAACAGTGTTCACCACAATTTCATGCTGTGATAAACTCATTTCACACTGAAATCCAACATTGTTGGTTTGCGATTAGTTTTGTGCTGCTAAACTTTTAAGAGTTTAATTCTAGGTTCAAAAACTAATGGTATGAGTGCTGAAGATTGCCATTATTCCAGGAACAGCCTGAAAAAAGTGCCTCGGCGAAAGTGAAAATTGTGCAAAAAGTGTGGTAAATGCATAGACACTCAGCTCTAGTGCATGTAGGGTTTCACTGTGCATGATACCATGTTTCAATGAATAACACATGTTGCAACATGTCGATATGAGGGAAACTGAATGGCCCCTAAGTTCTAAGCATATTTTCGGACAGTGTATTATTTTATCATGCATTTTAAATAAAAAAGTACTCAAATTCATTTTAACGCTTACTTTCCTCATATTAGAAACTGTTTGGCTAGGCTGCGGGGTCTACAGAAAATTGCATACTTTAATTGGGGGTCAACATGCAGAAAAGTTTGAGAACCACTGCTCTAGACAAATCACAGTGAAAATGGTCATAGGATTTTAGTACCTGATTTTCAACAAAGTTGTTTGCAAATGGTTTAGCAATGCGTTTCTCAAACAGTATGTACCAGCTAACAGGCTACGGTTGCCATGCTGTAATACATCACAGAGACGTCACAGAAATTAAAAAATGACAATCACTGAAGGTGGTCTGAAATAGGTAAATTTTTTCATGTTTCTGATTTTCTCATAGCTGCTCTATTTCATAAGTTATGTTCAAAAGATAAATGGAAAGCCATGAAGCAGTTTCAAGCCAGACACTACTTTGCACACTATGTAACTAATTGGGGCCACACACAACACTATTTCTCATGCTAAGGTACAAAACATTGATGCAATAGCACCACATGTAATGTGTTACTGAAAATTTAAAGTTACACTAAAAGAAAATTTGTGAAAAAATGCATGTTGAGTGTGGTGGTTTTGTTGCTCGCGGTGGACTTCATCGATTGCTGATTGATTAGTTCATTGATTGCTCGCCTCATCGCATTGCCTTGTTTGCATATTTTGTGTCGAACGTGTGTGCTAGTGTCAGACCGTGTGGAGTTACTGACTAGGCGGCTGCTGTGCTTACTGTCTTACATTGCAGATGCCTCTACATAGCCAGTGTTTCTTGGTTTAATAAAGCCTAGTGAAAACCTGATTTTGCTGATGATATTGCCGTAACAATTTAGTCTTTCTCATACAACCATCCAAAAAAGAGTAGAAGACATTGCAACTAATTTAAGCAAACAGTTGAAATAAAAAGAGATATTCATTTGTTGTCAATGGAAGTACAGAGACAGCAATAGTTTTAATTTTTACAAAGGATATTGATAAAGATTTTAATTCAACTTTAAGAGTTTGTGGTATACACTTGACAAAAAATCAAACTCTGGAAAAGATTTGTATAACAAAATAGTCGATTGCATTAATAGCAAACTATCAAGTGAGTTTTCAGTATATTGATTAGAATATCCACTGGCAGTGTTCCTGTGCATGGAAGAAAGCTGCAATCAAATGGTTTTTCTGCAATAGAATCAGTCATCACTACATCATTAACAGGTTTCATGCAGCAAGATTTTGGAGTTGGATCCTGTAATTTCTGACATGTCTCAATTGTGAGCTACACTCCAAGTAGGCATTTGAAAAAATGGCATGTTTAAGTCAATTATCGAGGAGGCTAGTACAGATTACACTGATTATACATAGTTGAGTCAAGCACAAGTAGTATAAAAGTTTTTGGAAACAAAGCTAAGAACAATGAGCCACATATGAACGTTCAATGCTTTGAAAAATGATGTAGCAAGGTTTTTGGAAACAAAGCTAAAGGCAACTATTGAAATAAAGGATTCATCATGAAAAAAAGATTCAAGCTTTGCAATATTATGTCACACTTAAATGATGCTAATATTAAACTACAAGATGAACAAGAGCTAATTTCGACCCCTCTGCTACAATTACCAATTTCACTACTGGTTTATGTATCTGTACGGAACAGAATTGCTGAAACAGATACAGGTACCAGTTTATTATGCACAGATTCAGATCTGTTTCAATTAGATATGAGATGTAATCTTTTTCTATTGAAAGTTTGTATATATCAAAAAATATGAAGAGAAACATTTAACAAATGAAGCACTTATTTAGGCTTTAACTGCAATATGTGTTGTGTGAAACTAGTATAGATGTGGTGGTAAACTCTTAAAACTGCCAGGTACCAAATGCCATTTCTCAGGAAAAAAACTAGTAGTGAAAGTGTGAAAAAGTTACAAGTTGCACCTTTCAAAAACTCAACTTTTAGGGAGATAATACCTGAGAATATCAAAAGTGTCTTGTGCACTACCAAAAAAACATACAACCAATGTGTGACTCGACCTGCAACTCTTTGCACAGCAGCACTAGTTACCACTCAGCCACATTGACGGTGATGTTTGTGAACGTCTCCAATGAAGTTTTATATCTGTCACAAAATCGGATACAAGATACAGTATTTTTGTCCTTTGAAACCGAAAACCAGATAGTCCTTTGGACCAGCGCTCTCTAACTGGTATTAATGGTGCACCCTAGGGTGCACCAAAATATGCATTTCTTTTAACTATTTCACCAGAGTGCTTTCAACACAATCACCATGAAACAACTATTGGTATCACTTCACTTAGGAAATGTTTAGAGTCAGTAACTGCCAACTGTTACGTATGGTCAAATGTTAGGTAGCCAGCAACCATGCGATTCAGTGCATGGTTGCACATGGTTAGGTTTAGTCACCAAAAATAGAAAGCAACTTCAGACTTTCTTGTTATAATTTTAGGGTGAATATGTAAGAATAAAGCAATATATATTGGCAGTGATATTAGCTCTATACAACACTGGGAATGAGATAGGAATTGTAGTCGGTGCAATCCTTTGTTTTATTGCATCCAGGATTTTCCATGCCAAGATGTGCATGGTGCAGAACTACCTGCTGCAATAAAACAAAGGATTAAACACCTAGCTCATCACTTCAGTTTAACTGGGTCTTTAGACTTCTAAGTGTAAGGTTTAGAGCAGTGGTTGTTCAAAGTGGATGAAATCGTCCCCTTGGGGGCAATTGTGAGAGAAAAAATAAACAATGGAGACGATAGGGGAACAAAACAACACAAAGGGATTGAAAATGCTTAACCATTAATCAATCACTGCATTAACATCAGCAGCCTACTATTATGACTTGTTAATTTTTTGCAAATTTTAATTTACTATGATAATCGCTGGAGGTTGTTGCTGAAGCAATTTATCTGTTAATTTTTTTATCTGGATCCTCTATGTACCTGGCTACAGCATGGATCATTTTCAAAGAATTCTGAACATAATATTAGCTTCATAATACAATTGCTTGGCTCAGCTATTTAATACTTTTCTTTAAATTTACTATATACCTTGTTGTTGCTCTATCAAACTTGGGGGGTAAAAACTATGTGTCAAGAGTAAAAAGGGGATGATGCAATAAAAAAGTTTGAGAAACACTGGTTTAGAGCTTTAGGTTTACAGGTTTGAGGTTTTAGCATAAACTTTGGGTTTTGAGTTTTACATGTAGGGTTTACCAACTTAAGAGTTTCAGGTTTATGGTTTTGCAAGTTTAGGGTTGTATAGGTTATTCAGCATTCTTTGATCAATTGAACTGGGCTAATTTAGCTCCCATGTATTGCATTTCTTCATTAAACATTTCAGTTGGTTTCATTGTTTTTTAAACAACAAGTTTAGATTTCTATATTAAACAACTTTAAATGCATCAAAACTATGAAATCCTGAGCCACAAGTAATGTTCAACCACGTCCTTAGTCATGTGACCATGAATCATCAGCATCATAACTGCTAACTCGAGTTGCAATTTCAGGCTTAATATTTTAATGAGGTGCAATATGGAGATGTTGCTGAAGAGTCATATACAATGTGAATGTGAAAAAAAAACTCTGTTATTTTACATGTTATATACGGTACGTATGCTTGCCTCAACAAAAGCTCAAATTATGATTCTTCACCTTAAAAAATGCTCACATCTTGTCACCACACTGTCAATACGCTTCAGTGATTTTGCTGTTTACACAAATAAAAAGGGGGACAACCATTGTTTCCCACAATGACTGTGCCTAGAGTACAAACCCCCTCCCACCCCGCATCAACTGCAATCTGCACCTACCCTGCACACATTGTAGTGCAGGTTCCCACACCCATCCCGCAAATGCGGGTACCCACAACCCAGCTGGTGGGTTAACCTGCCCCACGCAGGACTTCAGTAGCTACCTGAGGTGAGCGGATATTGATTTTTTTAATTCCTGATCCATATCTGAAAAAATTTTTGCATGTCCGTATTCAATCCTTATCTGAAGATTTCAGAAATTTAGTATCCAATATCTGCCTGCAGTAGACTACACTGCGGTTGGTAGAAACATGAGTAAACCGAAACCAAACCCTTAAGCGTAATCCCTAAATCTAACACTTAAGGCAGTGTCTAAACGACCGCATCTGTTTTTTCCAGATACGGTTGTACAGAAAAACCAAATGCGGTCGTTTAGACACTGCCAACACTTAAACCTCAACTGTAAATAAGTTTGGAAACTCTTCCAAGTAAACAAAAACTGGTACCATGAAAAGTGCAGTCACTATTACCAAAACAAAAGGTCCCTGATCATGGCAAGTTTCAACACAAAAACCATTCACACAGTAAGACTTGCCTTTATATGACTATCATTAGGCATACCATACGTCCTGTGTTAGCCGGGATAGTCCCGGTTTAAGGGCTTTGTCCCGGCGTCCTAGTCAGTCAACCAAAATGTCCCGGTTGAGCATTCAGTCAGCCATCATGAATAACATGTGGCCTGGCAACAGAAGCAGAATGCTGGAGAAGAATGTGAAAGCCCTTAACACTTGTAAAATTAATACTGGCTTTTCTTGCTGTGATTTTTACAAGAAAATAAAATCGAACAAAGTATTTCTGAAGAAAGTATTGTCTACAGAAAAGTATGATTGGGCAAATGTGTAAATTTGCAAATGCTTGAACATTGTTTTTTTTAGTGAAATGTATTATTTTAGTTTCTTGGTGTCTTCCCTGTAGGAATCCAAACAACTACATACTCCAAGTGAGATATGAACCTCAGTTGTCTGATAAAGCGCATTGTTCTGAAACGTCCCGGTTTAGCATCACAAAAATATGGTATGGCTAACTTTCATGACAGTGCTGCTAATGTGACAAACTCAGCGTTTTATTATTCTAACCGTGTCACCACCAGTGGAACTATAACCATGAAACCACGTCCAAACAAAAACACCCAGTCATTTTGTGACCCAATCCATAATAAAAATAACATTATATGTTGTGCACTTTCAATCGGAAAAACAGAAAAGTAGTGTGCAGTTTCCTGCCAGAGGTATAAATCTGCTGTGGTTATTTTTCCATTTGAACTGTGGTGTGTCTGGCTTTGTCCACTTATAACACTGAGTTCGTGACACTAGCAGTTGGTATGATGTACTTACTTGGTCAAGTGACAGTTCCTGATGTACGAGTGGTTATCGTTTAGGTTTGTTGTTTCGGCTCTACTAATAGAGACAACTCTTTTTATGGGAAAACTTTTGATGTAAGCTACCCTAATTTTTAAAATTTGAAAACCAAACACAGGTTTACTATTTGGGTTAGGATTTTGGGTTATATAGCAAAGACAGTTCGCTAATCAAAGGATATAGCCCTTGTCATGTGACCAATTCAACCAATCTGGTTCAGCTAATGGCAAAAGAGCTTCAGCATTCAATCAATTGGTAAAATAAAGCAATAGCTTTTGTAACACTAAGAGTAGATCACAGTAGTATAAAATATAGTAAAACTATGTAGCTTACAAAATCTACAAATTCAAACTGTCTTTTAGCAAAGGTTGACTGCATAAAACTTAAGGAAGAATGTTCAAAGGCATAACAGACACTTTGCCTTCAGTCTGTGCATCACTTACCAAACACTGTAGGCTACAACACATGTGATCTACCTAACTTTGGCATTTTGTATTTGTGACTTTATTACTGACCAGTCGATCGCGAGTTCTCAAGAAATTTTCTAGACGGTCCCAGTCGAAGACTAGTAGTTGCCCACCCATGAAATAGACTATTAGCCTACACAGACAATTATGCACACAAATGCCACTCAGCACAAAGCAGCATACCAGCAATATAAGAGCAACTTACAACTTCCACTTGGCCGGAAAATGTTAACGATAAAGTAACACGAATCACCATTGATTGTGATGAATGCAGCACACGACACACTGACAAAATAATTTTGATTTTTTGTGAATATAAAAACCATAGCAAAGAAAACACTACCACCACCATTGCAGAGACGAGCATTGGACTGGACTTGGATTGGACTGGATGCGGGCTGTAGCAAATTTTGTTGAATTTGGATTGGATCCGATCTGTAAATCATATCGAAAGTTAGGATCCGGTGCCAAGCGAAATTTCTGACTTCCCACCATGTACACCAGAGATGAGCGGATATTGATTTTTCAACTCCTGATCCATATCCGAAAAAATTTTTGGATGTCCACATCCAATCCTTATCCAAAAATTTTTGAAATTTAGTATCCGATATCCATCCGTATCTGAATGTGACACTGCCTAAATACGAAACAAACAGGCAGTAGTTGTAGGTCAGCCAATGGACCTTCATTTTTGAAAACTTATTCATCCATCGCCTGTAACATAACACAAATCCATTACAAGTGTGTAGTAAGCTGCACTATGCTTGGTAAAACTTTAATTTGGATTTATTAGTTTAATTCTTGCAATTTAATTTTGATTAATTAGTTCTTGCAGTTTAGTTTTGATTAATTAGTTTAATTCTTGCAATAGCAGTTTATTTGCATGTATGACACACTGTACAAGAGGTAGGTTCGCTGTTCTGGTGTCATGAAGTGGTGAGCTTGCAGTTTACTCATGTTCGCTACCTCGCATGCAGATGCAGGTTGCAAAGCTTGTGAGCGGATTGTTCGACCGTTACTCTTTACTGCGTAACAATAACGTGGAAACAAATCTTCAAAGGTTCAGTTATGGTCGTAGGCGTTTTGCCGCATGTGGCTGTTGAACGCAGTTATCTTTGGCAGAAAATGCTGCGAGACAGTGACTGCTAATAGTGGTAAGCTTCGTAGTTTTGTACTATGCAGTGCGAACAGAAGCATTGCTGCGCCAACGAAGCGCAATTTTTGCGACTGCTAGCGTAGCAGCAGGGGCGTAACGAGGTTAGATGGCCCCTGGGGCAAGAAGCAGATTTGGTGCCCCTATGTTTGAACCTGAGATCTTTCGGGCTTGTTGGGACTATATGGCGCCCCCATAGTGATTCGGCGCCCGGGGAATTGTGCCCCCCTTGTCCCTCTTCGTTACGCCCCTGCGTAGCAGGGGGCATTTTCGTTGAAGTGTTGAAAGGGCAAAGCATTTTGTGAGCGTGCATTGGCATTGTATCGTCAGCAACATGAAGAGGATAAGCAAAATATCGAACTTGCCCCCCTGGAAAGGCTTTTGCGGACGCCCGTGCTTCTGACTTGAAAAGTTCCTGGCATTTTTCCGACATGTTTTGATTGTTTCTTACCTGCAAATACAACAAAGAAAATATTCGAATTATAGAAATTTTAATAAACTACATCTTTCCAATATTCAAAGTCTCGAAACCTGAAACCTTCGAGACCGAGACGAGACCTGAAACCTTCGAGATCGAGACTCGCAAAAATCTCGAGACGAGTCTTGACCGAGACCAAGTCTCGAGACTCCATCACTGCCTGACATTTAACCAAAATGTTTTAATTTACACAGCACATATCAAAAAAGTAATTGCCAGAATATAAATCTTTATTCTGAGAAGTAAAATAACTGAAAAAGAATCATAGGTCAGAAATTTCGCTTGATACAGGGCCGGCTTTGGGCTGAGTTAATGGAAAAGAAATGAGGCATTTTTGTTGTGAAAAGGCTGCATTTTTTAAATATTTTGGACTTCATTTGGACTTGAATTCTACATTTGAAAAATATTTTGGACTGCGGTTGGACTTGGACTGAGTTTTTAAAAACAGGACTGGATCTGGATCCCTAAATATGACAGTCCCCTCATCTCTGCATCATCGGTAACATCTTGAATCACTCTCAATGAAATCTCGTTATAGAAATCAAACAAATATTCTGATCCTGTCCTGATCCAATATTTTTCAAAAATAAATATCCAATTCCTGATCCGAAAAAATCGCAAGTATCCTGCAGCACATCCAATTCTGATCCTGTCACATGCTCACCTCTGGTGGTCGGAGCCATTTTCTTAGACTCGGATTCCGCTCCGGTTCCAAAATTTTTGAATCTGGATCCCGGTCCAGCAATTCTTCAAATTTTAGAATCCGACTCCTGTTCAGACTCCGGCTACAAAATTCACAGGAATTTTGATTAAAAGGTGTTCTTGTTAGGTATCTTGTCCATTCAATGCAAACCAGACGCGATCGACCAAGTGACACTCGGCGATCAACCTGTCAATGCGATCAATCTATTTGCCACCCTAGTCTATCTATTTGCCACCCCGGTCTACATTTCTTTTTGGTTAGAACTTTGAACATTCTTCCTCAGGTTTTATGCAGTCAACCTTTGCTAAAAGACAGTTTGAGTTTGTAGTTTTTGTAAGTTACATAGTTTTACTATATTTTATACTGTGACCTACTCTCAGTGTTACAAAATCTATTTTCTTTATTTTACCAATTGATTGAATGCTGGAGCATTTTTGCCATTAGCTGAACCAGATTGGATGAAAACTGGTCACATGACAAGGGCTATATCCTTGGACTAGCTGATCTTTTGCCATATATCCTAAAACCCTAACCCAAATAGTAAACCTGTGTCTGGTTTTAACAACTTATTCAAAAAGTGCTGTAGCTTACACCAAAAGCTTTCTCATGAAAAGAGTCGTCTGTATTAGGTAAGACGAAACAACAATGCTGAGAACCCAAACGACGACCACTCGCACAGCAAGAACTCCCACTCGACCCGGTTCATCGTACCAACTGCTAGTGCCAAGCGCCAAACTCAGTGTTATAATTGGACAATGAAAGATGCACTATTTTTTAAATGGAAAAATAATCACAGCAGAGCTATACCTCTGGTGGCAAAATACACACTACTTTTCTGTTTTTCCGGTTGAAAGTGCACAACATATAATGTTATTTTTACGGATTGGGTCAAAAAATGACAAGGTGATTTATATGGAAGTGGCTATAGGTCCGCTGGCGGTGAAACGGTTAGAATAAACGTTGAGTTTGTCACATTAGCAGCACTGTCATGGCAGTCAGGTAGAGATATCTTACTGTGTGAATGGTTTTAGCGTTGACTTTTGCCATACTCGGGCATCTTTCGTTTTGGTTGTTGTGGTTGCACTTTTCATTTTCATGGTACCAGTTTTTATTAACTTTTTTGAAAGTTTCCAAACGTTTGTGACAGATTTGCGGTTTAGGCTGGACAAGCGTTAGGTTTAGGTATTAGCTTCAAGAATTAGGTTTATGTTTAGTAGTTTCTGCGAAGCGCAGTGTAGTCTACTGCAGAGATGAGCGCGGATCAGGACTGGATCGGACTGGATCAGGACTGAAGCCAATTTTTGCCGGAACAAGAGTGGATCGGAATGCAATTTTTTTGAAAATTGGCGGATCAGGACTGGATCGGACCTTGAAAATTTTTGCTTTTTAATGTGATTATTCTGAAAATGTCAAAAATTTTAGTTGTGATTGGATTTCACAGGTTTGCTAAAATGTAATGCATACTTTGCCATCAAATGCAAAAACTCTGCTGGGACTGTTTTGCAATTCGAACTGTAGCGTATCCACCTTTGTTCACATGTAACGTTGAGTTCAAGTAGCAACGTGAACATAGTTGAGTGGTTAGTCTCTATGCCTGCTGTGCAATTGTTCCTTGGTTCTACTCCCACCATTTTCTTTGGCTTGGCTTGTAGAGTTTGCAACTTTGAAAGAAGTGCTTCTAATGTACTTTTTCAAAAAGTTTAGGTTTAAGTTTAGGGTTTACCTTTAAGATTTAGATTTACGGATTAGGTTTCAGGCTTAGGTTTTAGGTTCAAGTTTTAGGTATTGAGTTTAGGTTCGAATTTTGGGTTTAGGTTTAAGTTTTGGGTTCAGGATTTGGGTTTAAGCTTTGGGTTTAGGTTTTGGGTTTAAGCTTTGGGTTTTGGTTTAGGTTTTGGGTTTGGTTTTAGGTTTAGGGTTTTAGGTCATGTAAGAAGGACCTTACGCTAATCCAAGTGTATCGTCCTTGTCACTTGACCAATCCAAGCAATCAGATGCTCATAATGGCAAAATAACTCCATCAGTGTTTTTCCCTCTATTGCCAAATAGACACTTCCTTGTTAAACTTTGGAAATGCAAAAAGGCTGTGTCTATTTTGCCACATGAGGCAAAAATATTGCTGGAACTATTTTTCCTTCAACTAATCGTATTTGGCTAAAGGTAAAATAGATCCAGCAGTTCTTTTGCTTTAGGAGGCAAAATAGAAATACATGATTTTACATTGGCGGATCAAGACTGGATTGGACTGGTGATTTTCAAAATTTTGCGGATCAGGACTGGATCGGATTCAATTTTATTGGATCAGGACTGGACTCGGACTGAAAAATTTCACAGTCCGCTCATCTCTGTCTACTGCACACTTGTCATGGACTATTGTCATGGTACAGGCGATGGATAAATAAGATTTCAAAAACCAAGGTCCACTGGTGGACTCAGCGTCGCATTTGGATGCGGATGAATATCGGATACGAAATTTCAGAAATTTTTGGATAAGGATTGAATATAGATATTCAAAAATTTTTCGGATATGGATCAGGAGTCAAAAAATCAATAACCGCTCGCCTCTGATGCACACCACTGCCACACATCTTACACAACACTTTAGAGACATTATATTCATCGAAGATAGAGGTGGCCGGAACAGGGCTCTCACAAATGCAACTCCAAAATTCCCTAGCAGGGTTGCCACGTTGTCACAAGCAAAAAAGGCGAGATCATCCCTTAAAAAAGCCAAATAGCACCAAAAAGAGACAAACGCAAAAGAAATACACAACGACACCTTTAAAACATCCTACCGTGCTTTTAAAAGGCAACATGTACATATTTTATACATAAAAAATAAAGCTCACTCCATTAATGAACTTTCGAAACTTTTGGTTTTGCTGAAGAGTAACCTGAAACTCCACACCTAGGCTACAAACATGAAGCAGCAGAACAAAAAACTACAAATCCTCGTGTAGAGTTTCCAATGAAAATTTATCATTCTATGTCAAGAAACAGTGTCTAGAAATCTGCCAGTGTCCAGAAATCCGCCAAAATCAACTTGAAATCTACCAAATCAACATAAAAAATGTAATTGGCCAAATAAAGCCAAATCTTGTTTGGCCTTTTTCAAAAAATAAAAAAAAGCCACAGTTCTTCATAAAAGACCAAATATTACAAATTCGGCCTCAAAACTCCAAACTGGAAACACTGATCCCTATAGCATTCCAAAAAATCCCTAAAAATCCGTAGATGTGTGGTGGTGCTTGCACCATAACATTGAAGTGCCATGATAAATGTTAAAAATGGAATCAAATACGATTTGCAAAATATACTGAAATAGTTCATTTCACTCATTTTCATATTTTTCCCAAAATCCATAAAAAGGGTCAAAAGTGTCAATCTATGTTCAAAATCCCTAAAAGTGAGGGCACTGGACCGGAGTCACTTTTTCAGACTCCTATTCCGTTCCTGTTACAAAATATTTGAATCCGGATCCGGATATTTTTCCAATTTTAGAATTCGTCTCTTGTTCAGACTCTGGCTACCATCGATCTAACCGAAATTTGTCCATGTTTTTACTTAAGAAATCATCACGCAGACTCCCGTTACTGCCGAAAATGAAAAGTAACTCCGGTTCGCATCCACTTTTTCACAAATTTTTGACTCCAGATCCGGGTCCTCAAAAAGGCAGAATCCTGCTGGAGATGACTCCGGCACCCGGATCTACAGCAACCTTTGGTCAAAGGTGGCCATGGATCCAATGTCATGTGGAATATCTGTCTTGCGAAATTTCTCACTTCACGCCAGAGATGAGCGAACTGTGAAATTTTTGAGTCCAGACCTGATCCGTAAAAATTGAATCCAATCCGATCCTGGTCCGCAATTTTTAATCATCAGTCCGATTCAGTCCTGATACGTCTATGAAAACCATGCTTTTATCCAGTGACTATTTTGCTTCACGTGACAAAATATCTGCTGGAGGTATTTTGCCATTGGTCAAGCACAAGTGGTTGAAGCATTTCCGCCACTATGGGAGGGATCTTGTGGGCTTAACACCTCTAAACAAAGTACCAACCCCCCCCCAATCGAAATATGAAACACTATGCAATGAATCAGTGGAGTTTTTATTAAACTGTCAATGTCAAGTCCCATGCACAAACGTAAAGACCTCTATTGAAGGCTTTCTGGCCACAGTTCTGGGTTGAATGCAAAATAGCTCCAGTGGTGCTTTTGTCCCATGAGGCAAAACAGACACTGCCTATATCGCATTTCCAAAAGTTGTGCAATTTGTAAAATAGGATTACAACTAAAAATTTTGATGTGGTTAAAATAATCACATTTGACACCTTCGCTGCCTGGTGGATTTTTCCTGTAAATCCCATATTTTCGTGAAACTTTGCAACTCCACAACTTGCCGGTCGATTGTGCTAGGCAGCTGTTCAACATAGGCGGATCCAGGATTTTTTTAGGGGGTCTCAAGGACGAGTTCATCCGGATGTGTACTGAGCGCACAGCAGTGAAGACCCAACTGCTCAGGTAAGTTTTTTTTTTAACAAACACGGCTAAATCGCATACTCACCACTGCCCAGGCTTACTTGGACGTTTCCGGAGGAGAAGCGGCTTTCAAAACAATTCAGAAATTATTCTCAAACTTACCTAACCTTAAAAAAGTACCTTGTTGAATGTCGGAAAAGTTTTATTATTAGCAAAACACACACAAAGTTCCACTTCAAAAAAACACGCAGGCAGGCATAGAAGTAACACAAAAACTACACCAAGAAACTAAAATGCAGTAGGCTAACATTTGTTGGGAGTGTGTGCAAGACTGCAAGGCCATGCCGTATTGTGTACGAAAATTACAGATGTTCATGGAATAGAAGTTCATTGGGTTCGGACTTAAAATTTGTTTATTTTCGGTACATTTTCCGATTTTTATTGCACATCACCAGGGGTGGAAAGAGGGGGGCAAGGGGGCACAATTCCCTGGGCGCCAAATCACTGCGGGGGACCAAAAAGTCACAATGTCCTAAGCACTTTCTTCACTACAATACATTATTTCCGAAAGACCTCAGGTTCAAACATGGGGGCGCCAAATTTGTTTCATGCCCCAGTCGCTACCTAATCTCGTTAAGCCCCTGCACATCAGGATTGTCCGGCCAAAATGGTGAAATTTGTTTACAAAAATACCTGCCCATCAGTGGCAAATTATCAATCGCAAACTATTTAAACAAAATGCTGTTGATTTGTCAAAGTCATTTGACCACAGACAATAACTTGAAGATCGAAAAAAACGTATATTATTTTGAAAATAAGCACAACGTTCCCTACTCCACGAAGAAAGCACTTGAGGTACGCGTAGAGACAAACATAACAAAAAACTCGAAAGCAATAATTATGCTGGCACTTTTCCCTGGAAGGTGTTTATTACAACACAAGGGCATTGAAAATTATATCAGACAATATTTTTCCACGTCACAGCGGGAAACGTGAAGTTTGCACTGAGTCAATGACAAACTTCTCATCCATTCAATTTAATGAACGAAACGCGACTATATCGCGGTAACGCAATTTTAAAAATATTGTACAGAAGGTTGAAAAAAATTATTAGAGACAGCAGAATTTATGTTGAAAAAGCATCTGATTATGTGCTGAGCTGAACTTTTGTCCAAAATTTGTTGCTGGCAGGTCTGATGCCAATCAGTAGACATCTTTAGCATAGCCTACAGCTAATCTAACGCACTTCATTTTAAGCCTACCTGACATGTAGGCTTCGTTTTGCGGTTAGGTTTGCTATTTTGGAATTTACGATGTTACTGTGCGTAGCCTACTAACCTAGCCTGTAGTTAACTACGTTGTAAGATCGTTGTAGCGTAATTTTAATGCCTTCACTGGCTGCACTCATTCATAAAAGCTTGTAGGAAAAAATAGTATGATCAGCAGTTTCTTCAACTTTTGTCCACAGTCTACTCAGTCCCGTCTCCACGGGGGGAGGCTTTGGTGGGCTTAGTCCCCCCAAACAAAGTTCCAAGACCCCGAATTGAAACATGACACACTAGAAATCAGTGGAGTTTTGTCAATTTGTAGAATGTCAAATCCCCCCCCC
>Ga0210059_1006188_pt1 | contig 19223 bp, 10 predicted proteins | sample Ectturendosymbi2_FD_188042 | JGI IMG/M metagenome (GOLD analysis project Ga0210059, IMG submission 188042) | Ecteinascidia turbinata endosymbiont from Florida, USA - Sample 2 (SPAdes) (version 2) | ecosystem: Host-associated > Tunicates > Ascidians > Unclassified | place: Key West, Florida... | reverse complement strand
TTTACACTGATCAGCTATTGTGCCATTGTATTCTCATTTGCTCTAATGTTCGCTAATGGTTGGTTTACTGCATGCGATGGCTTTTATGGTGCTTCTGCTTATTGGCTGAGTCATATGAAACAATAAACCATTACATTACTGCAATCAGCAGTCATTGTCTCGCTGCATTACCTGCCACAGATGTCTTCAACAGTCACATGCGGCTAAAGGCCTACTACCGCAACTTGAAGTGAAACTTTGTTGCCATGTTACTGTTACGCAATGAAGGCCAGTTTTAGAACTACCCGTACCCAAGTTTCGCAACCTATCTATGCAGGCAATGTAGCGGACACGAGCGAACTGCAAGCTCATCACTGCATAATACCACAACAGTGAACCCGGCTCTTGTGCAGTGTCACATCAGAAACTAAAACCGTCATTGCAATAACTAAGTCAATTCTCACTTCAGGTTTTCTAGAAATTTTTGGTTCTTAGTCCCAATTTCCAGGTGGTGGCAAATTCCCTTTCTGCCCCCCTACGGGCACTCATGAACACAGGGGAATGTCAAACACTGAAACAGCGCACCAACTGTACCTACTTCCACTTATCATCAAAGAGTAACCGACAGAGGGAAGAAATGAAGATATTTTAACATCAGGTTCTGAAGTAAATGGCTAAAATTGTCGGATGGAGATGCTCAGTGGTGTACAAAAGCATGTAAATTGTTTTGATCAAGGTATCAAATGTTATTGCGAGATATTTTTAGCTTGAGGCGGACAACCGTTTGTATTTATTTAATTTAAAGCACGATTTGACGGTTGGCATATAAAATCAATTGAATTACGAATTTTAAAATCAATCGAATTGCGTATTTTTCTTGCGCATATCCTCAACATGGCGGAGGTGAAGGAGTAATCATAAGAATTAATGCAAATTAATACTGACTACTTTCTCAGTATATTAATTGAAACTGCGCAACTGCGCTGAGCATACTAGTCGTAAATGTGAGCTTTTCAGTTGTTGCTACATGTGTTTTTTGAGTTGACCCATAAAGTTAACATCTCCGAGGACATTTAATTGTCGAAATTCAGATCACAAAATTGCTGACGTATAACATCTCCGCAGCATTTACGGCGTTAGATATTTCCTGGGTTAATACATGTGGTCTTTAAAATTATATCATTTTTTGACGAAATATTCAATAAATTTGAAGCAGCAAAGGCAAGAAAACTTTGTCTTTGAAGTTGGAAATTACCAGTAAAACATTACAGTTTTTTTCAGCCAAATTGTTGTTAGTAGGGGCGATTGAAGCAGCAAAAAATTGCGTCGGCTCTCTGGACGTTGGAGCAGAACTTTGAAATTGCTGTTGTGCTTTCTCTTTACGTTTGTGAGCACCAGATTTCATATTTACTCCTACTTCGTAGATTTATGTTGCACATTTTCGTATTTCGTTGTCAAAACTGCAATATCTACTGCATAATCAACATTACAAAGATCCAGAACCGTCGCTAGAAAGTTTACAACATTGCTGGCTTGACATTCTGAAATTTCACAAAAACTCCACCGATTTATAGTGCTTAACAGTTCAATTTGGGGGGGGCTTGGAGCTTTGTTTGGGGGGCTAAGCCCTCAAAATTCCCCCGTGGCGACGGGACTGCAAAGATCACTAAGTAAAGAGATAAGATACACACCAAAATTTTTGACTGATAACGTTAGTGCGACACTGCCATGTAGAGCGTTCGAAATACTCAGAAAAAGTTGAGAAATGATAATAATGAATCCGGATGTGGGTGTTTATCAGACGACTCCTGACAATAATTGCATATTGCTTCATTAACCAGCGGTTCCAAAACTTTTTCGAGCGTGATTGAAATCTGAGTTTGGTGAACATCTTGGCACCCAAGCCTCAAACAGCGTATGTTAACATGACAAAAATGTTGATTGTGTGGATGATTTTTGGCAGTAGGTTGCTAAGTTCGTTTTCAATGTCAGCATTCTACTCTTTCTTCCAGTGCCTACGCTACACTGCAAACAGACACTGACAAGTTTGAATAATTACAACTCAGGTTTATGATCGCCTCGGCGCTACCTATTTTCTGACCCTCGTTTGGGTCGCGACCCATGCTATGGCCTTAATCACATACTTCAAGTTGTAAAGCGCACTGCGAAGACGAAAGCCGCGGTACCCGCTGGGATGGCCAGAAAAACGAAGTTATCACCTTAAGCCAAGATGCTAAAATCAACACCGCTGGTTTCAACTTTCAGCGGTGAATTGCAGACAGCTTTCTTAATTGGCTTTGCAAAACAAAAAAGTTGTTGTGTCACTACACCATTTTCCCTGTATTCTAATCTCAAGGAAATGTACACGACAGCTTTCAGACAAACTTATTCACAACTCTACCACACAGTCCAAAACAAGTAAAATGGCCGCAAATGTCGCCAACGTTCCACACCCACGGGCGATTATTACATCACACACAGTATGCACGTTCAAGATGATGTACTGTACCATGCACGCCGCTGCACTGCAACAACTCTAAATTTACGATTCGTTTGATGATTGTTAGTTTGCTAAGCACTGCACTACTCTTTAAAATGTCCAGACCAACGGATTTCTAAAAATTGTAGAAGCACTTTCATATTCTGCAGTTCATGAAATCTGAGGGCTGCCCATTTCTTACATTTAGCTTGCTAGGGGGGGAGGCGCGCACCTCTGCCCCCCCGTCAGTTACGCCACTGTCGACAACACATACTAACTAAATCTTACCCTGTGATGCGCTGTGCATAAGCATTTCTGTACTCTTTTGTTCATTTAACAGATCTATTATGGGCCTTGCAGCTCAGACAAACACGTAAATAAACCAGAGAAAATTTTCTAGCGGACACAAGTCTGAACTCAACATAAAAAAGTTCACTCTTTGTTCTTTGTCTTTCTACAACACGTGAAAAGGTGACGAAGTTTAGCCAATTGCGGCTGAACATGTTGAACAAACAACCGTTTTTTCAGGACATGTGTTCGTTGCAGTGTTTTCTTGCAGCCATGAAACTTCACCTTTTCCCATACCCTGGTAAATGTGAGCATCAGGAATGCGCTGATGTGCGCAGCGCGCACGCAGCACGTCGTGATATCGAGTAAAAGAAACAGCTTTGACGTGGTGATGTGCAAATTCCATAGCATTCCCTCATCCACGTTTACTGCGTACTCTACCGCATACACGACTTCCGAACTTTCTCACTTGGCTGCAGCTTTCACTTAGGGCCTTGAAGCACAGTTACAGAAAAGGAGTTTTCGTGCGCATTTCTTGGGTGCACGTATGCCAAGTGCGAATTGCACAATGATAGCAGCGAAAATTCACAATGAAACAACATACAGTGCGAGCTCGCCAAACCTACGCATGTCCAACAATAAACCGACATATATCATACGTATAAGTTCTTGGTCAGCACGATTATAACAGGAATATCAATGAGCAGCTTACAAATGCGTTTGCATTTACTTTTTGTTAGCATACGAGAACTGCAGCGGCGTTTCATTGGTTTAAAGTATGGGAGCGCAGAAGATTAATGAAAGCAGTTGTGGTGATTTCGCTTCCACGCGCATGGGCGTCGGAAGGGAGGGAAGGAGAGGGGCCTTGTCCCCCACCTGGAGTTTGAAACTTGACATTTTCCCATTAAATTTTTAGCAAAAAAAGGAAGTTTTCTTAGTTTCGAGTGGGTAAAATGTAATTTGCCACTATTGCTGACCCCCTGCAAAAATCTTTCTGGCTACCGCTGTAAGTCTACTATTGGTCCCTCCCTGGAAAAAATCCTTCCGACGCCCATGTTCACGAGACCACACACCACTACTACGTGCACCGGCATGCTGCGTATGGGCGGTGTCCCTTCGAATTACTTTTTCTTGATTTTGTTTTATACTTGTCAAACTTTTTAAACACTTGCTGGTGAGGTTGCGAGTGCAGGAGCCTCGACCTTCTGTAAGACAGTAAGTTCGAACTGAGAGCATGCCTTTTTCCGAAGGTCACGAGAGAACTGACACGTATGAGGTTATAACGCATTTACTATGGTTTTCGGCAAAATTGGGTGTATGGTCGGACGTAGGCCGAAACACTACAAAAAGAGGTTCCTTAAACAAAGAGAGGTTTATCTCGCACCATTTCCAGAATGGACGCCAGTTTTGCTCGGGCACAGTTCAAGAAGCTTCAAAGTTTGAATGCACGCAGGACGGGCTTCGTTTTGTCCGTTATAAGTGAATAGTGTAAATGCATTATAGGACCACGCGGCGTATCATCTCTTGGCCGCCAACATTACATGTGCAATTGAGAAAAGTGGGTAAGTTTCACAATACGGAATACGCGTAAGTTATCTTGCAAGCGGTGGAGAAGAGCAAGGCGGAGAAATTGAAACACAATGACCTCATTCACTGTTTTCTTCTGAATTGGTATTCTCGTATATACACAGTGAGGCAGAAGTGGGACATATAAAAAGTGCAACGTGGAATTTTGTGATCAGAGAAGCATGCAGTCAGCAGAACAAGGTTGAAGCAAGAAATACCGTTCATCCTTTGCGAAATGTGTCGGAAAGGGAAAAACATGGCGTGATTCCGAAGACGAACCGGAAAAAATGATTCCTAAACTTCTTCCCGCAAAATCTAACATTTTCCAAGATACCGTGAGTAAAAAGCACACTACTATAACCTATAAGGATATGGTCAAAAGAAACACTTAAAAAAAGCTGGGAACCTGCTTTTTTAATTTAGTGCAGCGGTTCCCAACCTTCTTACGATCTCGTACCACTTGGGCATCCTGCATTGTCAATGCGTACCACTTCCAGAACAACTAATTTGATCAAATTTTGGTTTATTCAAAAGAATAATTTAATTTAAAATCACAAGAAAAGACCACAACTAAATTTAATGAGACTTGTTTTTGTTTGCCTTCCACCAATTGGTCGATGCATGGCGTAAATTTGCTAACAGCTCGTCAAAAGCAGGGTCGGATCCAGCCAGTAAGTTCATGGGGGCAATTTCAGTAATATTTGGTAATCAAGTCTCATTACGGGTTCACTAATGCGAGAGATGAAGTATACTTCACAACACTGCTGTGACAAAGCAATGGATGACAGAATGGCCTTATATCGCGAATGTTGTTTTCCGAATTGTACAAAATCATGAATAAAGTTACTTTCGTTGGTTTTAAGGGGGCAATCGCCACCTCCTGGATCCGCCCCTGATCGAAGGTCATAATGTTACGAAACAATAGGAATAGCAGGCTACCGGGAAATTTATTTCTTTGGAAACAAAGCCCGATACGTAAACTATAAAGTTATGAATCCATGTTTTTGTGAAATATTGGAAGTTACTCGCGTACCACCTGGAAGACCTTCGTGTACCACTAGTGGTACGCGTACCACAGGTTGGGAACTCCTGATTTAGTGGGATTAGCAAATGCAATGTATTCTGAAAACATCGTGAGTTTTGCACATGCTGTAAGATAACGTCATTGCCGTGGACTCTTGTAAGTTTGACGTGTAGATCGCAAGCTAGTTTGCTACACTGAAACTTCGCACATTCGCATTTTCATGCCAATGCAACCCATAACATGAATACGCCACATAAATTTATCTGAACTGAAATAATCTTTCATGTGTTGTACAACGGAAAAACGCAACTAAGCCGGTAAAATACAAGTAACTGATATAAACTACTTATGTATACACGGATTTCCGTCAGAATCCTGAAAATATAACTGGTTGCTGTCCATAAGTTTAACCCAAGAAAGTGAATGCTCGGGCGCAAGTTTTAGGTACCGGACGAACAACTACCATGCAAAACGTTCCAAACTGACTGAAATATAAGAAGTCGTGACTATGATGACTACAAAAATCATTACATAGTTTGAAACTTGGGATATATAAATCTTAGTGTTGTTGATTTCAATAAAGTGTTATTTTGGGTTAAAACATGAATGAAAATTCCAGAATCACGTAAACTTTTACTCGAAGTTGATTTTTCATTAGGAATTAAGTTCTTTGGATTTGGAATGAGCTGCAAACAAAAACATAAAACTTCATCGAGCACTGTACAGAAAATAGATGCGCCAATTTAAGGACTACTACAAGTCTGCACGTACAGCTTACATATATGCGTCAACCATTTCATGAACGCACAGGAAAGCAGGAATTGAGTATCTCCTTCAACCTGAATTTCTTTTCCCCAGGCCAAACAATTTATTTCATAAAAGTTACAAAAATTGATTATCTAGTTTTTAGTTAGATATTAACAACAACACCATCTCTGGCATATTTCTGTAAAAGTTTTTCTTCCAACGAACCAGATGGCGGTGTTAATTTTAAGAACGTGTACTGCAGTCCTGCTTCAGTAGCATTGAAAAAATCTTCATAATCACCGCAGTACTGATCTTGATTAAATATCTGGGGAGGCAAGATCTTCTCTGAATGTTTTTCTTTTGGAATTTTTTCCAGCATCACATCGCGCGCGCTTGTATTTATTGTGAGGTCTATTTCTTCAGTTTCAATGTTGTTTTGGAGCAAGAAGTCAAGAATCTTCCGCTGCTTATTCCGTATGCATTTATCCATCAAGACAGAAGTTGTATACACGATAATTGTCATATTAACAGATATCCAGTATCAGCTCCACAAACACTGCCAAGATAAACAAACCACGTCAGTAACGAGACTATAAGTGCAGAGATTAACTACCACACTCTGCTGTATTTAACCTCAATAATGAAGCTATTCATTGTATTATTTACTGTGTAACGTCTTCACTACCACACGCAACGCGCTAGACTGAAACATGCATCGCAGTAACAAAGAACACACAAATACATGAAAGAACCAAAGAACACGAGGATATATACAGTACGTGGCGGTAGTAGAAAAGTATATGCTTGATTGCGCTAATACATTTACTTTGATAGAACACAAGTATATAGGGTACACGCATGGATCACGGCTTCATGATTACTATAATGTAGTACTACGATGACTTCCAAGCAGATTTGCGGAGTCGGAGATAAAATATCCGACTCTGACTCCTTAACATCAAGAGAATGAAAATTGTCTGTTAAAATCATTGGAAATCGTGGTGCACAGCAAGAAATCTCTATTTCAACAAAATTTTCAACAGAAATTGTACCATTTCAATAGGAATTCCCAAATTAAGAGTGTGATTAAAAAAATTATCCGATGGACATGCGGAGTCGGACAAAAAATCCGACTCGTCCTCCCAGCGTTGTTAGGAATCAGACTCCGACTCCACGCAAAAACCTCCGACTCCTTCCAACTTCGAAACCCTGCTTCCAAGTACACCGATTCATAAGATGCATGAGGGAGTAGGAGGCTGCGAAGGAAAGACCGCGGGCCATTTAAGCTGCTGACCTCCGAAGGACGAAGCTACTTACAGTGTAAAGGGAACAGTGTATAGCAGTAAGTAGAAGTCTTTTGCTCTGGGTATAAAGTTTAATATGCGCAATGCGGTTATACGGTTTATTGAAGCAAAATGCGTTGCAGGCAAGGTCAAGCCACCACAAGAAAACGGTTTAGCGTTGTCACATTGAACATTTGCTGTTTTCACATATTTAAAAATATTCGTGACAGCTAGAGAGGAAATGCGCCAAAGGTTATAAACTAGTGCAGCACTGCAATGGTGTCACGGGTTTTAAGCAGGTTGAGAACTAGACGTACAAACATGCAATGCGAAAAAGAATGCTCAGTCGATGTACGCATGGGAACGGAAATCCGATTGCAGTTCGGCAGGCACACTATTCGCTTCGCACATGTAGACTAAATGCATCCCACTACTTTATAGGGTTTGATGCGACCAATTTTAGTGAACGCAACAAAAACCAAACAACGACGTAAAATATAACGGCGATACTTCATAATTCGACTATTTCCATTTTAACAGCGTTAAATAATTAAATCCATGCTACAATTACAACACCTGAAGGAACCAACCTAACTTAATGAGAATCTCTGACATCTTTTCAGCAAAAGTTTACCAGAGTATTACATGATGGATGTATGCTGCATCAACTAATAAATGCATATATACTCACTCTGTAAACATCATGGAGGCTGTTTGTTTACAAAGAAAGGGCTCTGCTCAATGAACATTGTTTTATGCTAAAAACAAATGCACCATACTATTAAATAGAAAATGTCTGGAGCGAAACTTACGGTATAAGTATCTATGACATGTAATTGTAACAGATGAGACTGCCTTATAATTTTTTTATCAATTATTGCATTAAATTGGAAATAAAACATTTCTGTCATTCAATTGTTAGAAGTATGACTGCAATATGAGCTATAAAGGTAATATTTCTGTATGATAGACTTTGCAAATTATGTTTCTTCAAAACATTGGTTTAATAAAATTTTTACTATTAAAACTACCTATACTCTATGTCAGGGGTCGGGAACCTTTTTGGCTAAGGGAGCCATAAAACGTACATATTTTTAATTGTACTTCTGTGAAAGCCATATAATATTTTTCAACACTTAATTAACTAACGTGTGCATTTTTAAGCAAAATCAACTATTTTAAACAACGGTAAATGTCTGAATTTTCTCTTTATTAACATGCTTCTTAGTGTTAATGCGACTTCTGGTGCTGCATGGTGTTGCTGATGGCTTTGCAGCAAAATTAAAGAAAGTTTCATCTGTAACACTTGTGTTAAGAAAATATCAAGCGAGCCAGATGCCGTCATCAAAAGAGTCACATCTGGCTCGCGAGCCATAGGTTCCCGTCCCCTACTCTATGTGGACATGTCCTAAATCAATATGTGATAACTGAAGTTATTTTTATTAATCCAAATGCCAACAAGAAAATTATGAAAATTTGCACAAGCAATTAGAATCCAGTAAATTATGCAGTGCCAGAAAAAATGCAAATTTCCTAGGAATCGAACTTTGATTTCCCGCGAGCTGTCTTTATTAAACATACTTTGCACTATTGTAAAAGTTTTGCATAAGAGCTACACATTCAAAAGTTGCTGTCTTTCTTAAGAAAAATTATTAACATCTGTGACTTGATGCACCAGCCGCCATAAAGCTCTTATTCATCTCCCTCGCTTTTAATTTCAAGCAGCATTTTTGCCAGCGTCGACGTCTGAAATACCCTGTAATCTATTACGTTAAACGCAGACAAAGGGCAAGGACTGATCAAGACAACCAACTCCTCTGCTGCACATAACGCAATAGCAGGCAACAGAAATAGAATGAAATACAGTACATGTCGTGGTAGCACCAACGAGTAAAGACTGATGTCACTCGATAATAAGTTCTCCAACTATGGATCATTGGTGCCGCAATCTTCCCACAAAGATCGGGTTCATCGGCACGATACCAAACGTTAGCTGACGTTTGGTATCAAGGCGCTAACGTTACATTTCAAAGCACAACAAACGTCATACGTCAACTAGTTTTGCAATCGCTTGTCACTACACTGCTTTACTATAAACCAGTGGTTCTCAAGCTGTTTTGGCCAGTCTATCACCTTTTAAAAAATATCCAGTGGACCATTTTGTTATCCTTACACCACATGAACAACTAGCCCAGCGTGGTCCAAACGCTGGCACGCGGGCCGCATGCTGCCCGCGGACGGCTTTTGTGCGGCCCGTGAACGCTTTCTGTATGCCGCATATTACACAAAGTCATAAATACATTGTATTAGCCACACAGACCATGCAAGCCACACATCACTGAAGTGCAGGTCACTATGTAACTATTAGGGGGCATCAATATCTTTTTACAATTTATGACGTTACAATAGCTAACCTCTAGGCTAGGCTAACGCTGCAGTACTCTGTGACCACAAAGCATGCGTTTATTTTTTTGTCTTTGTTGCAAACATACATTCTGTAATTAATTTTCGAGTTAGATTAGATGTGCATTGTGCAAGCAATGAAGTGATTTTTAGTCAAGTATAGCAATTTAACAAAAAAATGGGTGTCAGAGGAAAACAGAAAGTTCAATTCTAACTGGGAGGAAACGTATTTCTTCACCAATAACAATGGCAAGCCACAGTGTCGTGTGAGGTTGCAAGTAATATCCGTTCCGAAAGGGTTTTTATTTAAAGCGGCATTACAGCACCAAATACCAGAAAATATGTGGGTAATGCCACGGAAATTCTAGGGAAGCAATTTTGAAATAATTAAAGGGTAATCAAGGGGTGAAACCGGGCAATTGCTCCCGCTTGAGAGACTTTACACTGAAGATGTGCTCCCAATGTTCGTAATTTGCGAAATTGTTTTCTCAATTATCAAGCGACTGAAAAGCGACACACGAGATAGAATGGGTGATGAAACCTACATGCCTACTTGCGTCTGCCGACAACGGAAATTAAAGCGGACATTGACTTTCACCAAAACCAAGAAAAAATTGTTTTGTTATTTTGTGGGTGTGTTGTGTATCTTTTTTCCAGCAGAACATCTCTATTTTGAGTCGCAAACAAACAGAAAACTTAAAAATTTAACTCTAGAATCAAAAATTGCCTCAGGCGTGCAGCAAAAATTAGGTCTATTAGAACAGCAAACGAGTCTTTTAATTGCAATGGATTTCCTCTTTGTGGCGCGCAAAGGGGAATTTTTTTCTCAAACCGCAATGTGGCCCCTCATGCTCGCAGTCTTGGACCACCCGGAACCAACCAACACTGTATTGCACATAGGCCATTGTACGTTTTATAAAGGATTTATGGAACTCTTTGTGGAACACTAGAAATTCAGGTGAACCACTTTGAGAATCACTGCTATAACCTGAGATTAGATCCTATCCAGGAGTGTAGTGCTAAGACAAGAGTCCCACACCAAATAAAAACGAAACTGCAACATATTGTTTGAATAAAGTGAGCATTCACCTACAAGAAGTTCCACACTCTTCCTGTTTCACTGTAGACTTTTGACTAGCAGTGCGAATCTGCGTGTCGCTAGCACATCTGTGAGATCGCAGCCGTGTCTTAATGTACTCTAGTGCAAAAAGGTGTGGGAACGCCTTATCCACCCCACTACACTCCTGATCCTATCCACATAAAAGCCAATAGTGACGTGACAGATTGTTGTCGAACGCAAAAACAGTGTTCTGAAACAGTCAGTGACTTAGCACGACAACTAAGAAGCTTATGCCGAATAAAAACTTGGGCAGATGACACACAAAAAGGTTTTACCATCAATTGTTACCCAACTCGTGTAGACATGAAGGTCAAAGCAGGTTTTATGCGAACTATCCCGTCCACTACTATAGAAACTTTGTGCATTCGTGATCGCACATCGCTAGAGGTGAAGTGACAAGGTCCACTTTTAAAGTGAAGGTTCAGTGCCTGCCTGAATGACAACGCTGTCACATTTGCTGATGTTCGGTCTATTCCAGCGATTGATCAGTTAATCACTCATATCTTTTAAACCTTTCTTTTTTGTAGCAGTTTTTGGCCCACCTCTGTTTTAACGGATTTTTTCTAAAACACTGCCCATACTCTCAATCATGGACTCCGGTGAATAGCACAAGTACAAGGTTAATCGCCAGTTAAATAATAAATGCCGGAACAAACACCCGACAAACAACGCTTCAAGTTTATGTTAGCAAAGAAGCCAGCAGCGAACTAATGAAACTGAACGTATGGAGCCCCTTCCGATCAGTGCGTCCAACTCTAAATTGCCATTGAATTTTATCAAAACCAGCATGTTTTCCACCCAATTGTCAATAGACTACTTGGCATGACTGCATGCAATAACTAGGGTTCCCACAAATGTGACTAAAAATTCCCTAAAAGTGAGCCTAAAATTTTACAAAAATTCCCCAGATTTTGCACAAAGCAGCATGTTACGTTCATTTATGTAACTCTCAACACTTTAATATACAAACCAGGTCCTTGCCTTCACTCAGACTAATGGGCTTATTAAGCTGCTTAAGAAGACAACTTTTAATAAAAATTGCATGGCCCACTTTCTTTTAGCATATGTTATGCTTTTATACACACAAAGAAATACACATTATTCCAAAGTAGCAAATTTATTCCTGTATGCTATGGCCTAAAAACAACAAATTCATTATTTTGTAGTTTTTACACCACAACTTTTGAACCAGAAACGTAAGAAAGCTAATCAAAGTCTTAAAAGACTTGAATTCTACCCTAGTTTCCAATAAAACTTGCGTCAAAAAATTCTATCTAGCGGTTGGGGGCCAGGGTTAAGTAACCTGAGCCAAAATGGCCAAAAGCATACCTCACTTATGATGGCCTCACCCACAAAAAAACTGAAACCCAAAACCTAGAATTGTATTTCATTGCAATCATTACAAACTAGAAGACTCACCACACCTTTCGAGGGTTTGAACAGCTCTCTACCACAATCGCCAAGTGATGCTAGAAACCAAGGTTCATCTGAACTGTCCCAGCAGTGAAGGTGTTAATTGGCATGGAATGACCCCATTGCTACATTCAGACAGCAAAGTGTAAGTGTTAACTGTCATGAGTTGATTGTCAAAAGCAGGAAACCTCCTGATTAAGTTTACATTTTTTTCATACAGGCTACCAATTAATTATGTTAATGACCACAAAAATTAAGCAAGTATGTTATAAAACCATGGCAATGAGTGATTACAAAATTGAGGCTTACAATGGTAGCTTAGCTGCAGTAAGTGGTCTAACTGGTTTATAGCAGGTTTACCAGGTATTGCATGGTCCACACTGCAAAATACTCTAACCAATTGCTAGTGAATAGTTGTGAAATGACTTTGAAATTATCAACAAAAGGTAATGCAACTTATGTATGTACATAATATATATATATATATATATATATACACAGAGTACACAGAACAGGTCAATGTGGTGTTGTATTATGAAAAGTATGCTGTTCATAACAATACAATCAAGGAATATCTGAAAATTACTGTCATTTAGCTTGGTGAGGTCCTATTACTTTGGCAAATGACTGTAAAATACTTTGATTTGTAATTCATTGTAGTCTAATGTGAAAGCATTCAATTGAAAACCTTCATTTAACTGCTTCTGGTAAATTGTGCAAATTACTGACTTCTTGGATTGAAAAAAATTGTATAAATATTACTTTCTATCATTTCTTATTACAAAAATGTTTGAAATTACAATTTTAAGGTTAATTTGGAAGTAAATGTTTGGCTAGACAACATAATTTATACAAGTTTGCAACTTATATTTTATACAGGGAGGCTCTCTGAGGCCATAAAGTTGAATGGTTAAAAATATATCCTTCGTGCGCTTGTCATAGAATCCAGATTAATACATGCTTATGTCAAATTGAGAACTTTTAGACCACCGTACCAGATATGCCCAACATTGGCAGTGAAAACTAAACTTCTACACTCACGATATCTTTGAAAATGCTGAATTCTCTAAACATAACAAAATCTAATATAGTCGCATTATTAAAATACTTTTTGAATAGGCTAAGCTCTAGGCTAGCTAAGGTGATGGTACTCCAATACTGTATTTTGATAAGGGACATTGGCCTAAGCCCAATGATTGGGCTGGTCACACACCAATCACTGTCAGCTCAAGAGGTCAAGTAGCAAACATATCCTTATGTACATTTATTGCACGTTCTTCTGTTGTTATATTGAAATAAGCGGTAGTGCGCACACTTGGAGAGTTCGCCGGCAATCGTTTTCCAATAATTGATTATGCCTACTTAGGACTTATATATTACAGTACATAAACTCAGTGACAAATGCTGAGTTAGTTGAGTTATGTGAGCAACCCCAGGGTTGCCAGGTCCAGATAGATTAGATGGACTATAAATACCAAATTGCACATCAAAATATGCTCCAAATAGTTTCAAAAATGCCAAACAAGCTGAAACAGGTCGATGACTGACAGTTTTGAACTGCCTGGATTAGTGGTAAAAATATAACGTTGCTTTCGAACCCAGTTAGAATTATTGCAAATAAATAAACAAGAAATAGTTAAACTTCAAATGTACCATCTCCTCTCGCAGAAAATGCTTAATAAAAAACAGTGTTAGAACCAATATAACAAAGGTTATGAAAATACAAATAGGCACCCTGCCATAGTTTTTAAACACTCTGACTCTGGTACACAAGTGACTGATGTTATATATATATATATATAGGTACAATGTGAAGAACGAATGTCCATCAGGGTGGATATCATTAATGGATGTGTGATAACGTAACCGGAGTGGAAAAATAACTCGTTACACATTGAAGAAAGTTAAAGATACAATAGAAAAAATAAGTTTCCATTGCAATAACCTTCACTCAAACATGACATGTTAAAAAGTTGCACCACTGTTGAAATCTAAATTTGAAACCTAAAGATTATTCCATTCAATCTTGGTGTAAGTGGGATGGCAGCTGAAGTTAGGCCTAGGTTAGCAACCAATATTATTTTTGTTAACATTATGATATCATTGCTCACCATAAAATTTTAGTTCTCCCGACTCCAGTTACGTCACTTTATATCCGTAACAAAAATCCTCTACTAACAGATATCTGTCTTTCACAAGGCAACTATATATGCATCACATGTCACAATTCTACAAAGGTAGTGTCTATTTTACCACCAATATTCTGGTGGCAACAGATCGGCAGGAGCTAATGTGCCGCCAGTCAAACATTCGGCCCCGTGGCATGATACAATTCGAATAAAAAGGTCAGTTTGTCATGCAATCGGCGTGCTGCTTGTAGCGTAGTGGTTATGCTTCAAGTTTGGTATGCCATTACTTTTCAGTTCGACTCTCACCTTGGCGACTTCCCTTTTCTTTTTTTTACATCTTTCATAACTTTCCAAACTTTTCCCTTTATGTGTTAGGTTGATGCTTCGATTAGTGTTTGCATTACGGTTACCATTCGGTAGGGGTTAGCATTAGCCTCAGGGATTAGTGTTAGGCTTAGGGGTTAGTGTTAGGCTTAGGGGTTAGTGTTAGGCTTAGTGTTAGGCTTAGGGGTTAGTGTTAGGGTTTACACGTTAAGGTTAGCTTCAGGGTTTATCTTTTGTGTTTACTTCGTTTCTGCCAAGCCTGTTGCTGCTGGCATCTTGGCGGAAAAATAGACACTGCCTTCTACAAAATATCTATGACAAAATGCAGTCACAGAAAACCCACAGAAAAACTGCTCTGAGGCTTTCCAGGTTCAAATGGACCAAAAATGTCGTATCGCCACTCAAAACATTCCAAATAAAATCTTGATAGGCCTAAAAATGCCAGAAAAACAAGGTGAAAATAATCTGAAAATTTAAGCTTAACACTTTGAGAACCGGTCTACGATATATTCGTACTTCGATTTCTGCCTGAAAAACAGCAGTTTTCAGTTACCTCACCAACGCCCTAGCTCCTTCGCCGATTGTGCTAGAGAGCTGTTCAAGGGCTCAAACGGATCGACCAGTCTAGTAGATCGCACTCGAACAAAACTTTTTGGGTTGAGGGGGGAGGGGATTTTTTGTGACTAATATAAGTGAAGTAGTTTTAGGGTCATTTTGGCTCATGTTGCCTGGCCTAGGGCCCAACCGCTAGGCCAAAGTGTTTCACTGAAGTTTTCATTGGAAGCTAGGCTCAAGTCCGAGACTTTTGAGCCTTTGATCGACTTTCTAGTGTTTCTGATTCAGAAGTTATGATCTAAAATAAACAAATTAATTAATTATCTAATTAGTCAAATATTTTAACTAACTTACATCACAACTTTTGAAACCGAAACCCCAGCAGGTCATCCAAAGTATCAAAAGACTCGGATTGTAGCCTAGTTTCCAGTAAAAACTTCAGCGAAATACTACCACCTAACGGTTGGCGCTTATAGTCAGGCCAAGGTGGCCTAAAAGCCCTCCACTTATGATGTCACTCACAAAAAACCTGCACCCCCAAGCAAAAAATTTTTTTTCGAGTGCAGACTAGAAGACTTGCTGGGTCTTTTGAGACTTTTACCAGGTCTGTAGAGCATACCGGAGAAATTCCCGCGCAAAGCCATGTGCGTTTAGGCATTTTTTTTCCGAAAATCCCTGAATCCTAGCGGACGCCAAAGAGTTAAAGGAGACATGATGTTTTTAAAAAGGTAGTGTCTGTTTTACCGCCAAGATTCTGGCAGCAACTCCTCGGATGGAGCTATTGTGCCGCCAGTCAAAGATTCGGTCTCGTGGTATGATACAATTCGAAGAACAAGGTCACTTTGTCAGGAAAATGGCATCCTGCTCGTGGTGTAACGGTTATGCATTAAGGTAAAGGTTAGGTTACGGTTTATGTTAGGGTTAGGATTAGGTTAGGGCTACGGTATGGGTTAGGTTTGTCTTTTACTTACATTTACTACATTTCTGCCAAGCCTTTTGCTGCTGCCATCTTGGTGGCAAAATAGACACTGCCTTTAAAAAATGCCAAACAACGTTTTAGTACTAATACCACTAAAAAGGCTAAAAACGTGCCAAACTATGATGTACATGCCAAACAACTTATGGCCAAATTTCTGGAATTTGGCTTTGAAAATGCCAACTAGAACCACTCTGTTGTTACAAAAAAGTACTAGATTTTATGATAAAACACACTAGTCACAAAAAACACTTGAACAGAAATACATGACAGATTTGTCACATTAAATAAAATTGGTGTTGCACTTAAGAACATAGCAGGTGTTTCATGGAGATTATTTGGCTCAGACCAACTGGTTCACAGAACACACACACACAACAATTATTCTTTCACGCCTTAAAATCTTTCAATATGACTTTAAGTGCAATACCTTTACTGCATTAGACATAGTCAGTGACATAGTGAATTACCAGTGGAAAAAAGCCAACCACATATCTGTGCCATTGCTTTTGATAAATTCCTTGTGCTCTGAAATGCAATTTTAGGCAAATGGGAAATGGCACCTCACCTCTGTTTCATGACTTTCAACATAGCTACATCATGTGCAACTTTTATTGTGAACCAGAGACAAAGAAAACAAGAGATATTGTAGGCTTAGCATAGCAGCAACACTTGTGTCTGTTTATATAGGTCACTGAAACTTTCAACAGCTGACCACAGTGACTTTGAAGCGGTTTTACTCAAAACAGATTAAATGCTCTTGCGCATTTAAGATATTATTATTTAGGCAGTGGTTATAGATATGCCTGTGGATCTTGAAATTTGAAAACTTATTATTCATACGCCACCTGTGATGTAACAGTGAGTAACGCATGACAAGAATGCAGTAAGCCTGGTAGAAATGAACTAAAAACGTAAAAGATAAACCCAAAACCCCACTTTACCTGAATCCTAACCGTAGCCCTAACCTATTACCTAACCTTAACCTAACAATGAGTGACTAGCCCCTAAACGTAACACCTGACCCGCCTGAAAAAAGTAAAGAAAAAAAGCAAAACGAAAGTCAGCATGGTGAGAGTCGAACCAAAAACCATTGGCATAGCAGCCGTAACTTATAACCCCTAGGCTACGAGATTCACAGCGTTTGCTTGACAAACTCACTGACCCTTTTATTGGAATTGCGTCAGGCCAGGTGTATCCGTAGTCACTTCCATAATATTAGGCTACATCTGAACAAACTCAAAAGTCTCAATTACAGTTACAACTGCACAAAATTGTGTAATGAACTACATTCAGCACACAGAAAAACACCAGATACTATTCATGAAAAACCTCTAGAGACGAAATGCAAAAACACTAGATCTAATGAAAAATCACTAGGAGTGACAACCCTGGTGGCAATTCCTGCTAGTATGTCAGTGACAGTCAGTGTTGCCACTCTGTCATGAAGAAAAACCCCAGAATTTACCTTGAGAAAAAACAGAAAATAATAAAAACCCCAGACATACAAAATGTTTATTGTTAAAAAAAGTCAAGACTAAACTTGAAATGTACGCTAGCGATACTTGAACATAAAAATTAAGGTAATATGCATTATTTAATATTTGCATCAAATTTTTTGATAACTTCAAGTCTATTTTTAAACATACTGACAATTTACAAGTAAGATAGCAGCAATTCAAATGTACGAAGTAACATATAAAGTTAGTTAGATCTTTTCTAAAAAACGTTTAATGTTTTCTTTTACTTTCACTTGAATGCACAAATGAAACATGTACATGATACATTCAAGGTCTTACAGTTTTCTTTTCACCCTTTTCATAGCATTCATAATATTGCAATATTTGACAACTAATTTTAATTTAACATCCATCAATCTCAATTCGCCTGCAAAACAATGAAGAACAGATTCTCAAACACAGCAGCTCAATTCATAACTAAAAAAAGCATTCCAAAATCATGAACAATGATTGAATGAGCACAAAGCGATCGATCACAGCGCTGACCTATGCCTAGTCAGTGCTTATTCTGTAGAACATTAGATTTCAAACAATTTGGTTAAGCCTAGCCCTACTCAACTGTACTGGCTACTGACTCTGCACATTACGCATGTGAAACTATTGTATTGTTGGATGGAAAATACAGTAATACAACATACATTTCTAAAATTAGACCAGAGTAAAAAAACAGATTTTCAATAAAAACCCCAGATAAAACAGAAAAACCCCAGAATTACTGAAAAAGAAAATCAGTAGTGGCAACACTGGTGACAGTGAGCCAGATCTCTCTGTTCTGCCTGAATAAACATAAGCAGTAGCACCAGAAGGAAGTTCAGAATTTCATGACAATCCGCTCAACCAGAGATGATCACTATCCGGTTTGCCGGTTGGATATCCGGCAGGATAGTCAGTTTGCAACCGGATAAGGATATCCAAAAACTGATTTCAAACGGAAACCGGATACGGATATCCGAAACACTTTTACCATGCAGTCAGATTGTTTGTTTGGGTTTTGCATTGCTAAATTAATTCTATTTGAATAAGGTTTAGGTTTTGTATTGCTAATTTTGTTGTTAACTGTCAGTTAATTATAAAACACTCTACTTACCTGCTGTGTTATACTGAACAACATGACCACCTGCAGTAACAACAAGAAATGCAACAAAAAAGAAATTCAAGCAACAAAGGATTTTGTGAACTATAATAAGAAGTGGCCTACACTCTCTCCACAAACATCTGTGAATAAATCTTGAAGAGTTGCTGGAAAAACTAAATCAGCTTAACTCAAAAATGTCTAGGCTAGAGTCAATTCCAAACCAAATTTCAAATATGGCAAGCACTCTCAAAACAGTATCCATAGAGGGGGAACAGCTGCATAAGGAAATGAAAGGCCTTAGAGAGGAAAACAACTCTCTAAGAGAAAAAAATCAGCTACTGG
>Ga0210059_1006187_pt1 | contig 19225 bp, 10 predicted proteins | sample Ectturendosymbi2_FD_188042 | JGI IMG/M metagenome (GOLD analysis project Ga0210059, IMG submission 188042) | Ecteinascidia turbinata endosymbiont from Florida, USA - Sample 2 (SPAdes) (version 2) | ecosystem: Host-associated > Tunicates > Ascidians > Unclassified | place: Key West, Florida... | reverse complement strand
TGAGCGTGAAATTTGGTCTGTGGACATTTCAAGAACTTTCAAAACGGCAGAAAAATTTGACTTCATTGACTTTTGGTTGCCCATAACACTAACAGGTCAATTTTATAAAGATTGTATTTTTTGTGGACCACTTGTCGCTGTGCTTGTCATGCAATGTGTGGAAATACTTGTAGAACACTGGATGCCCATCGCGGAACAACGAGATTGTTATGTAACAGTGGCGATAAATTTTCAATATTAGCAGCCATGGGTGTTGGAAGGAAGGCCTTGGCCACCCCCAGGATTTTAAAATTTGACATTTTCCCATCACATTTTTTGCAAAAAAGGGTTGTTTTCTTAGTCTCGAGTGATTAAGACAAAATTTTGCCACTTTAAAGCTTTTCGGTTACTCTGGAAAATCCACTATTGGCCCCTCTTTGGAGATAATTCTTCCAACACCCATGATAGCAGCTAGGCTTGGTGACGGTAATAAAAGTAACACAGTTATGCAAAAAAACAAGGCAAAGTGGCAGTGAGAAATTTGCAGAGAAAACACAGTGTTGTTTCAAGCGCTTTGGCCTTTGCTTCATTCATATTGTTAATATGCTATTCCATTTCTGAAAAAATATTCCAAAATAACAACAAACAGTAATCACACTTAAACATTATGCTACAATTTTTAGTTGTTTATTTAAATCTCTTTCACCCTTAAACCAGTACATTTTGTTTAGCAAGCTGTTGCCTTTATCAGAATCATTGCATTGTTTGCATGTGCATGTGCTATACTTGATTCAACCCCAGGTAATTCATGTATGGCAAGTGGGATTTCAGTCCTATGAGGCACTCCACTATGTATTGTGTTTACATACAAATGAGTGCAAATTGCAGCGACTGGCCATTCAACATACAAAATTAAAAAAGTAAAAGCATGTCATCCTCACCTTAATCTCCTTGTACTAGCTGAAATAAAGGTTCTGACACAGATTCCTTCAATTCTGAAAGAAAGCTAGAATAAATGCTTATTTTTTAAAACAGGTTTCAGGTAACCAGGTGATTAAAATCTGTTTTTCTGGTACTATCAAGATTCAAAGCTGACAGTTTAAAGCCCTAAGTATTTAATTACCCTGTGGCAATAACTTTATTTCAAAAGTGTTTATTTTTAATTTTGCATTATTTCAATACCTATGAACATATTTCTTTAGTAAAACTAAATGGCATGAGAAAATTTTTTCAGAACAGTGTTTATGGATTGATTTTGGTATTTGAAGTGATAGAAGTAGTTTAAGTTTTGTGTAAAACTTAGAACATTTAATTTATGATACCGAGTGCTTTGGCCACTATTCAAATTGTAGCAAACATGGCCTGAATGATTTTTTGAAACATAAGACAAAAGTGCACCTGAGAGTTGCATATTTTTGTCAGCAAGTTAAGCACTGTGACCTAAAATGCCACTGAAATGGTGATAACAACTTTGAAGTTAACCTTTCCAGCAATCTTGCAATGTCATTCAACTACTTGTTTTGCTCTCTCGATTAAGCAATTTCACTTGTAGACAGTTTCTGAATCATACATACCATGCACGAAGACAGCAGATTTTCATTAAAGCAGATTAGCAAGCTGTTATAAAGACGAAAAGATAGCTTGCTGCCATAAAGATAGTCATGAAGACAATAAGCACAAAAGTTCTCCAGTGTGGCACTTGTCTGATGGATGAAATGAAAAAATGTTTTGGCTAAACTCCTACTTCTCTGACAAACACTATGCAAGAAGTAGAAGTTGAACTTCATGGATTAGTGCGCAGATGACATAGTGACATAGTTTGAAATACTGTCTTGAAATTGAGAAACAAACCTTAACACCTGTGGAGCTGGTCTGGTTTTACCTTTGAGACCTGCGTAAAAAGGCTATCACTTTGCAACTCCATAAGTCCTCCACCGATTGTGCTAGAGAGCTGTATAAACCCTCAAAACGTGGCAAGTCTTTGAGTCTGCAATGAAAAGTATTTTTTTTGGTTTTGGGTATTTTTTTGTGATGTCATAAGTGGGGTAGGTTTTTGGCTATTTTGTCTCAGGTTACCTGGCCCTGGGCCCAACTGCTGGTTATAAGTATTTTGCTTAATTTTTTATTGGAAACTAGCTAAAATTGAAGTCATTTGAGCCTTTGATTGGCTAGAGTTTCTGGTTCAAACGTAATGGCCTTGAAAAACATAAAATTGATAATTTTGGTAATTTTACTCTAACTCTTGTACCAGAAATGCTAGAAACCCCATGAAAAGCTCAAAAGACTCAGATTTTAACTTAGTTTTCAATAAAAACTTGAACGAATCACTTCCATCTAGCAGTTGGGCCCAGGGCCAGGTGACCTGGGCCAGAATGGCCAAAAACCTACCCCACCTATGAAGTCACCCACAAAAAATCCAAAACCAAAAATTTCTTCTTTCTTGCAAACTAGAAGACTCGCTGAGTCTTTTGAGGGTTTGGATAGCTCTCTAGCACAATCGACTGGCAAGTTATGGAGTTGCAAAGTGGCACGAAATTGGTGGTTCAGTGCGTGATTTCACACATGCTCAATTGTTAAGCATATGGAATGTTACAGGTGTAATTATGTAATTGCTATAATACAGGGTGGGTGACCAAGAACAACAGAACCCATAAAAATTTTAATAAATCCTGTGAAAGTCATGCAATTTTCAAGATTTTTGCTGGTCTTCTTACTTCAGTCTGTTTATAGTCGTTCACCAAAGCTTCAAGTATCTTGTAAACTTCGTGTAAAAGTCATGTTGTTTCCAAAATAGGTTCTGTGCGTTGCAAGAAAACTTGTGCACATATAGCAAATTTGTCAATTACTCAAATGCATTCCTTTTTTGGAGAGCGCCTTGATTTTTACTGTGATTGCTGTAATCACCTTGATTGTTTGAGGGTTGTTGTAGTACACATTATCCTTGAAATACTCCACAGATAAGAATCAGGGGTCAAGTTTGGTGAATGCAATGCCCACTCAACACTACACTTCCTGCTAATACGTCTCCTGAAATTGCTTTCTCTGCTGTCTTGTGAGTCATTTGACTCCATGTTTTGGAAAGAACATGACTTTCTTCATGCAAAACCACCAAGATAACTGAATAATGGTATAAGAAACCTCGATCAAAATTCACTGATTGTTTTTCTCAGGGTGTTATCAAAGTGTAGATCATCTTAAATCTGCCACTTAATCGATTTAAGATGTAAATTCACACTGTCATTCATATGAGCAATTAACATATATGAATTTCCTAATCCCTAGTCTAGCTTTTCTACTAAGTAAACAATGGATAGGTGGCCTCTTGATCTCAGTATATTTTCATTTTGGTTGACCTTCTAATAGCATTTTCATGGTGCTTCAGTTACTTAAAAAAAGTGTTCATTACATTTAACATTTCTGCTTTTAAACTTCTTCACTTCAAAACTAAATGTAAAATGTCAACTGAGGGACTGTGCACATCAGAGCATATTGTAAAGTCAGAGTTTTTGACCCTCATTTGGTGTGTGGCAAGTTGACTTTGTTTACATCCATTTCTTAACCTCTTGTGGAGAAAATGCCTAAGTAAAACATCAAATGCTGGCTATATTTTTGGTTTTCGGGCAGCATCAGTTAAGTTAACAAGCAGGTTTGCTTGGCTTTATGCACTGTGATAAGAAGCAGCTGAAACTTCCTGCATTAACATTTTGGCATCTCAGCACTGCAAAGTGCTAAGATTTGTACTGTGAGTATCCTGGATGTTGCTCCAAGGTTATTATCGTGATACGTATGAAGTGGCAGTGGTCAAGTGTTTTGTTTTAACTCATTTGATTACCTGCAGATGCTGATCGAGCTCTTTTACTGTTGGAGCAATATCGCAGCAAGTTGAACAAACCTGATGATGTTCCTTTGCGATGTGCGATTGAGAGAGTCATGGGCATCTTTCAGAGTGAATTGTTCCATGCCTTGATAGGTAAACACTAGACATGTTACAAACAAACAATTAAAGGCTTTCCTCTGATTTATATATTGTTGTTTATTTTCCGACGTTTCGCCTACCTAATTCAAGGTGTTCTCACCGCAATCTTTTCACGGGATTATATGCACTTCACCGTTCATGCAAATCAAAACAATGGGCAATGTGATGTACAACAAAAGTACGTAACAGGACAACATGTAAATGAAATGAGTGACGGTTAACAATAAAACTAACGTGGAAAGCCACACGCGGTAAGCGTAAAATATAATCAACAATTACTAAAAGTAAAGCAGTGTACAATGCATGAAAATGCTCGGTGTTTAGCAAATCACCAAAACACACAATATACATTGTATACAGCAGTTGTGCAGCGTGAAATGCGCCGTATTTTGTAAATCACCAAAACCAAACAAACACTGATTCAATGCTTAGATTGTCAAACGCAAGTTAAATGTAGTTTTAAAATATCATACTGGGAAGCTGGGACATTTGCACTTTTATCGTTAATAGTTTTCATTGTGAAATTAACACTCAACAAATCCAAAAAATACGTATATGACAACATTTTACGCGATGTAGTTCGTACGCAGAGGCTAGACAACTTGGTAAAGGTGCAAACGAGGAACTGCAGTTTCGGTATGGTCTGTTATCAGCCATAAAAATTAAACTGAACTTCATAATAGCATCATGCCGATTGTTTGAGGTCAGAGACCTTAAAGCTGCATTTCTGATTTTAGTAAATGTGGTCAGATTAACAACAGAAGTATGAAATCATGACACTAATCGTTCTGAATACTTATCCAAGTTGTTCTTGAATCGTAGAGCCTTTCTGATTTCAGACAAAGTGACGAACACCGCAGTTATGAGTCTTAAATTTTTTAATTTAGTTACATGCAAGTTAGAATATATTTTCTCAGCTTTTGTTGACAGGTGTTGTACAACTCATCCTTGCACAACTGAGATGTATGCCCTACAGAAATCTTAGTGTTATATAGTCTCACACAACTCGACGTGAAATGCGATCAGATACCTAGCCCAGGGTATTTCTTAACCCGCGATCTCAACGATAGGCTGCTCTGATTTGGTTTAGAAATATGTTTTGTAGAACCTCTACTACAATGTCCTGTCACGTTGTAGACATTGCAATGAATCTGATGTTGGAGCATTCATATTTCCCAAAATGTTTAACCCTCGCCTAATATGTTTTAAGAGTGCTTAGACACCAGTCTTAGTTTAACAGGGTTGCGAAGACGGAGGTAAAGTGTCCGACTCCATCTCCGACCTTTCCAAAATTTCCGACACTGACGCCCGACTCCCACTCCCCTAACATAATGTGAACGAAGTTTGACTGCCAACAATTTTGTAGCAATCAACAATCAATGGAAATCGTGGTACACAGCAAGAATTATCTGTTTCTATAAAAGTTTCAAAAGAAATTATACCATTTCACCAGGCACGAGTTATAGGATTCATAACTTGGGAGTGCAACGTAAATAATAACCCTATTGGACTTCCGGGTTCGGAGTCGGATAAAAAATCCGAGTCCGACTCCTAGTGTGCTTAGGAATCCGACTACTTGTGACTCCGACTTCGCAACTCTGGTTTAGACTCATACTTAATATCTTGATTAATGGTAGAACGAGGCAATTCTTTGATAACATTATATTGCTGTCACAAAACGCCGCATCAGTACTGGAAATGGAACAATTAAATCTTGTTTCATATGTGTGAGCTTACCTGGTGGTAGGTTAACTTCAGCTGCGAGACCATTGTAACAACCATAGCTGGCAGCAGAACAAGATAGTGCTTATCTATTAAAATGTATGTGTTTTTTTCACTGCATTTGAAGTGATCGCTTGTTCCATAAAGATTTGCTATTATTGTCCTAACTAGGTATTTAAAATCTTAGCGCTACTTGTAATAATCTGGCTTGCAGTTGATTTGTGTGGTGGGAAGAAAAAAATGTCAAACGTTTGTTTCGTATGCAACACGTGCTCGTATTCCAGATATTCAGGAATATTATGAACTGATTTTGATCGAATCGCACAAGCAAGTTCCAGCCAACCAAGCTTTGGATTCCGAGACGCATTGGCAAAGGAAGGGCAGTCTATCATCTGCTCCAACTGCATTGTATTCTCAACAAAACAACAATGTTAGTGATAAAGTACGTCGTTTTTCACAGCTTTACTTTGGTGTTTCTATTAAAATGCAACACCTTGCCTAGGTTCACACAGTGGTTTGCTTTTATTTGTTTTTCACGCAATTGTTTGAGTTTGACGTTTGTTTGTCGCATAACAGCAGGCACTTTGTTTTTGTCCGAGTGTGTATTTCGCCTGCTGAGCAAGAATCTTCAGCTCTCGTTGAAATAGGTGTCCAGTCAAATTGTTTATAGCGTGCACCTTGAGAAAGACCTTGGTACACGTTGTTAGACGCTACTGTGTATCAGAGAACTGCCAATAAAGACGTCACCTTCGTAGTGCTTGGTGTCGGTGCGAAGGTGCAGCGGCGTATGCTGTTGCAAACACATCGTGAAGCATACTTTTGGTTTAGAAATGGATTCGAGACCTGTATTTATGAGATTATTCTGAGTGGCACATTACCAGTGAACAACACTGTGAATATGGACAAGGTCGTCAGGGCCGAGTTTCTTGGGTTGCGAATCCGACCTCAAGTCGAATTATTTCCGAAAATCATTAGCGCCACCTGGTGCCTTGTTCTTGTCATCTGATATCGGTCGGAGCGGCAATAGTTAACTTCTAGCGGACAAAAATTCGAGACTTTCACTTCAAACAGAAAGGAAGGAGAACCTGGTATTGAATATGACAATGTCTGTGGCACTGTCGAAAGGTGTTGCTCGAGACAAGCGTTCGCCGCATACCATCATGGGTTTCTTTAAAGTAATAACTTTCTCTGTACTGTTTTCATGTGCAAAGAAAGCCCGGTTCTTCAAAACTTTTTTCGTATCACTCCCATGTATCACGACTCGAATACTGGGCTTGGAACTGTCGGCCATTACGTTTGTCTTTTCATTTGCACACTCATTTTTTTCTTGTTTTTCACGCACTTTTGTTGAGCAACTTCATTAATGTTGTTTCAGTCAGATATCCGACAAATCACCCGTCAGGGCAGTTGTTGTAGTGTCGGTTATAATATGAGGCAGATCTCACGAACAAGATTTCGCGATTTTTGAATTGAATGTTTGCCCATCATGATGTGTTTGATACTTAGTGGGTGTGGTTTGGTACAGATTATGTTTTTCTTCTAAAAATGCTGCTGTTTTACGAGAACTTTGAAGTGTTGCTCCTGGGTTACTCATTTACAGCCGCTCCGTATTCCGCAAAAGCGAGAGGAAATTACTGCTCAGCACAGTGGTCCCCAATCCCCGGGCCGCGAAAAAATAAAATGTGTACTGGTGGTGACACCGCTCGCCTTCTGGGCATGTGGTTGGTCGATACTCCTGCAACAGGAGTAGTCCAGGGCCGCGGTAGAATTGTCAAGCGTTGACCGGCCCACGGTTACAAAAAAGTTGGGAACCAGTACCGCTGGCTTGGCGAATTTCACCTGAGAGTCAGCATGTTGGCTGGAAAGCGCGCAACCCACGTATTCGGCTTGGTGGAGCTACAGCCTTCGTGTTTTGCTTCACAAAGATACGAGATCGAAGGTCAAGGCCTCTTGCAAGCTTTGATATATACGCGTGGTAACAGCAATGATTTAACACAGAACATAGCAAGAGCCTATCGCGGTTAAGATGTGGGTGGACAGACTGAGGGCGCGTTGATGTCTGTGCTCCGTCACATGACGCTAATTTGTCTTGCTGTACACAGTGCGTTGCTTAAACAGCTACGAGCGGTTAAGTCCTATCGTTAAATATATATTTTGTTTCGTATTTTTCGCCAAAAAGCTGTTACATTTTGCTGCGTATGATGAAAATATCTACTTGTCTCAACGGTGGTTCAAGCGAAATATGTTGTTGTTGCGGTACCACCCGCTGTGAACGAATTGAATCTGGCCCACGTCAGACTTTTTTAGCCGTTTGTTGTCGCATACGTGCGTGGCTGTGTACAAAATGGTGAGCGGTGACTACTGTCTCAGAGGTTTGCGAGGTCAGAAATGTATTTCAGCGCCTATCTTCAACTGCTTGGATGTGAAAAACTAGAGTAGTCGTTTAGTTTTCATGCAAAGGCAGCCTTAGCAGCATTTTGTATATCTTGTGTGCATTGATGCATTGATCCATGTTATTTTTGTGTGCGTGCTGCATTACCGTGGTATAGAAGTCAGTACTGTTATTGCGCCAAGCTTAAGCATCGTATTGGTTGCAAAGTATTGTACTGCAGAGGTTTTTTAAGAACTTCTTTGCAGAACAACCAAAATGTTTTTACGAGTTGTTGTTAAGGGTGGGAGGTTCGGTGAAGATGCACTGCTAAATCTGTGTGATTTAAATTTGATCGTATTCTAATCACGCATAACTGTTATCACAGGTTTTTTATTGTACCCTTGTAGCTATCCACCACCTTATATGCCTCTGCGCTCTGAACTCTCAAAATTAAAAAGTGTAACTTCTCCGCTGAAATTGCTGATTTGGATAATCTTGCCCCAGATAAATAATTCTAAGGTTCGCCAACTTAAAAACTGGAGCGGCGCTTTATGTGTATGTGTTGGAGAACCTCTACGAGAGAGGATGATCGCTTAGAGAAGCTCTAAAGTGAGTCCGACCAAGGGTTGAAGTCACTGAATTGTGTGGTGATTAATAAACCACACGCTGCATCCGTGGAGAGCCCCATAACAGGCGTGGTGTAGACGTTGGGGCTAGGCTCAGCTGCAGGTGCTGCCAGGGCGGATAAACATTCCCCTCTGCCTCAATGGCAGTAGAGCTCAGGCTGTCCTTGAACGAGTCTATTTCAGCGGATCCCAAACGTTTATGAGCACAACCCAAATTTGTGTTTGGTGAACACCTCGCGACCCAAGCCTCAAAACAACGTATGTTAACCTGAAAAAAAAATATTGTGTGGTTGCTTTTTGGCAGAAAGTCGCATAGTTCGTTTTCAAGGTCACCAATCTTCTTTTCTCAAGTACCTACACTGCAGACGGACACAGACAAGCAGTGGTAGTGTGGTCCACTTACTATGAAACAGTGTATTTTATTTCAAGCATAACGATTTATTAAGTGCAGTTGGTGAAATCGTAGTTACTCCCTCATGTTCTTTTCAATGCAGGGCTCGATCTTGCTGAGTGCAAGGCGCATCTTGTGGCCAGGACCAAGGTGATTTCGAACCTTGATCTTGCGTCAGCGCCGAAAATTCTTGCTCGCGTAGATACAGGGTCGGAAACAAGAGCAGATCGCGTCGGCGCGACCTATTTTTTGACCTTTAACCAGTGGTCTATTTGATCCATAGCTGGAGGGGGAACCCTGTTAGGCGTCACCACTACCTTCCGAGTTGACTTCAGAATAAATATGCTTAAGTTTATTCCAGTTACCGAGAAACTGCAGAATTTCCGAACTGCAGCCCGTCACCGGTTGCAGTTAAGCGTCATGCACAGGACTCTTAGGCATCATCGCCTTGTTACTTGCGCAATAGCAGCATTAAACAATACCCATCAACATCGCTTTTGTTACGTAACAAACTTCATTGTCGATGGACAGCATTAATGATGATCAGGTCTATCAACTCTGTATGCAAACAAAGACTTTTTCTGATTTTGAAAAAAATCAGAAAGTTTTAAAAATTTGGTGGGTTAAAAATTTATTACAACGGCTGGCTACTGGCGATGCCAGACGACCCGGTAATATTTTTTGTTTGTTGTTTCTAACTGAACGTGGAAAAGTTCCAATCAGTGCCATATTCACTATGAGCCTGTTTTTTTTCGCTGAGACATTTCGGTCATTTTTTGCTGAAACATTTCGGTCATTTGTCTCACAGTTGTATTAAAACTCGCTGTAACAGTGTTTTTAGCCTATAATTTCAGACATTCTGACCGAAATGACTTAATTTTTTCCGGTCATTTCAAAATCATTTCGGTCTATGACCGAAAAAAACCAGCTATGACCATATATAAGACGGTTATATAAGACCGCAATCAATACTTCTGATCAGAAAGGATTCATTGCTGTTTGTGTACCAGGCCCGTTTTCTTCCTACTAACTACTTTCAGTTAGTTTAAAAACTTCATTCCGGCAAAGCACCGCTTGGATGCATCAAAAACTGATATTAGCAAGGTTTAAGTGTAATACACACCATCGTGAAGAATTAACAACTGATATGGGATGCACTACATGTCGGACTCAAAACGAACACTCTCAAAAACAGTTTGTGGAAATTGGGATCTCCTTTAATTTTGTTCAGTATTTCACTTTCAAAAATAGTTCGTGCGAATTGGGAGCTCCTTAAATTTTGTTCAGTATTTCGCTTGTTTTATTCGTGCTGTTAACCACAAACAAGTCGGACATTAAATGCGGCAAACATAACGCATTGTTCTATTTCAGGGGTCTCCAAACTTTTTTGTCCGAGGGCCACGTAAGCCAGATATCTTACACAATGTGATTGTTTTGGGATATGTTACATTCTACCAAATCAACAAACTTTCCGTAGTTATATTATTTGTCCTTCTCGGCAAAATGTCTTTGCGGGTCGGATGAAATGGCTCGCGGGCCGGATTTGGCCCGCGGGTCGTAGTTTGGAGACTTATGTTCTATTTGAATAGGAGCTGATGATGCCTACATCGTAGGCGATATATGTTCTCTGTAAGATTTTAAAGTGTCTGATTCTTTGCTGAGAAAGGATTTCTTTCCATAGACATAATGCATTGTTATTTGGAAAATACCTTGATTTGTTTTTCTATCCAATTCATTCTTCACAGGGCAACCCAAGTGGGTGCTCTTTTCGCCCCTTCTAAAAAGCCTTGCTCCAGTGTGTAGACTCCTAATCAAAACAATGAACTCCTTTAAAATGGACCGAAAGGAGCAAACATCTTGGAAGCATGTTCAACTGTAAAATCTTGGCATGGGCTTCAAGTTTGTGACGATACTAAATTATACTATTTCGTTGATAGGAAGACGATAGTATTTTCCCTTTTTTTCAAAATTGCTAGAATGAAGGTATCCTTTAGAAACTTTTTACATCAAGTCCTTATCTTAAAGTTAAACTGTTGTTAATGAGCTAATTGTAATGCTAGTGAACCCCAACTAATGAGCTAATTGTAATGCTAGTGAACCCCAACTTGGCAAAGTTAGAATTGAATGCATTTTAGTTTTTGAATATGTTCACTTTTTTTCACGGAGATGAAAAAAGGTGAACATATTTGAGCACTAAAAGTGCATCCTTACTGACGACAACTGGCATGCCATGACTCTGTGGACCACAAAACGGTTTACTGAAATCTTAGTACCCGTAGGTAGATTAAATTTAAAAATCCTTTCCAGAAGCAAGGCAAAATGACCTGCTCACAAAAATTACAATGTTGAGCGGCGTTTGCTGCTCAGTGCCGCCACAAAATTCCCATCAGCTTTAGCGCCTTTTTCAAAGTAGAGTTTCCAGGTTGCTTCGCGTCCACTAAATATAAACTTGCCAGCAAGCCTCGTACACAACATCAGACCGTAGTAGAGTTGCTTTTGTTTCCCCGAACCGTAAAACTTTGTCGGAGTGTGGCTGCGTGTGGCTGTGTGTTGCGCAAGTGGTGCCAGACATGATTGCGGGACTTACGTTGAAACCAGGTGAAAAATTTTTTCGTTTGTTTTGTATCACGTTTTCGGCCGAGATATTGCGCGAAAACTTAACAAAATCAATTACTAATTGTAAAAACGGCAGTAGCGACGATTTTGTACAATTAACGAAGCAAACTCCCAAACAATTTCAACAAATAATTTTTTGAAGCTGGTCACACAACCCGGTGCTGGGCACTGAAGTGAAAAGGGCTAACAATGTCGTGCTTGGGCCGCCCCTAATTGGTAGAGCCTGGTTTATGTACAAGAAAAATTGTATTAGTCAACATCGCCTATTTTACGCATTGCCTTACTAAGTCGGAGTGCATTGGTGAGGGCCTTGAAGCAGTTTGCGCGTCAACGGTATTTCTCCGAACTGACAAAAAGATCAAAACACTGTGTGAAGCATGTTCCTGGTTGAACGAAATGGCTCACTAACGAAAGAAAAAGTTGTGATGTGAATCGAATAACGGTGTTATTCTTACAAAATTCTTGCTTTATGCACAAAGTGTATTGTTGCAATTAAATTTTTTGTTTTCCTGTAAACGAACTGTTACTCAGAAAAAGACTCCACATTGCTGCAGTGCACGTGTTCTCTGTAATGTGTTTATTGTCGGTTGTGCATTTAACACCAGAAATGTGCCGACTGTCATATTTTGCGATACAAATCCAGTCCTGAATTTTTAAAACTCAGTCCAAGACCAAAAAGTTTAAGAAATCTAAAATCGAAGTCCAAATAACGTCCAAAGAATCACAAAATACAGCTTTTCAATGACACAACTTACGTCATTTTTTCCATTAACTCAATCCAAATAATCCGGTCCTGATCCTAAATTAATAAAACATTTTCCAGTCCGAATCCAATCAAAAATCAACAAATTCGTCATAGTCCGTATCCAGTCCAATCCAAGTCCAGCCCAATGCTCATCTCTGCTGAACATGTTCATAGCTTAGCGAAGGTGCGTCGCTTGTCTGATCGAAATGATGGCGTAAGCCTCTGCGCGTTTCAACCAAAGCCACTTTGCTGTTTAATTCCTTGTGGTTTGGTTTGCGTAACTTCAAGTTCCTTAGGCGCTTAGGGAGAGATTTTGACAGTCTTGATACTACGGTTCGCAAGCAGTGTGTTATAAGTGGGCCCTTAATAGAGGTCAACGTTCAAAAAAGTAGCAAATTTGATGTTTTGTTATTTTGCTGTGTTTTGTGCTTATCTTTCTGGAAGAATGTTTAAATTTGAAAATTTTTTGTTGCTATGTGAAACACTCCGCAATCTGCACATCAGCTACATGCGGGGTTTTTGCGTGCCACGATGAGACCCGCAAGTTACGCGACGTTCCGGCAATATACTCAGCAGTTGCATGAGAGAAAAAGCTGTGTTTTTTCCCCTGAAAATCGCTCGCTCGTTTGCATGCCGGCTGCTATGGTAGCGCAGTTGCAGGAAAGACCCATCAAACCAACCTACACAGAGAAGATCTCGGTCACAAACGTTCGACTGTGGTTCGTGCCGGAAAACCAACGACTCCTGAACTGGAAGTCACCACTGACTCCGTTCTGAGATTTACTATTGCGCGAAGCATCCTAGCCTGACATATCTTTTACGGTCATTCTCGGAGCTTGCGAAGTTTTGTCTCCCGTGCATCGCTTCTGGTCTGCGGAGCCCGTCCATTTTCGACTGAACTGCGTCGCGCTCACCGGTTAGCGTCTGTTACATTATAGATGACTATCGATCGCTTCATAAGCTACCGTTACTCTTTGGACCTTCAGCGCAGGCGAATTCTCAGCGCCGTTCGCGGCTGCCTGAGCGAAACCGAGATGCTGCATATTAGCGACAGGATTGTGACGATTACGTCACCTCGACCATTTGCCGTGAGCCCATCCTGTGCTCGGGGTGCGTTTTTCTCAACACTGACAGTCGTTGCTTTCGTTTGGCGAATTCATAGCGCCGAGCTGATCAACAGGCGCTTGTTTTTAATACTTCCTTACAGTGAGGCGTTTTAAGGATCTTGGCGTGAAAACCACCTGACAATTGAAAGCGCACCTCGCTCAATATCGACGCAACGAGTTGTTTGCATGCGGTGTAATGAGTTAGTCGCCGGAAGCTCAGCCAAGCAGCGCTTATGATCTGCAAACTCCGGAAGATCAGCGTGAGCCATAGATTTTGTCAGAGCATTGGTCGTTCGAGTGAAACGGGTTAAAAGAGAAACTGCTTAGAGACAGGTTTTCGTGAGTGGAGTATCCGAGTAGAAGTTCTTTGCCGAAATTTGCAAGGCGTCATGTTAAGATGTCTTCGTTCACGCAGTCGTGCGCTTCCCGTGCTGTTCTCGTTGTCGCTCGCCAAAGTCCACGGTTTGAAATGACATTCATGTAATAAAGGCCATGCATTCTGCGATTCTCCGGCCTGCGAGGCCGTTCTTTGACGCGTTAATTAGCGTCATCAGCGCACCATCGATTTTTTGTTAAACGCTGGAAGCAATGCTTTGTCCTAATCTCTGTTTCGTTTCTTTGTGCTGCCTTGATTTGACAGGCGACTCTCCATTTGACTGAAATTCGCGATCAAAGCGTTGATGCGATTTTGCATGGCCTTTGTGATTCCGGAACTGCGCGTGTGCATCCAGAGCAACTGCACTGAGAATGCCGTTTGCGACGTGTGCATTTTTTATTCATGTTACTCACAAACAAATGATAGTAAAATTTTTAAGTTCTAGGCTATTCATCATCACGCGAGCTTAGTTAAGCTCAACAAAAAAATACAACGCCCTCTACAAAAAAAAAAAAAAAAATACAATGCCGTCTACAAAAAAAAAAAAAAAATACAATGCCGTCTATACCAGCACTAGTGGACTGTTTTTCTTGACAGCTCCCATTTCTCTTCAGCTATTTGTTTACGACGTTTTCGTGACAGCTGCTTTCGATTACGAAGGAATGCGTTGATTTTTAGGTCATCTGATACCTGCTTTGGGACGCTGTGCACTTTTTTATTGGTATAAGCGTCGCAGTCATGCTCCGGGTGTCTCCTGTGTGATGTCGGTGATTGGAAGACGCTATTTCGCTCATGTTGCTCACCGTCGTTATGTAGGTGTTGTTTGGAAGACACGGGCGCGAGCTCAGAAGACAACATGGATTGCTTGTGCTTTGCTAAAGTAAGTGAAGGTTGCCGCGTCAAGTGGAAATGTGTTGTTACAGTTGGCACCAGCGAACAACACTTACGAAGTGTCAGTGTTGTTCATGCCAAAATGTGCAGTGCATATTTGCTGGCGAGCACATTGAATAAATGTTAACGTGTAGGCGCCAAAGCGGATGAGGAACGTAAGTCTGATATGATGTAGTTTTATGGAATATCCCGGGTAAAAGAGATTTGCCGAAAATGCAGTGGATGAAAGTTTATGCTGACAGGTTTTCACTGCTGCTTTATGTTGCGTGGAGTCTAGTGTTCGTGTGCATGTCGCATGCATGGAGATGCGACCGTGATGCATGTGCGTGTCGCGTACAAGGTTTTGCTTTCGTTTGATAATGAAATAGTGGTTCGGGTATGGCGTGCAGCAAACAAATTTGAAAGCATCGAAAAAGGAGAAAACAGACAACTGGCTTTAGTTAGAAGGTTGCAAACGTTTACTGTTCACAAGCAGTGAACAGTCGTGATTTTCTGCAATCTTTATTGCCCTGGAACAAGGTTTGCTGTTTGAAACATGAATCTTCACCCTTTACCACGCGTTACGCAGATTGGGAGTGACTTTAGTTGCGGTGCTGTTTTGTGCTGAAACGCGTGGCATGTCTTAGTGATAAGCTTGCGTGCAAATTCAAAGAGAACCGTCGACGTTTTTTTTACAGTAACAACACGCTGCGTGCGAGCGCTGAACGCAAGTATTGACGGAGTTCTTCGACACAAACCTCGATGTGTAATGTACCCAAGGGGTTACAGCAACAGGCCCGAATAGTTGTGTTGCGGTGTGGAGGGTACTTAACGCTTCTCGATAGCAATGCGACGGCTAGTCAATTGGATACTGAATGTTTCTGCGCTGCTTGCGTTTACTGTTTACAAACAAGTCATATGCTGCCGCGTCAGTTTTGCCACACGCGGAACATAATGCTACAGTCTCAAAACGCCGAAACCAGGAAGTTACAAGGCGATTGGTTTAATCGACAGTTCTGTTCATCAGGTGTAGTGTAACATTTACGCGTTTCTCTATTGTCCTCCAAATAGTTTTGACCTCACTTTAAAAGTCAGCCTACCAGCATTGGTATGGCAGATTTACATGTAATGCTGTGCGCTAGACAGCATTGGAAAGTAAGGCATCAACAGTTGACAGTAATTTTTGAAATCAAGGCACCACGACGTTGAAGCCTCAGTTAATACAATCGCAGTTGAACTGTTACCGTGTTATGCGGTGACGTGGATGTCACTTTTATCGACAATTCGGGTTTACTCTGCATTGCATTCTGGATGGCTTCCGGGATGAAATATTCAACAATCTTGTAGGAATCCAAACTTCAAAGCCGAAGGAATGCTTCGCTCAAGTGCACTGCTGCATTGATTTTGCTGCCCTTAAAAGTGGCGATGCGCTCCACATTTTAACAGACCGAATGATTCTACGTTGATATTTGAGTAAGATGTTCAAACTATGCAATACAGGTGACTCTTTCATTGAACTCCTTGCTAGTTGCGGCGCACTGGATCGAACCGTGTTGACCAAATCTTCAAATAACAGCAGCTTGTTCAGGTCTTGACGAACGAACCGCTTTTACAAGAAGCGCAATCTGTAGCTTGCCATCCAAGATATTTGAGGTTTACAGAAATATATTAAGTGGTGACGGGATTACAGGAAAACTGGGTTATATTCAAACGTGAAATTTCTAGAAGTCACTAAGCCGTATTAGGGATATGTGGAAATGCTGGACAGCCATGTCATGTTGCCTTTATCACTTGCGTTAATTTCAAAGCACAAGCTCAACAAATCCGATTTTTACACGGCTGCATAATTTTCTCAAAACGAAGACAACTTCGCCCAACGTGCCAGGAGTTAGTTTCGCATCTCATATTTTTATGCAGCATTTCGTGTTCATACGACTCGTGCATTGCGTCTTATTCGTCGAATATCTGTAAGCAACTGGAATAAGACTGCGGAAACAAGATGGTTGTTATGGTCCAACACCCCGATCCTAATTGACAAATGCTCATGGTAAATACATTTCGCACATACAGTTTAGTTAATGCAAACGATCAAAGTGGCTGTTCTGCGCAGCAGCATAATTCAGCGTTTTCCCACAAAACGCTACGGCGATGAACTGGCAATTATCACTGATAGCAACCAGTTAACCTTAAATGCGAAGAATTTACTTGTGTATCCAATTGCGACAACTACGTAGAACTAGCCCACTCGTGTTCAAACCCAAAATGCTGGGTATCGAAAGTCTTTTTTGTTGCACTTCTGTAATTGCTGGTATTTCTTGTAGAGGAGGTTGTTCATGCGCAAAACAATAGATCAATGAACGCACTTTAGTTTTATTTGCTTTTATGCATCGCGCTTGTGTATAATAACCACAGGTCACATCCCGTTTCCGCGACGCCACGCATTCGGATGTCTGCGTTACATTCGAAAAGAAATGAAACTGTGGGTTCCATGCAGCGTTTCTTGTTTACATCAAACTACTTTTGGTCGGTTTTTGTTCCCATTGCCACATTTTTGCTGAAATGCGACATTTGAACATGTGAATCACCAGAACCAAGGATGACTGGAAAGCAGCGCTGTCGCAACTTGTAAGGTCCTGGCACACTTCGTTGTTGCCGCAACGACGCCTCAGGTTTTGAAGCTCAGCAGCGAGTGCCTCATTTTTCGAACCTCTACTGATCTCGATCATGCAGTCATGTGCGTGCGATCGATCCTGCCATTGAGATGTTTGATTTAAACTGCATCCGCCGTTTCTGATCCGAATTATGCCCGAGCCATGCGCAGCTCCACCACCGTTTATCACCAGGAATCTGGCTGTCGCATCGAGCACCGTTTCCTGGACGGGAAGCAATGCCTTCGGTCCACATTAATGAGACGACCTTGTATGCAGTGCAAGCGGCTTTTTGACAAATGCATTGCGAAAGCCGTGGCAGTTGCTTGGGTCCCTGTGCAATCGATGCTGACCAGTCGAAGAAAAGATCAGCGATCGATGAGCGTTGGCGACGAGTAAGGGGCGAGGCGAGCCTTAAATCCCCCACAGCGACCATCTTGCAACGAGACGCTGCGCAGTTTTTCTGCGCATCTCTGTTTTTTTGTTGCACGGTCGTAGTTCTCCAAGCTGCATTGCGCGACATGATTAGCGACCCTTTTGTTTGGTATAATTGGTGTCTGCTTGTTGGAAGCTGAAGTTTGTTCGATGCTGACCATCAAAGGCTTGGCAAGACGACGGTGCGTCGAAGATGTTGGTGATGCCTCTCGATGACAGTAAACAGTGGTCGCCACTTTCCTTACTCGAAAGCGCCGAAACGAAGGCGATCGCAACTGTGAGCTTTCTGTGCTGTTATGGTCAAGTCTTTCAACATCTATCCTCCCGTCATGTCGTGCTGGTGCGGGATGAAGTGCAGATGTGCCTCGTTTAGTTTCAGGTATAACAGCAAGGTATGTTGAAGTCTTGCTCATGCTGTTGAATATGCTAGAAGGGTGTCGAGGCGCTAGAAAAAGCCAGGGGCAGCTAAGCTAAGTGTTGTGCGTTGCGAAAATGCGCCCGAGCTTAATTCCCCGCAGTCACTGGAATATACACTTCAATCGGGCAGTTTCAACCTGATTTTGCGACTAATTACATTGCTCTTGTAATATGTGCGGATTGTGCAATTTGTTTAATGTGTTGTGCATCTGTATTTTCATCTGTTCATATCGGTCCAAACTTGTCGTTGTACCGAGATCTGTACCTACATCAGGCAAGTTTACCAGCATACTGCGCGTTGAACCCTTTTTTTGCCGAAATGCACTTGTGCGAGCAGTTATGCTCTCCTTCATGTTCCGACAAAACTTCTAAGAGCGACGATATGGCCGGTTCCAGCAATCTGAGTTACCGCATTATTTTGAAACAACTGAGCGGAAGTTTTGAGCTTGTGTATTGTGACTATAATATCGCTTTGCCAGTCAACAGTAAAGTCAGTTACTTCCCGAGGCAGTGAGTTAATGAATGAAACTTGACGTGCTTCATGCGTTTAGAGACCTGGTGATTGGTTTAATTGCGTTGGTTTTAGTGAAGCAGTTCGTCCTTGTCCGGTAGAAGTTGCAAAAATTAATTGGACTGGTCAACGGTATGCTGACCGTGGAAGCAGAGTGCAGACCGACAAGGCAAAGTGCAAGATGTCGTCTAGAGCTTGCGTAACCGAAATTTAGCCCCGACTTTGCTAAATGGTATGCTTACTCTTTGGCTGCTTGCCCTTGTGGGGAGGTTTGGCTGCTTTGTCCTTGTGGGAAGCTTTGACTGCTTTGCCTATGTGGTACTTTGTCGCTGGAATGTTGATACGTGCAGTCAGAATTCTCGCAGAGTTATGAAAGCACAGCATGGCAGGCAGATTCCACCTAAACCCTACTTCACTTGGTATGCTTACTATCTTG
>Ga0210059_1006186_pt1 | contig 19229 bp, 14 predicted proteins | sample Ectturendosymbi2_FD_188042 | JGI IMG/M metagenome (GOLD analysis project Ga0210059, IMG submission 188042) | Ecteinascidia turbinata endosymbiont from Florida, USA - Sample 2 (SPAdes) (version 2) | ecosystem: Host-associated > Tunicates > Ascidians > Unclassified | place: Key West, Florida... | reverse complement strand
AAACTTGTAATCCCGTTTAAATGGGTACGACGGCCCTGTCACCAGCAGCTAGGGTTGGTGATATTGGCTGTTTACTTTTGCGTAAATAGTCTTTAGGGGGCCAGCCTCGAGGACCCTGTCTAGATTGAAAAGTATAAGATAAACGTTAAATTAATTAAAGCGTTTAGCACAACTTGTTTTACACCGAGTCTCTCGTGGACACGGGCACTGAGCTAGGTAATAAAGTCCAGCGGGACACTTCGGCCGTAAAATACCGTTTGGAAAATTTTGTAATGAATCAGGAGTTCGAGATCGTCGTGCAGAATAAAGCAGGTGGAAAAATGTTCCCATATCAGGGTTTTCAAAACATGCTTTACGTAAACTTGCTTGCATGGCGGAATTAAGTGAAGGACAAATCATACTCCAGTTGTATTTAGTAGTCAGCACCACTGTAGACTTAAGGATCAAGCAAGACCAAATGAAAATATCATTAATGTCATGGTGATTGTTGTGAAATACCGATCTGTGTACTAGAAAGTTTGTGTTTGAAGATACATCTAACGAAACAACAGGTAAATCAGTGAAGTGCTGATTGAAGAATCCAGCATTCTATTTTCGAGACCTCTCGATTGTTACGAATCCACATGCAAACGTTTTTGACATGCTGTAAGACGCTGGTTTCTTTTTGTTGAGGCACTCACGTTCCGACGTGAGTAAAACTTGAATGTTTTGCTTAACTTTACTATAGCGAGTAGTAACCAAACAGTACAATCAATAACAATCACGCCCACAGACAACAGGTGCTGCACTTGCCTGTTCGTTTAAACGTGGCCAAAAAACTCCCATCACGAAAACCACCATGATAGGAGGGCCTAAATAGCTGGTAACCGATTGAATGTAGTCGAAAAGCCGGCCGTTCGCTGCAACTTGCACGACGGGCACCCATGCGATGCTCACACCGACCATAAACAACATGAAAACTCTGCACAGTTATTTACGGGAAATTAGTTTCGCGCTGACGCTGAATTGCAAATAAAAATCATTGCATATAATTCATATAACTTTTAAAATTGTGTAAAATATTAACACACATCAGTTACTTCCTCTTCCGGTTCAGTTTTGATTCATGTGGCATAACCCATTTTAACTCCTTTGTGCGAAATTGCCACTGACGTCAATAAAACCAGGGCAAAAACATTTATGCTTTTAGGTTGCAGCAAGAGATTCCTAAAACCGTTTGCAATTGCCGTTATTCCTTTGAAACTGCACGCTTTACTGGTTTTCGTTTCACTGTTTTTTCTTTAACTTTATTTGGCTCAGCAAAGAAATTAACCGTTAGGTAGCTTTTAATAATGGCACTGCTGTAATTTTGGCACTAGATCAATGGATGAAACAAAAGTTTATTATAAACAGAACGTTTACGTAGAAGTAGAGGATATGAATGTAACTACAAAATGAAGCGATCTCATCAAGTTTGACGCTGCTTGGGAAAAGTACAAGACGTAATTACACTAGTCGTTATTTCAGTGGTAGAGAAGGTCAATTTTTGTTGCTGCACAGCTTTCACTAAAAGAAGAAAGTGCAATTTTTGTAGATGAGTAGGCTGCCTACATTTCTGACAAAGAGTAACACATAATAAAGAGCCGATAACCTTTGAAGAGGCATGAAGATTCTCAGGGTTTTTTTAAGGCGTTTTAGGGACCCGATTCGGGTCCCTAGAATTTCAAATCGGGTCCCTAGAATCAGAGAAAATTATCATCGGGTCCCTAAAATCTGAGAAAATCGGGTCCCTAGAATCAGAGAAATCGGGTCCCTATAGATCCATACCGGATACCTAACTTTTTCCTTAAAAAAAACCTGATGAAGATTATCCGTACGCTTTTAATAAAATATTTTCTGCCCACAAGATTTGTGCGGCAGCCTCGGTATTGTTTTTTGCATATGACAATAAATAAAAGGCAATAGAAGTCAGCAAAAAAGTTAGGTCAAATAAAAACTGCGCCTTTTGTTCATTTGAAAACTGCCCCTTCCCAGACAGACAAAAAGTAAACAAAGATATTTAAAGACAAGACAGAGAAGAACATATACATTCCTAGTTTTATCTCAAGATCAGACAAAACCTTGTGTGTTTACGTTAGTCAGAACTGTAAAACTCTTGAGGTTACGGAACTCTTTTTCGAAGCACTTGATCGTGCATCAACGTTTCATATTGTTAACGGCAATTTTTACATAATTCTAGACTAGTTGTGTCAAAGCAACACTTGCCGAACCGGAACTTAGTATTGAAGTAAGCTGCTTTCGCACAAACCTGCCCACAACCATAAGTTCCCACTCGGACGAATCCTTCCGGAACTTTTGCCAAAGGTCACAGGTGAACAAGGTTGAAGCACTGTTGAAGACCGACGTCAGCGATGACATCAAAGCAGCCATCATAACCGCCAGAAGCAAACCTAGTTGATAAAAATGCGTACAAAAACAACCGAGCAAATCGATGGTTTTAAGTTTAGGTTTGTAAATTGTTATCTGAAATTTCCCACCTTTCAATCCAGTTGGCATGATTTGAAGCACCAGCTTAGGATAAGCAACGTTTGAACAGCCTACTGCTGTTCCACAGTACTTTTTGCATTCTTCAGGTGTTGCGCAAGCTACTGCATCTGCAAATGCCAACAAAAAATTGAAAAGTTCGTACAAGAGTATCTTAAAACATGACAATGAAATATTCAATTGGCAAAAGTGTACCCAAAAATTTTGTTGGAAATGGCCAGTTTATACAATTCATACATTTGTACATCAGAGTCCTATATACTGTACGCGATGCAGTTAATCTTTGTAAAAATTTATAGAAGTGCAGAAAAAAAAGAAAGACATAATTGAGAAGTAAGCCTGAACAAATTAATTGGCCGGTAATACATAAACAAATGCGTTATTCTATTTTATTTCAAATTCTCGTGCTCTTTAAACCCACACTCCGTGTGTGTTTTTTGTTTTTATGTTTGGCTTATTCGTTTAACAATTGTTTACGTATTGCAAGATACCCTGAATCAGACAATGTATAGCCAAAATCTTTCTGGTGAGTTAAGTTACACTTATCGCATTCTTTAAATCTACTTTCAAAAAAGTTGTGTTTGGTTTTTCTATTATATCGACGGAAAAGGAAGTACAGAGAGTCTATAATGGACTAACCTGTGAAGACAACGCGACTGACCATTCCAACCATCACCATCATGTACATGGGCAAGATCTTCATAAGACCAGCTGCAACGCATCCACCCTTGGCATGTGACAGGTTTTTGGCGGCCAGTGTCCGCTGTACAATAACCTGCATAACATGGAAGACGTCATAGCTATAAGAATTGAAAAACTATATTGAAGGCGACCGCGTGAACGCGACGTGCACGGAAAATATCGTTTCGACGTGGATGCCTCGAATTCAGGCCCAGATTTCCCATTTAAGCTTTCGAGACTACAGCCTTCTAGGCGCCAGAATTTCCAGGGGCGGTAAAAATTTTTTAGAGAAAGATTTTTAGGGTTGCTTGGCTACGAGGTTATGCCGGCATATCAACCTCCACTCGAAATAAAATCGGTATATTTAATTTAATTTTTCAAAAATTTAATGATCGTGCCTGTGCGGCCCTTACACGGAGGGAACAAACTTTTCCTCCTGGGTCATATTGGGTTTCCCATTTGGTTCCAACACTGGTTCCCGTTTGGCTCGGAAAAGGTTTGCAAACAAGGAGTAAGCGAATACAATTTTAAATTTAGAAGACGTGTTTTTTTATCAGATAAGACAACCTTGATATATGTAGCTGAATTTCTCAGCTGAGGGGTATTGACCCAATCAGTAGCGAAGCTATACAATAAGGACCATCAAATATTTGCATTCAACTGGCTGTTTTGTTAAACGCGTGGCGCGTCGTAGCCTGCCTACTGCATACAATGAAACACAGATGTCATGGAGTGAATGGTCGTCCCTACCTGATCTGTACACCAATACCACACTGCCAAAATCGTAAGTCCAAACGTCAGCCCGGGCCACGGAAGATCACCATCTACCGGGTCCCGCAAAACGCTGAAAGAATCTGCGCGAGGAATGCCACACGTGGAGTTTGCAGGTCGTATTGACGGAATTGCTTTCATGTATTGCACCTTCAGTCCTTCATATCCTCCGACACGTATGAAAGCTTTAAAAAAACAAACTTTGCTGAAGTGATGGCAAAAATCTTTTCAAGAAATTGCTTATTGCTTGAGGCACATTGAAACCCTTCCTGATTTTCGTTTGCCTTTAATGGAGTCCTTTGTTTTGATTCACATATAATTTTTTTCCGCCAATACCCGCCAATAACTGAGCAGTTGCCACTCACTGGTGGCACTAAGACAAGTATCACTTGTCAACAAACGTTCAAATGCCTAGAAATAGATTGTAATAACATGTTATTTCAGGAATTTTAGAAAACTGAAAATAGCCTTTCAAACTTACATTTGCACCAGGCTTTCCGTCATTGCCCATGAGAATTTCTGGAGGTCTATTACAAGAATGCTGTCGAGAATACGCAAGACACGCTGTAAACCATCCTAGAGTATAGTGCTTTGTTTCTGTTATTTGGTAAAAAACTTTCCATCAAAGTTTATCTTCGCGTCTCGTGAGAACCAAATGCCTCAACTTTCACAAAGGTTACGTCCATGTAGCAGCCAACGAGTTTGTACTAGTGTTACGCTTGATCAGTACTACTAAGCGTAACGCAAAATGTCTTCCCATAGACATCTACTGTATACCTGTGGAAGATGCCTTCTTTAAAGCTGTTCTGTTTCTGTGTAATACGGACTTTAGTTCATTTTGTTAAAAAACTTGAAATTGCATTTGTCTCAAAAATTGTGCGAATGCTTCAATGCACATAAAACCACAACTGAATATTTCTTGCATTGTTGGAAACGCACATAACAAAAAAGTGACGGAGGTATTGATCACAAGCAGTTTTCTGTGTTGATTTGCTTGATAGTTGAAAAAGTTGATAATGAAAGTTACAGGCAATCAAAAGACTCCATCCACGCACAAAGATTCCGCCGTAATTTGTAGTAATCAGTTACACTGCTAGACTTTGTTTTTATATAATCTAATTTTTCGCACTTTAGCATGCAAGTCTTCCTCTGTTTAGTAATTCTCACCCAAAATCATCATAACAAAAGCTCCGGCCAACATGATGAACGTCTGCACCGTGTCAGTGTATATCACCGCAGCTAGACCTCCAGTAACTGTGTACAAAGCAGTGATGGCAAGGAGAATGACCATGGCGAGATACAAGTTCCATCCCAGTGCCTCTTGTATGAAAATGGCGCCGGCAAACAAGTCAGCCTGATGAAAAACAGATACTGGTGACGCTTACTTAGAACGAACGTTAGAATTGGTGAAATTATTATTGACGTAGTCGGCTATTCTCAGAGCATGTACCGTACGCATCAGATTGATCATTCAACAAGATTTACCGTCGTCTTTACGGGCACCATAACTGCTTATTCTACAGTATTGTTCTCTTGAAAGCTAAAAATCTGACGCACGTGTATGAAAATGACTTCTGTAGAATTACCGAGATGTCTTTTTCGACGCTGAACAATTTTCAAATGAAGTTTGCACATGTTAAACATTCTATGCTTCCAAGTTTCATGGTTCTCAAATTTTGTTCTGTTTTCTTGTCACTTAGTTTAATACTTGAAGTTTCATACCCCGTTATTTACCAAGGGTCGCTTCCGACAGCTACGCCCGGTGACAACCAACCCAGTTCAAAAATTTTACTTTGTTTGTTTTTGACACCTCTTTATGCTGGTAATGGTTTTCCGCCAAATTTGTGTGAATGCTGATGTCAAAACACACTTTCTAGGTTGGTTTGCTTCTTTCTCCATGTTAGTAAGATTTTGCGTGAGAGTTGCGACTGCGCCAGTAACCAGATTCCGTTCGTTGTCGAATTATGTAATTCATTTTTCTGAGGCTCACTTAAAGATCAAAATCAGAGTTAATCGATGATATTGTCCTTGGTTCACAGATTTCGGGTGTCGAATGATAGTAAATTGCTAAGTGCGTTTTCAATGTCAAGAATCTACCTTTTCTCATGTATCTACGCTATAGTCCCGGGGTTCCCAGCCTGGGGTACATTTGCCTATCTGTAGGGCTGGGCCGGTCTTTAACCGATTGGACCGATTGCTTCCAGTCGGGCCCCGCGCGAAAGGGGGCCCCGCGCTACTAACTTTCGCAAACTTACACTTTTAATTGAAGCTGCTTGTGTAGCGCTGGCGCGGGTCCCACAGTATACTTAAAGCGTGGAGCCGATTGCCAACGAAAATAAGAGTGAACTGCGCTGTTTTTCAACGCCCTCAATTGGTCATTGTTTTTCGACAATGTATAGTCTACCTTTTTCAATAGCAGCTAGATGAGGCAGAGAGGGTTATATTTTGAAGCTGTTTTCTGTTTCAGTTACAAGCGTTCCGTATTTGGCAGGTAAAGTTTCAACGTTGTTGAAATTGTAAGATACAGCTCAATAATTATTGCTGTTTCAACAGTTACTGCTACTTGTCTTCTGAAGGTTAACTATGGTTCGTAGTTGCGAATGTGTATTGTGCAATGCTTTAGTCTTATTCAATCTCCCTCTCGTAGGGATCTGATGGGGAACCCGAGATTGGCAAAATCCTTTGAAATAAACCTAGTTTTAATTATTCGAACTGAAAGCGATTACAGGTGTGCAAAAACAACGGTTCCTTAAAATAAACAGAAAGTTTCTTTAACCAATATTAACAGTTAAGCCATTTGCAAAGCGACAGAAGTGTCGGGACCACCTCCCTCAGCGAAAGACAAGCGACAATTAGGTTTAAGCGAAGTAAGCCTAATGATATTCTTGTGGTGAGAGTTGCATCATGAAGCACTGCCGAAACAAGGGTCGTGGCATCATTCTCACAGAGATTGGCGTCGTAGTTTCCGAGACATACCTAACAAACTAGAAGTTGCAAAAATGCAGAACAGGTGCATATGTGGGATAACTTTGTGGAAGTTTTGGGGCTACTATATACCTGCCTGTTTTGAAAAGTTTATGAAAAACAGGTTTAAATGGGAAATCTGCAATTACTTTATATATTTCATATTACAAGAGAAAATATTTTTTAACTTTTCGTGGATATTCAAACCTGCTCTAATAAGCGGTTTGTGCTCTTAACCGGTGCTGTGTTAATTAAGCGGATTTAACTGTAACCAGTGTCCATATGTAAAGTATATAGTGATAGGCAGGTGTTATGGTGGTAGTTTGTTTTATCGGTTTTAACAGTCGACTTTGGGATATTTATTTAAGAATATATTTTGTCTGTAACTACGGTAATAATACCATAGGTGAAAGACCACGAGACATTGGCCGAAAACTTTAAATGTCAGTCAAAAGAAAGCTAAAGTTGGCAACAAGGCCGAAGCATAAAAAAGAAAGTGCGTTGGACACGTATTTTCACAGAACTACCTCAGAATATGCACAAAAATCTCTAGAAGAGTCACAGTGAAGATGGCAACGAAGTAGGCAGCCAGCCTGATGTTACGCCAAATAGTCAAAGTAGAAGTTTATGTACGGGTAACAGGAAGTGAGATGCGCAATTGTTCAGTCTGACAAAGAAGGAAGCTGGTGCATCTAATGAGGCTTGCGAGGACGAAAATTCAAAATAACTTGGAACCATTCAATCAACAATCAATCCCTGCTACATGGTCAGGTGTCATGAGCCAGAATATTAGGGAAATTCAGCGTCAGCCCAAAGAGAACCACCTACAACCACAGCAGACGTTTTTCCCAGAAATGAGAGTGATGGACACGGTTTTCTAATTTCCACTGCAAAAGAGTACTGCGCAATGGTGAAGCAGTAGATTGAACATGGCTAATATACTCGGAAACGTTTCAGCTCTGGATGTACAGTCATGGAATTATCATTATGCCTTGATGCCCCCAGAAAAAATTTCTGCACACGCCGCTGAGAGGGGCCCCGAAAAACTGCTTCCAATTGGGCCCCGCACTTGCTAAGGCCGGCCCTGCTGTAGGGGTACATTTAAGGCTAGCAACAAAAGGGGAAAATATATTCATATAAATAAAAGTTGTATTGAATAATAAGTGGATTTTTGTTAATTTACTCAACCTTTTTTTAATAGGAAAATTTAGGGGTGCATGCTCATCTGCTGAAATGCTGAAGGGATACATGGTCAGAGAAAGTTGGGAACCCCTGCTATAGATAGACACACATGGACAGCAATGGTAACGGTGAAAATATACAACGCAGGTTTGGATCGCTTTGGCGCGACCCATTTTTTATCTCTGGCGGCCCTTTTTTGGGTCGCGACCCATACGTTGGGAACCACTGGAGTACGTTGTGACCAAACGGAAAAAAACAATTGCAGAAAAGGTTTCAAGTTACAACACTACTTGTGGCAACGTTTTCATGTCATGGTTGTGGCAGTGAAACTTTCACGAACAAAATTTCGATTGTTGAAACTATGAGGAAAAATCTGCTTAATTAAAACGATTGTGATGATCGAGCTAGATAGGAATGCTTTACTGTATATTGCAGTGGTTTCAGGTGGCATGGCAAAAGCAGTGCTTTTTTGTACAGTACCACCCAAAGATGAACGAATCTATTTGCATTACTGCGTCGATTGTTCTTTGTTGTGATGTAAGTCAGTTTATGTGAACGAATATATATTCTGACTGCTGTCTCACTACATCCGCTTGCTATACACCAGTGGTTCTCAACCTTTTCGTTGAAGGGAAAACCAAATTCCGAAAACCAAAATGAAAACCAAATTCCGACTTATACGACTTTGTTAGAGGACCGCACTAAGGAAATTTTAATACAAGTAAATAGACAAGTTTCGATTTATAGCAAAACGAAATCTATTACACAAAATATTTGAGGTTTTGTTGAAAGACTGCTAAGGGCCACACAAAAGGTGCTTGGTGGTCTTATGCGGCCCTCATATAACCGCTGCTATATACCTTTCAGTCTTTGGTTGTAAAGTCCATCCCCAAATATGAGTTATGCTGTGTCTGTTAAGCTGCCTACCATTTCAGCAGCATATGAAAATACGTTGGTGTCGCTTTCGACAACTCGGAAAACGACAGGCTAAAGAAATTGCGGTAAATGTAGTTAAACATTGTCTCCATTGATATAGGCAAACCATGGCACGCGGAAACCTGCAACGATGGATTTACGATGAAAACACCTCCTTTATGAAAGCATTGACAAGGACCGAACTATGCCAGGAAACAACGAATAAAGCACTTGGAAGACGGGTAAACTCGTTGTACAATTGGGCGAAGACATTCATTAATGTCGTTCGTTTTCAAAATTGAAGAAATATCTTGAAAAAGGGAGGGAAGAAAACGCTGCATTTCACTGCCGGATGCATGAATGCGCAGCCAAAAGTGCCCGTGGGGCATTAGGTGGCTTGCAAAGAAAGTAAGCTTGCTCGTCACTTGGCCTAAACAGTGGCAACCAGCAGAAAATAATTCAATAATGTTCCGACTAAATCCTTTTTTCCAAAATTGAAGAAGACTTACTAAAATGATTTTAGTTTTAGGTTCGTCAAAAAACACATGCTGCAGTTAAAGTAAAAATGTTTGAATATGCACTAACCGATATCTTCGTAAAGATGTAAAGGAGCAACGACAGCACAGACAAGTAGATCTGGATCCTCTGGCCGCCAAATCGACGCTGCAGGTACTCTGGCATGGTCACCACCCCCGCTGCAATGTATACGGGTGCAAAGATCCAACCCAAAAGCACAAGGGTCAGCATTGCCTGAAGCAGAAAAACATGTCATGAAATGTCTGCCATGTGCTGTCGTCGTGTCTATAAACATCCAATCTGCGTTTTGATATTGTGGACAGATAGCTTTTGGTATTTTAAACAGAACGACAATCTGCCCAGCAAGGTCAACTTTCAAAATCTTTGTCAAAAACTTTCAAAAACTTCACGATTCAACCTTCCCCATAGGTAAACAGAATACAAGTAGGCCATTGTTGGCAAAGCCAATGATGCGAAACGGTCGGGCAGATGTGGTTAGCGCAGTTTCAGCTTTAACCGCAACAAATGTAACGGATAAAACGCGACACGGTTATTTGTTGTGGCCGGTTTAAAATGTAAGACTGCAAAATTACTCCCATCACCGGGGTCTTCGCATCAGCGCTTTTACGAAACCGTCATAAGGTAATGAATTGATTGTTCTTTACGAAGCATGGAATATTTAAAGTTATAAACTTTTCAAAAAGAGCAGTGTTTTCCACAATCCTTTAAATTACTAAAATCTCCTTGCATGTTTGCTCACAGCGTGTCTAATTTTCTATTTACGGTGCTTTTCTTGTCACGCCTATAAACAATCACGCCGTTTGCTGTTTCTCTCATATTTGTGCCTATCTGAGGTACACGTAACTTAAAAGAAGTTCATTACATGTTGTTCATTGCATATGGTGTATCATTTCTATTTTGTTATTTTACAACGTGTGAAGATATTGACACCAACGACAGCTGTGGCCGTCGCTTCCTTTCCTTGCATTCGTGACCAGGTATTAGGGTTTCTCAACCTGGTGGGCCACGGAAGAATTTTTAAGGGGTCATGGCCTGACATTACTGAAATGGAGGGTCGTGGGGCCAGCAGCCCTAGCAGGACTCGAGATGCCTCACGGTCAACAGCAATCTCAGATATTTGTACTGGCTCAGCACCAAGACTGGACCAAGCAAAGTCGGAGATGTAATCATTCCACCTGGTCCTTGGGCGACCTTTTGGTCGTTTTCCCGTGGGTGTAGCCAGCAGGACTAGCCTCGACAATTTTTTCCGGGGCGTTTGGGACAGATTTCCCTTGGGATCTCTGGATTCGGAGAAGTGGTTCGACATTCAGGGCTTTGTGAATTTCACAGTTGCGCACTTTGTCGCGAAGTATCACACTGTGAACACTGGAGAAGGGGGCATGACCGAGCATTGCCCCCAGGGTTGTGGAGTCGCAAGGAGTCGGAGGTTTTTGGGTGAAGTGGAATCCTAAAAACACTAAGTGTCGGAGCTGTAGTCGGATTTTTTTATCCGATGCAATTTACGGATTTTTTATCCGACTCCAGCAGTCGCATTGAATCATTTTTTACATCGCACTCCTAAGCTAGGAATCCTAACTCGGGACTGTTGACATGGTACAATTTCTTTTGAAACTTTTTTGAAACAGAGAATTCTTGCTGTGTACCACGATTTCCATTGATTGCTATTTGGTACAAAATTGTTGACAGCCAAATTTTATTCACGTTATGTTAAGGAGTCGGAGTTGGACGTTTTACCTCCGTCTCCGCAACCCTGATTGCATCCATGACTTTTCAAAAAAAGGGGGCAACGGGTGGCGGAGGTGATTTTGATAGCAGTGTCGCAAGTAATTTCACGGTTTATCAAGATAGACTTTTAAACAATTTATTGCAGCTATTCACACACAGAAAGTTAAGAATGGTTTTCTATATTTTCAGTTGTTTTTGTGAGGTCAACATTGTTGCTGAACAGAAACAAAAACATTTGGTAACGATTTTTTAATAAGTTTCTTTTGCCTTCAACTCTTTTATCCCCCCTGCCCTACTCCTGTTCCGGCGTTGGACCTCTTCGCAAATAATCTCTGCTTCTAAATATGCAAATATCTATGCTTCTGCAACAAACCCCTGAACCTCGAATATCTATGTTTCTAGCAACAATTAGATCAGCCTTCGCATTTGATTGCAGGACATGTTGTGTTCTCCAAATTTATGTTTAGCTGTTTTCATTTGTTATGTACATGTGCAACAATTGCCGCATTGGAGAAGTTGTACAGCAGGTGGACCACGGACCTTCTGTTATTTATCCATTGGCCACATGCTCGAAAACGTTGAGAACCTCTGCTCTACGTTGTGCAAAAATGAACTGAACTGAGCATGTTTATGGCATAGATAGAATAGTTTTTAATTTCTGGATGTCATCACAAACCTTACAAAATTCAAAAATTTCCCGAAAAACCCGAGGTTTTGCAAAATGTGGAAGGGGGTGATCGTTCTCTTTGCCCCTCAGGTTACATGGATGAATTTTGTTAACGATTCTACCTAAAAGTAGAAGCTTTAACAATGCACTTAAAACGAAACCGTTCACTTACATTCCATTCGAACGCTCCAACTGCTATTCCAGCGGCTGCGCCTGTTCCAGCCAGACCAACGAAATGTCCGCTTCCTATATTGCTGCTGAAGAGCGAAGCCCCCACAGGAAACCAAGTGATGTTGCGGCCGGCGAGAAAAAATCCGCTCACATTGCTACGGTCAGTACTGCACATTGCCTGCACATGCACAAACGCACGTTCTCCCTTCGCCGCAGTTTTATAAAGCCATTTGTAGGCTGCCGTATCAGAAGTGCTTGAAAAGCAGAAAGCATATGGAAACTGACTTGTTAAGGCCATATAACAATTTGAACTCTTGCCCCAACAGGAAAATTTGTGAAGAAAACAGGTATTCACATATCGCTATAACAGGTATTCACATAGCGTTACCTAAAGAAAACAGGTATTCACAAAGCGCTATACGACAAGAGACTTTTGTCTCAACAGGAAAATTTGTCCAATTTTTACAATATTCGAAACATCTAAGAAATGTTAAGTGTTTTGTTTGTTTTAAAGCCTATTTTGGTTTGGATGCACCTGTGACGTGTAACAGCATCCTGCTCTTGGACAGAATATCGATAGGAAAACAGCTTGCAAAAGTTTGACCAAATTCAGTCCTGACCACAGGGTGTTTAGTGCGTATTGCAAGTTCAAGTCTCCAATTTTTCACCACACTGTATGTGACTAGCAGACTTTGATAATTTTCAACTTCCTGAGACACCCACACAGGCCCGTAACCAGGAGGGCGCAGGGGAGGCGAAGCCCCTCCTGCAAAATTCCTCGCCCCCCTGGAAAAATTTGTTGGACGTAGTTTAAAACTATTGGACATAGTTTAAAAAATTTGGGCCACTCCCAGAAAACTCTTGGCCCCGCCTGGTGCCCCAAGTTGGTTACGGGCCTGAACTTATATAGGCTGGCAACGGATCTGACTTCACTTCAAAATGGCACGGTAGTTTAAACTGAAATTTCACGTGTCTTAACCAAAAACGAAAGTTGATATATTCGTAGCAATGAACTAGAGGCGGAAATTGTTTGTAAGTAAAAAAGCATAAAGAGGGGAAGCAGTTAATATAAAATCACTATTTCTCTCAAAATTTTCCATCACCAGTTTGTTGTCATGTTGGCCCACTAGTGTCAAGATAATGGCTTTTGCAAATTTAAGCTAAACGTGTGTGACATGCTGGTTAATATAACAAAGGTAATTTCTGAATAAACTGAAGGTAACATTGCTTTTAATCGTTTGAATGAAATGGCTATACAGCAAGCTCGTCGTTGCGGACTGAAACAAGGCTATTTAAAGTAAATTCCATTAGGAGATTAAAATGTAAATTCCACTTAACACGCAAAAACTCTTTTCTGCTAATGTTTCTCAATCTTTCTTTAAATGGAAAGAAGATGGTAGTCTGGCAATGGGAGAACCCTCGTGAAAGTTTTGTCACATCACAGCTGGATTGAATCTAATTTTTTACTTGGAGACAACTGACTGCCGTTTGTAGCGGATAAACAAGCCTTTTGTCGGGTGAAATGGACTCCATTCAGTTACTTACCCATAAACCAACAGCTAAAACCACGGCAAAGTAAACAGCGATCACGACCACGTCCCACGTTTCCAGTCCAGCATTGGGGAGGCGGACTCCTGCGGTTGTAGCAGTCATATAGCCGGAAGTGACACTTGCGGTTGCCATGTCAGAAAAAATCACGTTTGAACTAAAATACAGTTGCATGAGATGCAAGTTAGAAGAAAAGATTTGAGTAAAACGTTTGAAATACCGACGCAACTGCTAGAGCGTTAATTCACCCGCTGTGACGTTTCGACCACAAACTTTTCAGCAGCTGCATGACATCAAGACAAAGCAGCAAGTTGACACTTTCGCAATATATATATATCAAACTTGCATTTAGGTGAACTGACAGCTGCCCAATTGGTCTGACGATGCGCAGCCATCACGTTTACGCTTCACCGAATCGTTAAGTCGCCGAAAGGCATCCTATAATCGTGCATGCATAGCAAAAACAAAGACAACCTTGCCTCAAAGCGATAAGCTAAAGTGTTTTGTTGCACACAGTCACGTCCAGTGATGGAGCCGATTGGAAATGTTATCCATGCAAGTAATTACAATTTGGCAAAGTAATTGCAAATTAGTTGTAATTGCAAGTATTTTCCAATCGCGTTTTTGCAATTGAGGTTGCTGTAACTGATTCAGTACGGTGTAACAAACTTTTTCTTCTGTTTTGTTCATGCAACATGTTTGTTAGAGCACTGACCACAGGCTGTATTTTGAGGTGGAAAGACCACGCTTTTGGTCGGCGAATGATTTGCTAAAAGACTTTTTTCGCACATAAAACGAACCACCCTTGACAAGCGCCTTCGCTCACTGATGTTAATAAAATCTAACGAGAATTTGCTGGAAAACATTTGATTCAAACTGAGTTCGAATACATGCTTTATTCCATGTTTTACACACTGGATAAGAAATGTAGTCAAAGGATTGATGTAATTGCAATAAAATTTACATTTTTGCGAGGTAATTTTAATTATAATTGTAACTGACATTTTTTCAGAGGTGTAATTGTCATTTGAAAAAAGTAATTGAACTCATCACTGGTTAAGACCACAAAGCTCTGCACGCATAATGCAAACTTGTATTTTATGAGTTTGAGCATGTAGGTTGCAAAATAATATCCATGGTCGCAAGATTGTACCAAAGTTTCCTGGAACCAGTTAGGAACCATTTTTATGTAAAAATCGGTTCCATTCGTTTTTTTAAGAAGAAAAGTTCTCTTAGAGCATATTTCTACCTGCAAAAGACAACTCCTGCAAATACAATCAACGTAAATGTTGTTCTGAGAACAATGCCTGCTAATGATGCATGCATTCAACAGCTCTAAAAAGAATCTTTGAGTTCAGCATCGTTTGTGTGAGAAAACAAAAACATTTCTAGTTTGCTGTAATAAAAAGAAAACCTGAATGAGGTGAATCACTAAGTTTGCCCCTCCGAACTTGAGCACACTATGCAAATGTTTGCTTAAAAAATTTTTATAGTTCAAAACTTAAGTTATTGCATACACACAGCCTGAACTCATCCAAACAAACGTTGTTTAGATATTGTTATACTCTGTTAACCCTTTTGTTTCGAGAAAACTTTAACGCATTCATCCCTTCCGTAAACTTTTACGAACAAGCTATGTCAACATTAAGGAAGGATTTAGCTGGCTAAAGCAAAATGCGAAATCTTGCGTCTGCCGCTGTCGCAGGCAGCCTGTTTGGGTTTCAGCAAAGTCTCTCCCTTGAAATACAAACAACTTATCCACTCATTTACGCATGAATAGCAAGAAACTTCACTGCGCGAGAAAGCTTCCCATTCGTGACTCATGCAGTTCGAAACCCAAATGCGAACTCACTGCTAAAGAATTTTTCAAGTGGTTGACATCGGTTGACTGTCGCCTCGAGCCATGATTCCGCACAGCATTAGCGCAGACAACTTGGAAGGGAATGAGTATAGCAAATCTATCTCCACATAGGGATCAAAGACAGAACCTAAAACCAGAAGGTAACACCTAAAACTGTATTTTGAACAAATCAATGCGGTTCTTTTGCCAAACCCACTTCCCCAATGAAAACTAAAAAATTACCAGCTTGCTATTCTGACTAAAATGAGCTGACAGTATACGCATTGTGGTACGATTTGGATTTAAAACCAAAGCCACTACCTGCACGCTTGGATAAAAACAACATGATCCATGCGTTTGTACAAAAATACTGACAAAATAAAAGCACAATGCATTGGCTGCTTTCCTCTTCAAATTCGCTGTCAACATAGCATAACCACGAACGTGGTGAAATTTGTGTTGACAATATTTGCAAAGTCAGATTTTTGCTTCTACATTGCGCAGCGAAGTTAAAGTTGCTTTAAACAAATATTATAAAGAAACATTTCTAGGAGAGAGTAAAACTTTAAAAATCCTGCAAAGCAAGTTCTGTTGATGTTTCCAAAGATTCCGAAAAAATTCGGAAAAGTGACAAAAGTCTGCTATTGATGGCGTAAGTTTAAGAATTTATGAAATCATTATGACGTACTGCTCAGTCAGCGCCCTGATATTCGAACGGAAACGACCGCGCATGGAGACGCAGGCGTTATAAATTGACAAACCCACTACCAATGTTTGCAGGTCACCGCACGCAGTTATGTGGGCCTCTAAGCATGTGGCACAGACATTTGAACGTACCTAAAAATGTTCTAAACATCATTTTACAGAGGATTACTAAATGAAAACAAAAGATTACGAAAAAGAGCGTATTACGTGAAAGCTATATATAAGCGTGGTTTCATTGTCATCCTCAAGCACCCATCGCTGTCTAGGCTAAAGAAATAAAAATGTTAGTAATAGTCTGGATGAAAATAATATAAGCGTCGATGAACCCCTGTGCATTTTCACTTGATCCAGGGGCGTGCAGAGACGTCGCAAACGGGGCGACCACCACGGACATCCAACGCAAGGGCATCCAAAAAGGGAAATTACAAAAATTATGTTTTCGTTAAATGCTGTAAATGCTGTATATGTTCCTTCGTATTGTAAGACTACTAACACACACACATGCTGCAAGGATCTGATGGGAATTGCCTGAGTGGGCATGCATATAAGTGAATCCGCGAGAGATGAAGTACTGCCATCGTTGTCAGACCTTACACCTTATCTCTTTTCCCCCTTGTAGGCTGGTCAATTCCTGCCTATGTTTAATCTGCGACTTGTCTCGATTCTCTCTAGAGACTGGGTTCCTAAACTGGGGGTGCGCCCCGTTGGGGTCGTGAAAGGTTCGCAAGGGGTCAAGAGTATGGCAGCGACATACTGTTGAAAAGAACTAAATGCTTTGTTTTTATTATTCGCCAGCGCACGCTCTGAAACGTATTCCACTTTTGCGTCGGCAAAAGTGCCATGCTGAGCTCTGTGCCCTTGCACGTACGTTTTACAATCAACGTTCAAGTGTCTTGCTATTGTTGCGTAAGCGCAACATGGTACGAGACTAATTCAACTTTTTTTCTCTTCATTTAATCTCACTTGAGGCGAAAAGTTTTTATGGTGTAATCCCTTTGTACGTAGCAAGGTTCTTCGCAGGTTGTATTGCTGTTCCTGTGTTTTTCACATTCCTCAATACTAGATATTTGGTTGGAGGACACATTCAAGCAGTGGCCCCGGGCATCACCAGGCCTCTCAACGCCTCTGACGTGACCTGATATTTTAAAAGCTTGTGCAAGGAAGCGTAAACTAGAACGTTTGCATTTGCATATGACAAAACTTTCACAAGTTTGGTGAGGAAAACATCGCAGAAAAAAGTCTCAGAGAGAACATCCAGGACTTTGGTGATTTTCCAGTGCACCTTGTTTCTCTTTTTGGTTGATCTGGAATCTATATACGTTCGTGACAGTGAAATTCTAAATTTTTCAGAATGGTTTATTTTCTGAACCCTCTAGTTTGCCAGTAAAACGCCACCATGTAGTTATATATCTCTACATAAAACCTTTGATGCAATTTACTGAACGGTACCGTCGTAGCGATCTTTTGTGTTGAAATTTTAACGAAAAAAGAGCTCTGAGTTTCTGATGGTCACCGTTGTTAGAATAAACAATTACTCCAAACAAATGCTAGTTTGTTATCACGTTTGGTCTTTAATTAAACAAAGGAGCAAACTTAAATTGGTGTCATACTTTGATCCGACACCAAAATTGCAAAATCGTTTGCAACCACACGGATTGTCCCGCATAATCATTTCGGCCCATTGGAAAAGGAGGTGCCAGATGTTCAGTCCATACGATACGATACGGTCTGGAATGTGTTGTGCACAGACCAGTGGCCACGGGGAGCATTCCAGGGAATCGTCCCCCAAACCTTTTGTGGCCCCCACAATTTGTTGTGCCTTGACAAATTTGTTTCAAGATATAATAAAATCAAAAATCTTATTCCACTAAAATGTATTTTGCTTCCCTAAAACTTTAAAACTGAGCTATGGGGACCTGGTTGTGTACAAGATGAAAAAAAGCAACATAGGAAGGCTTTCCACAACATTTTCAAGAGGTTGATGGTTTTTGGAAAGTCGATTTACCAAACTTGCCTTGCATCAGAGACTAACTCCCAAGATAGTTAATTTGCGAGTTTATGTTTTATTTCTAACCCTTTTTAAAAATTATTATGATAGCTGAGTTTTGCGAAACATACGCTCCAAGTGCAAAATAACAACATTGTTACAATAGTGTTCTTATAAAGCTATAGTGAAAAACAAAACCTAATTTGTTTGTTTTTTGTGGTCTACTGAGGCTATCTTGAATTCGTTGTGGCTGAAGAACACAAATTAAAAAGCCTTGCCTCAAACCCTCCGGCCATGAGAGAATTAATGATTGACTCCATTTCTTTCACAACATTCTAACTGCAGCAGAAACTTGAACATAAAGGATAACATCTTGGCTGATCGTTTACCCATCACTGAACGAACAACACAGTACACACACTGTTCCCATGGATGCGCTGAAACGGTTAAAACGATTTTTTAAATGACCAGACGCAGATAACGATAAGCTGTTTTGCATCAGCGAATGCGCGGCTAACCGTGACGATCGGTATTCCATTTGGCATAGCTTTTTGAAGCCTTGAGGACAGCTGCGTTTTCTGGTCTATTCAGGCAAACGACAAAAGGTCTGATTGACTATGTTCTCAAAATCTGATAAATATGCAGTTGTGGAACAGTGCCCCTTCAAAAAGAAACAAAATTAATTACCAACCGTGTCAAAATGGAGTCTCGAAAGTGGTCTAGATATCGAGATCCGTTTTTGTGTGTCTTGGCCTCGAAGGTCTCAGGTCCCAGTCTTGAACCATTGGTCTCGAGATTTTGATGGATTTATTTAGTTCTGAAACCTTGCATAAGGAACACCCTTAAAAACTGTGCGTTTATGGGAACTAGTTACTTGCTAAGCCAGTAAGCCCACCACTGAGACTACTGTAACGGCGCGCAGCGACCAAATGCTTTAACCTTTGTTTAACCGCTTCAAGCTGTGCACCCGGTGTTCAATATTTAACACGTGCAACTCTCTACGCTCAAAGAGG
>Ga0210059_1006185_pt1 | contig 19229 bp, 14 predicted proteins | sample Ectturendosymbi2_FD_188042 | JGI IMG/M metagenome (GOLD analysis project Ga0210059, IMG submission 188042) | Ecteinascidia turbinata endosymbiont from Florida, USA - Sample 2 (SPAdes) (version 2) | ecosystem: Host-associated > Tunicates > Ascidians > Unclassified | place: Key West, Florida... | reverse complement strand
CCACGTGAAATTTCGGGGGGGGCCTCACTTACCCTTGCCAGGGCACTGGTCGCATCACGCACGAATACTTTAGTGTTCGTCCGTATCCTGCTTGGCATGTCGATTGCATCTCTTTGCAATCCGCTTGGATTGAGCCCAGCTCGGCAGCGGTCACTGAATTTACTTTGATTCTCCTTCGAGTCAGCCCCTATTGACTGCACTTACTTTCGACTAATTACAGCAACATTTGAAATTCTAATTAATGATAAATTTCCGCCTGAACTACCGCTCCTTGCCGCGCAGAATGAAACGCAACTCGCTAGCATTGAAACGTGAGCATGACGACATCAGTTCAGCGTCAGCAGATTGAATGCGTATTTACTTACCGAGTATATTTATAAATTGAAATGTATTGAGACATAGAAAATTGAGTCTTATTTGCATTAGTAAATTGCTTGAATAGGGGAACCGATCTAAAGTGATTGTTGATCTCGTTATCGCAAATCTTAAAGAGCAGAATTAAGAGACGAGAGTTATGTGAGCGTTGTGAAATGTCGCGAAGTGCTTGAATATTATTAAACATCATACTTTGTTGAGTACCATTCTGTTTTATTTGAACATATATGTCGTGACGAATAAAAGCTATAAAACTAAGAATTATGTGCTTCACTGGTGTGTATATTCTCTAGTGTGAACCGTTGAGAAGTAATTAGTAATCGTGCAATTAATAGGGTCTGTTAACCAGACATAGCTTCTGCGAGAACGGTCCCAGATTCAGTAATGAGAACTCACGCATAAATGATATCTACTGGATCTAAAGCACATTACGATGCCACCCTATAGGGTCGCATCTTGTGCAACACAGGTAACTTTTGGCAAAAATTGCACGACGAACTACCTTGTTGGATAGGCTATATGGTTTTATAGACATAAACACACATAAAAGTAGCGAATTTATTCCTGCATGTAATTCAGTGAGAATCTTGCTGCTGAACACAACGAACGTGTTCCGAAGCTGTAGTGCAAGATGTTTAGACAATTGTTGTCTAACATGTTTTTGTCCTAACTCCGTGGTCCACTGTAAAACTGCGCTGTGTGACTCGCAGGTTGAGAAACGCTGCCATAGGCAATTACGAGTTAAATTAAACAACTTCAGTCAAACGTTTAGGTTTTTGTTAATGTTTCAGACACAGTGTTCGTGAGATAAAAATAGCATGCTTTCGATCGAAACGTTAACGGACAAGTTGATCGATTTATCTGAAAACGATCCGCTCGGTTCGACTTGAGAAGCTGGTTTTCGTTGCTTCCATAGACATGCTCATTCGTTTCAATTCGCTTCCATCATCATCGTCCACTTGAACCACTTTGCTCAACCATCGGTCACTTCGCTCATAAGCGCTCGCGCGGTCCTCCTCTTCTCTTCCCTGAACGATGCAAGTTTCCGTTCTGTGAAGAACTGTGAAAGAAAGCAATTTCAAGCATTTTTAAAATGATGTTTCGTGCAAATGAAACAATATGAATTTTTTCAAGGAGAAAGCAACGGTGTGTCTATTTACAATGGATAGCTTAAGATCACGAAATCTCCAGCTGGTTTGCAATAAAACTTAGTTCACCATGATTCAAAACTTCTTTTTCAGTTTGCACATCAAAATCGGGCAGATTAATATTGCTTCAGCAAGATCCTTTCGATTCTAGACTTTCAGCGGGGCCTAGAGGCAAATGATGGGGAATGACGTGATTGGTGCCATCAAACAGATGGCGAAGTACGAATTTAAGATGAAAGTTTACAGTTGTTTTTCCCTGAACAACCGAGGAATGCTTGCAAGCTGCATTAGCTGAACCCAAGCAGCTTTAATAAGCTGATTGTTTCTGTTTGAATACGACTGGTGCCTGGTTAGCAGGGATGCACGAGAAACCTCGGTGGTGGTCCTAAATTCAAACCCTAGGTTTAATAATATGGTTATAAGCCAGTGCTTCTCAACCTTTTCTCTACCAATCCCCCTTTAAGCAATTGTCCTTTGTTTGACGTCCTCCTGACAATGAACGAGTTGCACAAACAAAGGTATTTTTTGGTTAATTTATTGATCAAACTTCCCATGTCGCAGAGCGCGTAAGGGCTTGCGCCCCCCTGGGGAGGCGCCCGCCCCGGATAAGAACCATCAGTGTAAGTTGATTAATCATCATATTTCCAGCAAAAGAAACTGTCTCAGGGTAGTCGGTAATATGGTGGATTCACAATGCAAGCTTTGCAAAGCACCATCAGGACTTCCCGTTGTTAAAGATTTTGACTGATTTGTTGTTTCATATAACGTATTCGATAATTGTGGTGCAACTGATCTCCACACCAGCACAACACCGAAACCAAGAAGTAAATAATGACTGGAATGAAGCTGATTTTTCAGTTGAGGCTGACTGAGGCATCAAGCAGCAATGTCTCTGGGTAAAAACCCATTGCTTTCATCAAAAAAGCGCGCTTTCCAGTTTGCACAAATACTTTCATTGTTGATTATTACCACCCGAAGTTGGCGGCAAATTAAATGTTATTGAAGACATCTTCTTGTAGAAAATGTGCACCAGCCTCAAGCGCCAAATTGTTGTCTGTCGATCTCAACGTGGTGCGATCGGCACTGATACTAAAACTTTTGTTGAGAAAAACGCCAATATGTATGGCCAGTTTTTTCAGGTTAGCCACATGCCCAGATCTATGCACATGGGCAAGGTTAGGGGTTACAGGAGGTGTTACCCCCAATTCTTTAGTTTAGTAGGCTACTCAATGTGTTTGTCACATTTTTGTTTTACGTCAGGGAAATTTCTACTTCACTTGATGTTAGTAGGGTCTAGTTGACCCCTCAGCGACCTCAACTAAAAATGTCGGACCCCGCCCCTGTCTGGCTGTGTGCATGAGGCGAAGGTTCTTTCGCCATAAATTGTCTTTCCATTTGTTTTGTCAAAATGTTTCACCGAATTTCGGTTGCGCAAAATTCTTAAATGTAATTGGCCTTGAATGGCCTAGCTAGATGAAACACCAGGTATTTGTCATTGACTTTAAATGCACGGCTTCGCAATGCATGAAGCGACTAAATAATAGCTAAAAATACATGGATAGGAAAGACTGTGCTGTGGTAACAAAAGCAGCACATAACACCTGATGCGAATGATGAACTGTGCTCGAACATTGTGACTGTGAAACTGGTACAAAACAGTTGATGGTTCATTTCAAAACCGATTGTACAAACTTGTAGCTTGCAGTAAATAATCAACTACCAACCTTCCCACTTCCAAGCAGAGAATGTTTGATTTCAATCCAACCCAATTAGACTGGTTCTCTGTAAAAACAGAAAATGATGCTGAAAACTTGTGTGTTTTTCCAGAAAGACATTTGGATAAAATTTCGCGATACATTTTCGTTTCATCTGCATTATCGTTTCAATGTTTGTTTGAGCGTAACGGGTAAGAAGCTTATCTCCACACATGCCAGCAAAAAATGCCAGTGGCGGCCTTGACTCCCACCTGGTAATTTCTTTGGTTTCTGTCGCGAAGTTCCTCAACATTTCCTTCGGTCAGCCCGCAACCTTTCAAACTCAAATTTTTAATAAGATGTAAACAGTTCGCGATGGATCGCACTCCTCGTTCTTCAATGTTGTTGTGATCAAGAAAAAGAGTCTCCATCTGGGGAAATAACCAAACGTTTCTTGCCTCAGTGGGACTGCGGAGTGGAACATTTCGGCGACGCCTATTCGACGATGAATCAGTTGATAAAGAAACTTTGATAAGAACATTTTCCAATTTTAACTCTTGTCTTTTTTACGCATTGATACAATATCACAAATAAATACCACACAAATACCAGCTAAAGGCACCACATAATACCAGATAAAACTTCAGCAATTGAACTAGACCATTTAGAAATTGTGGGTATTCTCGCGCAGATATTCGGTCACGCCATAATTGGCATATCTCTGAACCACTCGCAGAATACTTTAATCGCACATTCTATAACAGGGGTTCCCAACCTGGGGTACATTTGCCCCCAGGGGTACATTTGCCTAACCGAAGGGGTAAATTTAAGGTTATCAATAGAAGAGCAAAATATATTTGCATATAGTTTATTTCCAAATATTTACACAAATATCAGTTGATATTTTTTTCAAAAATCATTATATGCTTATTGTTAAATATATCTATGAATTATCATGATAAAATGTATTGTCATAGGAATTCTTAGGGGTACCTGTGTATCTGTCGAAATTCTGATGGCGTACATATTTATCTGTTGAAATGCTGAAGGGGTACATTCTCATCTGTCGGAATGCTGACAGGGTACATAGTAAGAGAAAGGTTGGGAACCCCTGTTCAATAACATGATAATTTCCTGGGCGAGGCATTTCCGGCCACCATATGCTCATGAAAAGTATATTTCAAAACACTTTTTTCATAGGTAACATTTGCAACCACCATCGCCGAAACGGCATCGCCGAAATGTCCCAGGTCCGTGAGACTGGTAGCACAATTTCTAAGAAACGTGGACAATTCTTTACTGTGCTGAATATGACTAAGAAGCAAAGTGCATGTGCCAGTACTACTTGTCACATTACGGATTCGCTACTGTAAGAGACATGAAGTATACTTCACAACACCGCTGTGACAAAACAATGGATGACATAATGGCCTTGTAACCGAATGCTGTTTTCCGAATTGTGCAAAATCCTGGTGAATAAAGTTACTTTCGCAATGCAAAATTCGATACGCGTTATTGCAAGCAAGATATTTAACTTGGCCGGAAAACTGAACACCTACGCCCTTCGGGGAAGCAACTGGTGTGACAGGCTGTTTAAACTTTCTAGGGGTAAAAACCACACTGACTGTTTTTTTTCAATTAAAAACAACTTCATATTCAGCAAAATAATCACAACAAATATTCACAAGGTACTCGAAGCCACTGAAGCTGGGACCAAAACACACATAAACCATCAGCAAACAGTACATCATTCACAACCATATTTGCCAGAGTACGTCACAAGCTCTGACTGTTCCCGTTCGCGCTGGAAGCTCATCAAGGTGAGTCAAGCAGCAAATAGACATGGGTTCGGAATCCCCCCTTTGTCTTACCCCGTTGGTTACAGTCATGGGCGCAACCAGCTTTTCATTTCGGGGGGGGCAATTTTCATCAAATTTCATTCGATGACGTCATCGTGCTCATTCAACCGTGGCACAACTTTTTCGCAAACGGTCACATATAATAATAATATTGTATTTTTGCCCGCAGACACGAAGTCCATAGTGCAAACACACACATTCTGCACAACGCTAGTTAATAAAAACAGACAAAACAGAACGATTTAAAACAGCGTTGGAGGCTGAATCAGCGATGTCAAGCTAAATTTCTGACTTTATGCCATATGCGCATGCACAGAGCAATGTTCAACATATCAAATACGCTGAGAAAACTGATGATTAGGGCTTAGGATTTGGTGTTTAGGTAAGTGTGTCGGGTTAGGTTTTGTGTTACAGTAAGAAAAAGAAAATAATTGAAGTCTAAGATTAAGTCCAATATTTTTCACTGGTTTTACTTATTCTCGTACTGTAGCATGTTGTATTGTGGGTATCTGACATCTTACCAAAAAGTTTTAATTTACACAACACACATCAAAAAAGTAATCTCCAAACTTTATTCCTTTACTCTGAGAAGAAAAATAACAGACAAGAAATATTAGGTCAGAAATTTCACTTGACACCGGGCTACAGAAACTTACTCAACAGAATGTTTTTTAACGGCGTTGGAGGCCGAGCCTCAGGTTTACAGACGCATTCTTAACACTATGTGTTCATTTGGTACAACACTACTGCAGAGTGGGCGCTAATTCCTAAACTGGTCAAACCCAGGTAAAGTACGATTGCATTGTGACATGCACACCCTCAAACGAACAAACACTGCAATGTCCAAAATTCAGTCACAAAGTAAAATGCGGTTGCAGTGTTCAAAGAATAAGGAATAATATAAACAATCTGACTGCGTCAAAGCAGGCAACCATTACGTCATTAGACCTTGTGCATCTTTCGAGAAACAAGTGCATATTTTTTCTTAATACAGCCTCAAACGTAGGAATATTGGTCTTTTTCAAAATGGGACATTGTAAAGATACTCCCGTTTCCAGAAGTCCCTGGAACGACGAAAAGACAAAAGAAACAAGTATTTTCATCGGACTTCAAAAATCAGATCAATTTACTCAAGTAAAAGTAGGCCTACTCCGCCACTTCTTCATGCATCAATGGTTAGATGTGTTTACAACTGATTTAAATATTTTTGAATACGTTCACGCAAGTGTAAATATTCCGACATTTCATTTTGCATCAGTTCTGATTTTGTGGCATATATTTATTTTGGTTCCAGTTTCCCCACTACCTGGTTCAATTTACCCCTGGTTCAATTTACCCCAGGCAAGTTCAACCGAAAAAGTGATTTTTTTCGTTTTCAATTTATGCTAAGAATATAAAAGGCTATGTCAAACAACCTACTTGTAAATGTGTTAAATGGATTTAACTACCAAATGCCCCAATTTCAGGTTTCTAGTGCCTCCACCAAAGGAGCAATAGCAAAAAATGTAAAAAATAGTTCAACATACCCCGTTCTCCCCTACACGACCAAATAGATAAAAAATACCTTAAAAATACGAACATTCAATCTATCTCTCAAGTTGACAGTTCCAGCATATTTGTGGTTGAATTCGAATCATTTACGTAATTTTCAATCAGATAACCTGTCTCAAGATAAATCTTGTAAGGAGATAATTAACGAGCAAGACAAAGAAAAATTCCAATAAGATTTCTTAAAAATTATTGGAATATAAAATTTCATCTTTATTCTTTGAAAGTTTCTACAAATGTCAAAATTGCTATGCACTTTTTTGAAAATTTCGCGGGGGAAAATGCCCCAAATGACCCCTCCTGGTTGCGCGCCTGGTTACAGTGAAGGGATATGAAAGGTAAATGCCCCGTTTCACGATCTGATTCTTATGCCAACTCACCATCAGTCTCACTATGCACATATGCACACTGAGCATAAGTAGTTTCGTAATGAGTAGATTCTGTTTCTGTTTGGTTCTATCAACCGCATTAGATTCATCCAAAATGCCGAGAACACTGAGTGCCTTTGTGAACACGATATTATGCAATTTGTTTGAGTGAAACTACACACATTTCAGTCTCATGTTGTGGCTTAAAGCCATACAGGTTGTCGATGGTGGCAACAAACGGTGGGATTCAGGATGAAATGAGAGATTCTGAAAATTGTTTAGAGATACCGTAGTTATTGCTGTAAAAACAGGTCTGTAATTACCAGCATCACTTATGACACCATTCCATGTACAGATAGCATTTATTTTTTCGTTTCGAACCAGGGGGCTGTTTTCAGAAAATTTATAAACACGATCTGTTTTTCAACAAAACTTTGCACTTAGCTTGTGGGCAACGATTTGAAAAAGAGAAGCATCTTAACGGCAAAGCAACTGTAACGCTTTCAAAAGATATCGTTCATCTTTATAAAAAACTATTTCCCACCGTTTGCCTTCTGGTCTTCAGAGCATCACACAAGATGTCGATGTGTTCGTTCTCCAAGCGACAATCTTGCAGCCAAAGATGCTGCAAATTCGTCATTTGATGACATAGTTCCCTGATTACGTCAGTAGTGATGACATTGCGGCTGAGGCTGAGAAATTGCTGCGAAATAAAAACACAAATATAACGCACTGGTGCATTTCAGAGCCTGGTGATAACAGTCATCACAAACCCTCCCATCTAAAAGCAGATTATGGCCAAAGTTGACGGAGAATTTGTAAAGGTTTATATCTGCGCTGGAGCTGTGTCAGAAATGAAACCTGATACCTTACATCGCTGTTTCACCGTTGGCTTGTGCAAGATGGCGCTCTGGTCGGGATCGCTCGTAGCGACGCGATCCGGACATCGATACACGAAACAACATAACATGGAAATGTTACAGATGCGTTGACGTTACATCAATCTTCGAAGTTGAAAATGTCAGTTACTTTAGAAAGGCTTCCTTAATTAACAGATTTCTAACAAAAACTCATTTCTATAGCGTTCGTGCTGAGAACGAGGAGTGTTGAAAACGAGGACAACACATTTGATGAAGTTTTTATTGAAAAGATTCCCTGGCACGATTACGAAAACTTCGAAAACCAAAGAATGGAATTTGATCATCAAACTGAATTGTGAGATTCTTTACAAAATTAAAAAAATCTTTGCCTCGTGTTGCCCAACTTTCTTACATCAGAAACTATCTTTTGACATTGCTTCTGTGCTATACACTTGGCAACTTTTATTGTGTCGCAACTTTGGGAATCGTTGCGACACAATCAGGTTTCTCAGTAAAGCTTCGGTTTGTTCTAACACAGTAAAGCAATCACCCAAGCGTGACCCACAGATTTTCTTGCTTCGCACCTCCCAATGTTCTGAAAAGTTTGAGATAATTTCCGTTCAGATTTAAGTCCATGTCCCTATGGTTCATGTACTCAGCCAAGTGTACTTTCAATCATTCCGTCAAACGTGATAAATATATTTCAAGTCTGATTTCTATCCTGCCATGATGGTTATAAGTGACTTTATCTGAGGCAAACCTGCTTCACACTTTGCAGTTTTGGTCACATCTGCACAATGGAGTTGCGGGACGAACGCACCCGCATCAAACACAAAGATGCAGCGACAAGTTCTGCATGTTTGCAGGTCAATTTCACAGAGGAGCAAAGCCTGGCAATTTATCTTGGGCTGCTGATAGTAAGTTGACTGTTTATAGAACAAAGCACCGAGAAAAGTTTGTGCGTTTTGGAGTTACTCGTAGAGATTGAAAAGCCATGTTACCCAGTGGCGGATGGTGGTCATTGTTTCTCGGTGCGTGTCGCACATCTAACACACCCGGAGTATTGCCCCTGATGTTGCCGCTAATCCCGATTAGTCTTTAGTTCGCCACGGCAACCATGACACACTGTGCATCAGTGAACAAGTTCAAAAGTTTAAGAACTTGTAGGAATTAACAAAAACAAACAAGGTTCGCTACTTGTTTCATAAACAATCTGGGGATTGAACGAATTCGAAAAGCAACACGGCTGTAGACTTACCACAAACACAAGATCATTCTAGATGTCTAGATATATATGTTTGGCACTCGGCAATGTGTAAGCACCAAAAGGTGGAAAAACAAAGATGTCTCATCGATGCTTATACAAAATTCTTGTTATTTGAAACTTTCTGACACAACTCAAGTAAAAGCAATTCAGCTGTCAGAAAAAAATTTCCATTGATTATTCCCAACTCAACAACCAGGAGTGTGCCTGTTCTTAAGCTGTTTTGTTCGGTCATAAACCGAAATGATTTTGAAATGACAGAAAAACATTAGGGCATTTCGGTCAGAATGTCTGAAAATATAGGCTAATGAACACTGTTGCGGTGAGTTTTAATACAACTATGAGACAAATGAAAGAAATGTTTCAGTGATCAAAACGTCTCAGCGAAAAAAACAGTTCTTTAAGTGTTTGTAAAAATTCACTTACGACTATCGAGTCACTTACAGGCAGTTCTCCCATGCTGCGAGTCAAGTTTATGACGTCACCAGGCAAGAGACCACACCCATCGAGGAGCAGAGATTGAATCTTGTGAACACACTTCGCGAGATGATGCACGCCCTTGGATTGGAGCGAATTTTTGCTCAAAATGAGTAGTTTCATCTGTGAATTTGGAACAGACAAAAAGTGTACATTTATCAAATATCAAATAGAGCGGCAAGTATCCGGCAGAACCAGGTTTGTGGGCTGTGCATGCGACCAAGGTGCGCAACATAGCGCTCGCCAAGCACTAAAGTCGGTGAATGACAAAACGCAAGGTTTGACTCCGACAGAAACAGTTGAAAAAGAATAAATGCTCAGATGAAGATGGCGTTTTACTCCACAGAGCACTCATCGTGCTCAGCTGATGTGTTATTGTCGGCTACTATGTAAACACAGGCCAGAAACATCCGTTTTTAGTCCGGATGCGGTCTAACTAGTAATCCGGTCCGCCCTAACGCTCTACTTGTAGTTTATCATTGCATGCGACCTAAATATATTTTGGCATTTACGATGTTGTTCCTCTGTCCAGTGGAAAGTTGTACATTTCACAGATTTGCTTTATCAAATCTGGCCCAACTTTCTTTTACCACGGATTCATTAGTTGACGTTTTAAGTTCGCAATCATCGACAAACAACAAATGCGTGATCGTTCATGATCGCACAAAGCTCCTATAGTCTGATGACAGTTTGTTCGGAACTAATTGTTGAGGCTAATCGTACTATTTACTGCGTAACAAACACGTTTGTTAAATAACCGTCTGTCGAAGGGAATCCTTACCCAGCACAAAATCAGACGCTAAGATCGTACAGAGCATTTCGCCTGCTAGGTACGCATCATCAGCTCTTTGATTGTTTGATGCAACAACTGCAACCACGTGATATGTTGCGGCAGTCAAAGAAAGGCAGATCGGTTGCATTGCACCGTTTCGTCGCTCCCTTTACTTTAATTAACTTACTTTAATTAAGTTGATTTTGTACCATCTTTGCGAAGCGAAACTCGTATGTAAATTCTGCAGGATACGAATATATGAGACATATGACGAAATAACAATTCAAAATGCTTTCGGCAGGAGAAAAAAGTGCCTTTGAGAATTTTAGCCATGTTAGACTCATGTTATGGTAGGAAATGCTGTGTCAACAATTATTTATTGGACTGCTTGTTTCTTCCGGCCAACTTCTTGAATTATTGTGCATCATAAATTGCGCGAGTTAGCATTTTCGGTTGGTGTCTCTGCTGTACGAGTACGTGGGCTCATTGGCCTACAGAGACAAACTGCAAATTTTTCTGGAAATCAACGGAACTAAAAATTTATCTCATGTCTCGCAATTTACTTAAAATAGTTGTTATAGGATGAATTAATTTTATTAAAATAGAATTACTGGTTTGTCCAAGACCATTATCCGTTGCGACAAACTTTCAATATCGTCACCGCTAAGGTGGCAGCTCAGAACTTCCAGAGCTTGAATCTTGTGGATGCATCGGGATAAGGAATCTACTCCTGCGCTCCCGATTTTGTTTCCGCTCAAGTTGAGGTCCTTCATCTGTAAACGACCAAATAGTTTTGTAGTTAACGTTTATAAAACTTTTATTCATTACAATGTCAGCGTCGTAAATAGTTGATGTGCTGGTTTCACAAGATCCAAAGAACTCGTACGTTTCATATACTTCAATATCATTCACGAAAATTGTGGAACGAGAAGTTTCTAACATCACGTTTATATCCCATTAAACAACTGCAAATGTCAAAATGAAACATGCGTACAAAGTTATATCAAGATGTGAAAAAATGTTTCTTTTTTCCAACGTTGCTGTCATCAGAAAAAATTTATTTTACCTGCAAAAGATTCATTTATTGTGCAACGGGCAAACAACCTCGTCCTTAAACTCTGCAAAGTTTACTTGATGAATTATGCTTCTTCGCTCGATGCAGACAAGTCAAAAAGTTTTTGAATTATATTATACTTTTTAGGTGAATAACAGCGTTTACATTCACCACTAACAATTATATATAACCGGCTGATTATTACGGAGATTCCGTACAGGAGTGTCTAACGTTGAAATGGCTTCGCACAACTTTTGCACAAATTCTTCACCGATGTTGCAGCGAATCAAGGCAAGGACTTCAAGCTTGTTGACACAGCTGGCAATGTCTTCAACTGCTGATGGAACTTCTTTGCTTCCAGTGATTTTGAGATACTTAATCTGCGACAGTTGAAGCATTATGATACACAACGAAGCATTATGATGCACAATGCAGCAATATGATGCACAATGAAGCAATATGATGCACAAGGAAGCAGTATAATGCACAACGAAGCATTATGATGCACAATAAAGCATTATGATGCACGACGAAACATTATGATAGGCAATACACACACATTTATTTTAAGAAACCTACCCACGCAATAAAAACAGCCCAAAGCGAGATAATCGACGATTAGCTGATTGTTTTAATGATCAGGTGTTTGCAAAATCAAACTGACCAGAAATATCAGTCTATACCTCAACACAGCTCGTCTCAACTGACGAACGCGCGAAAATAGATGCTAAGGCAGAGAAAAGCGAATACGTTTACCGACGTGTGTTCAGCAATACATTATATCATTTTCTCTGTGCGGTTCGGGAACAAGCTGTTTTCATGGTTAAAATCTCACAAAAATCTCTTCAAATGAAATATTCACGAGTTTACAAAGGATAGGAAGCACCGACTTACGTTTTCAACCATAATTATATACTATTAGCATCTTTTCAAAAAAGTGCTATAAGAGCAACAATGCAGGATGTGCAATAATCAAACTTCGACAACGGTTTGTATACATAGCATATATGACACTTATAAATAATTCTGGCAGACGAAGCGTGATTTCAGAATGCAACAAAGCCTGTTGAGCGGTACACTGGTTGGGCCGCCAAAGCTGGTAGACTGGGTTCGATCCCCAGCCAGGTCATAGAGAAGACTTGAGAAACGGTACTTGCGTACTGCTCAGCCCCATTGACTCGTCATTATTGCAGCATTCACTGCGAATGTGGCAGCGTGGCCCACGGCTGAAGCAAGCGGAGATGAGTGCCGCAGACCACTGGTGACACTCCGAAAGGAGAACAACAGCCCAGGGTTGCCAGATGAAAATTTCAATAAAAAGCCAAACAATGTTAAAAAGAGGCTAGATAAAGACCAAACTGGTTGGTTAAAGGCCAGAAAAAAAGCCAAACTTCATTGGCAGTATTACCATTCCTTTTGTCACAAAAAACATCTAAATTACAAGCATATGCAAATAATGTTTCTTCGAAATTAAGATTAAATCTTGCTTGGCATTGTACTGAAGCACTGATCTTTCCTGACTTTTCATGTTTTGTGAAATTGCACACTTTGGGTACAACAGTGCGACAGTTTGCATCCTGATCCATACGAAAGTCATCTTCCACTAACTCTCCTGTACTTACGACCAGAATCATAAGAGCCACCCCCACTTCGACGTCATTGTCGCATTTCTATCGCGGAGATGCAGACCTGCCTGCAAGTGTTGAGCCTGCTTAGCGCTTACATAACAACACACTACACAGTGCAGTGAGAGCACACAATTCCAGTGATTACGCAAAAGGTTAATTTCGAGTCTAGCATACCTTAAATATTACTAATATCAGAAAGCGGGGCGTCTGATATAGCATTTAGCACAAAAATTTTGCAAATGTGTTGCCGAAAAAACTGGAATAATTATATTTTTCTTCAAAAGAACCTTTTTCAGCGCAAAAAAGGCCAAAATAATTTTTAAGGCTGGCCAACTTGAGATGAAGCCAAAAAAGGCCAAAAGGACAACTACAATTTTTTAGGCCAATCAATATGAAACGAGGCCAAATTTTTGAAAATCGACCTAAAAAAGCCAAACTGGCAACCCTGCAACAGCCGAGTATAGATGGGACTGAACGAATTCTGTTGAGTGTACAGAACCTTTGACTGAATAACTGATCGAATGGAGTGAAAAAGAACCAATCGTCTGGAGGAAATGTTACTTCGTTTACAGCATAATCGCAAACACGAAATGAAGGGAGTCTAGTTTCAAGAGGTCAAAACCCTTCACCGACACACACGTGGAAAAGCATCTACGTATTTTTTAATAGTAAGCATCTTTGAAAAAAGTTGGAGAACATTTTCTGCATTGGTTTTATTCCGTCGGTCCATTCCGTGATGATTTGAATTAAAAGTAATAAAACCGGCGTAAACAGCAGTTCGAGGAAAGCTTCACATTGTTCAGCATTTCTTTACGCTTTCGACGTCACACAGCATGACTGCGAAATTGTAAAGAAAAGCATTGAAACATATTAACACACTTGGCAAACTTTTAATGCATATAGCATTCTTTAAACGCTTTTCCTCCACCGCCGCTCCTTCGTATTTGTTAACCCCTAACCTTCGTTTTTACCCCTGGGTTTTACATCGGCAGCTTAACATTGACACGAACATGCAACTATACTCACAGGAATGTCACGATGTCGGATAACACTAAAAATATTCTGGATTGCCTCCAGTCGAAGATTGCAGTTGGCCAAGGACAGTTCGGCGACACTTTTGAGGACGAACTGGGGGATGAGGTTGAACGACTGGTTTTTGACATGAAGTTTCTCCAACTGTAATGTACGTCAAGTTCTGTTTACAGAAACAATAGTAGGCGATTTGTTTTTGACTATTTAGCACATTTGAGGCGCAACCAGCAGCAGGACAGGAAGGCCAGTGGATGCGATAACTGTTTGGAAAATGTTGCCACTTACAGTATAAATAGAAAAGGACACTTTGATTCAAGATTTGTTATTAATTGGAATGGAATGTGCAACAAGAAGTTCGCTACAAACAGCAAATATCGAGCACTGCATCAATAAATAGTACAACAACTAACTTTGTGATGGGATGGTTCGAGTGCTTGCAACAAGACTTCCAAACATCCTTCGCTAAAGTTTGTGAACGTGTTCCAAGCTCCAACACTGATCTGCTTTGAAGCGTTGGCGTTCTTCAGCAAATAAATGATGCAGCTGTTCTCGTCTGGAGAAACTAAACCGTGAATGAACAAGCGAGACGGGAACCGTTCTGCCATTTCACTCGTGAAACTTTCATCGTGAAGTTCGTGCAGCCAGGAAGTTATTTTAACCAGGGCTGGGTCGTTCCGTGCAAACAATCGGTGGACTACAAAAGGCAGGCGAGGCAGATCGATGAAGTCCGTCAGAGGGGGGTAGTCGCGGGATATCGCTCTTTGCGTTTGTTCTCTTTCCAGGTTTTCAATAATCTTCCTTTTCAACTTTGTCAATTTGCTCGAGGAGAATGACGCGCCGGGAACGCCCCGCAAGACACTCTGCGCAGCTGCGTTCGACAAACCGAGCATGAACTTCACAACTGAATCGAATCGGGGAGCGTCGAAATGCGCGAAATATTCCCGCCATAACCGTTCGTCTGAAACGAAATACGTCACATAAAGGGCAGCGAAAAATTCCTGCCACGAAATGTGAGAGAACGAAAGCCCCGAACCTTCTTCCACGATGCTCAACTTGATATCTCGCCTTCGGTCGATTATTATCGTCTTAAAAGCATTGATATTGCTCGGTGAGAGTGGTTCACTTTCCGACAAATCAAAAACGAACTGGTTATTTCTAATTTTTTCAAAAGCTAGTTGCGCAAGTTGACGAATGCTTGCTTCGTCTCCGGTAAAGTTTTCAGATCTCATGATTTGATCCAAGCAGCAAATAAACAAAGCAGTGAAGGAGTAAATGACGCGTGGCTGTTGAGTAAACGCGCTGAGGTAGTGAGCAAGCAGCTTGCAAAACAATGGAGCGAACGAAACTGACGAAAGAGAAGAATTTCTCTGAAACAACTGTGTTGCTGCTTGGTCGCTGTCAACTCTGCTGCAGAGTCGTTGGAATAACTGCTGTTGAAATTCCCTCCTGATTCCTAAGACTTCACCCGTCAACTCTGGTCGGTAGGTGGGATGCAGACTGTAATAAACTCTCGTCCTCGATGTAACAAGCTTTTTAGCTTTGGGCAACAGACGACCAGAAATAAGATTTTTGAAAATGACGTCAGGTCTTGCTTCATCGAACAAGTTGGTCATCTGCACTTCATCAGTTAAACTAAAGCCCGCAGCTTCATCCAAACCGTCCATAAAGATATAAACATTATCAGATGACTTGATCGTTTCCAGCAAAACTTCGTCAGCCTCCGGACTGTGGTTCCACTCCGGGAGCATCGTTGAAGTCAGGAATCGAAGGATGTTGCAATCCACTTGACAATTCATTTTCCGGAAAGCTATGTAGAATACCAGTGGAGTGACCTGAGTATTTTGACTCTGAAAGCTTTCAAGTATTTCGCCTGCCACGTCCTTCAGCAATGTCGTTTTGCCGATGCCAGCAACACCGATCAGCCCAACCGCGTTGCCGTGTCTGTTGATGAACTCCTCCATTGCTGCCTCACTGCAGCATTCCTCTTTCGCGAGATGCTGAGCAATGACGCGACTGTGCTCGAAGAGTTTGTGATGATCCAGCATCTGCTGGTCGTCGCTGTAATCCGCTTCATCCGCTAAACCTCTTCTACCGAAGGTTTCCTTTTGTGGTTTGTTCACCTTCGCCACGTTCAGAGGATATTTTTTCCACTCAGGCAGACTGGCGATTACTATCAGGTTGTCTCTCAACTGGGTCCTGAAACAGGTTTCTGTGAAAGCAAGAATTCCAACGTGGTGTTAAAAAGCGGTCGAAACCCGTCCGGATACCGTCCGTGCAGTGGAGCAAAACATTTTGCATGCTTCATGATTGCACCGCATTGAGGTACAGTACTGTCTACTGTCTGCTCAATTGGGGTGAAGCAACACTCGCTACAGCTTCGGCAAAACAATTGCGATAAGACAGTCATCTACCCGTGTTGATCTGCAGCTCGGATTACTGACGTGCAGTGTTACACCTCCGTTTTATATTTGCGCTTAAAAACTGAAAGCAGCACTAAAAGTACGAAGTTGGTCGATAAGATTTGCTTCATAAGCATTTGTTTGTTGCAACAAACGAAAATTAAACCACAGTCATGGCATGCTGAACTTTATTGTCTCACCTAACGCCACGCGGTCAATGCCAATTGAAGGACCGTTGTGGTAGTGAACATCTCCCACAATGATGCTCTCGCCTCGGAGAACCTGAGTTCAAAAGATCTTATAGCGGTCGGTAGATGTTTATAAACATTGCATTTTTTCACGTTAGTCATCTCTTTTCATGCACTATTTTTTTCGATTACTGACACCAACCACATGACAAGAAAAGCTGAAAATGTCTGATATGACCTGCTCTCGACCTTGGGCCGCAGGAGCAACCGTAGGCTTTCTGCTCACACAGCAGCCCATCGTCTGCGCTCGGACAAAACCGCCGCCTGCAAAATAAGATTTATACTTTTGCAAAATAAGATTTATACTTTTGTACCACACAAGAGATTCTCTTGTTAGAGTCTGAAAACCTTAACGGGTCTCATTTAAGATTGTGGCTTCGAAGCAAGGTGCGGATACATTGGAAAATATACCCAGTAAAGATGAAAAATAGGAATGGTACCTAATGGCCTTGAGCGCTTACGGCTGCTGCAGAAGCGTCGAAAGAAGCTGAAATAGGATGGGTTGGTGTTCGTAGCATGGATTTCGATATTTGCTTGAAGTATGGTTGCATTACATCATAACAGAACACATATAGTAATTTTTTCGTGAAATTTAAAAACAAGCATTACTTTACTTCACCTGAATAAAAAAAAACAAATTTAATTAATTCGCAAGGACTTCCGGTGAATTAAAGCAATACTAGCCTCGAGGTAAGCTGCCGTAACATGCAATATTTTATTAACAGGTGACTTTAAAATATAATTAACTGCGAAGGGCCGTCTACAGAGTAGTTTTACTTCAGTCTTTCCTTTTTATGAACAACTGGAACTTCGAACCTTGCATGCATCTCCCTGAACATAACTAATACAGATTTAAAACCGACCTGCCCATTTTTAACTTTAATTAAGTTTGCATCGGAAAATAGTAGGTTTTTTCTTACTAATTGTGTTACACCTATACACGTAATTGTGTTACACTCATACAAATAATTGTGTCACAGTCATACCTATATTTTTATGTTATTAGAGTATGACTTTAGCGTGGATAGAGACTTTTGCAATTGATTTAGCCAATATGCTAGTGAGTATCCTTACCATTCAAAGTGTTCTGGTTGCATGATTGTACTCTAGTCAATCACAAATGGCCCCAGTGTGGGATGTGGAAACTAGAAACCACTGAAGTGTCATTAACCTCATAAGCTTTTGTGCAGTAAGTTTAGAGCAGCTTGTTTCAAGCAGCTTGTCGCTTATCAACACGTAACGTAACTACGTTGCCGTTTTTCACCTGAGGGGTGAAATTAGTTTTAGCTGCTGCTTCTCATTCTTCCTTATTTCCTCCAGGAATACTCTTTTGATGTTTGGAAAACAACAATATTACTGCCAACAGCGGCAATGCAGTGACACTCAACACTCGAAAAAAAACGTATCATCATTCTTTGTTTATACCAGGTCAGCAACCTTGAGTACTCGAAAAACTTTTGGATCTGTTCCCCCTGAAAAAATTAAACACTGAACGTCGCAACGCCTTTTGGAAATAAAAGTTAACAGTCACACCGCGTGCATAGATCTTTTAAATAAAAGCTAACAGTCACACCGCGTGCATAGATATTTTATTTAAAGCCACAGGGAGAGCATCAGAACCATGTACTGCATGTGACTCTGCAGCCACACATTGCCTTTGCCTGGACTCTGAACCAACCCGCACCGGCTAGTCGTCTTTCACTGTTTGGTCGACGACAGCGAAGTGTTGTATGTAACCGTTTATTCCACTTGTCGTCATGTTTGTTTTCTCTAATTTCCGCAGTGAAATTTATTTGGTGGAGCACGCGAGACAGTGAGCACGGTTTCATCACACTCAGCGAGTGTGCAATTTTGTTTGTAACAGCAATTTAGAAAACATGCTGGTCAGAGTTGGATCAATTACAAATATAATTGAAATTGAATGTAATTAATTACATATTTTCATGTAATTGTAATTATAATTGTAATTGAGATTTTTTGTTCTTGTGTAATTGTAATTATAATTGTAATTTATAAAAAATTTGACCAAATTACATGTAGACCTACTCTCAACAATTTCACAGAGTTCGAAGAAGCCCTTGAACTATATCACTGTTACACTTGCTATGGGATACACGCTGTAGATTTTATTGCAAGATAGATGCTTACTGCACAGAATTTTTCAAGTGCACAGCACAATCGCATGCATCAGGGGTGTCAAACTGGCGCTCCGCGGGCCAAATCCGACCCGCCATGCCCCGTTTTGTGGCCCACGTCATGTCAGTTTCGTGCTGGCCTTAGGTTTGACAGAGTTACTTTTATTGCAATGGCGTAGCAGACTTACATTTTTTGCTTATAGTCATAACGCGACATTACGACAATAATTATAGGCTAAGTCAGCATCTAACATGAAAACGTGACAAATGTAACGCATCTAACATGAAACGTGACAAATGTCATTTTTATTTTTGCAACCTCTCCAAATACAAAACCTAAAGAGAAAAATGTGGGGGGACATAGCATA
>Ga0210059_1006184_pt1 | contig 19229 bp, 11 predicted proteins | sample Ectturendosymbi2_FD_188042 | JGI IMG/M metagenome (GOLD analysis project Ga0210059, IMG submission 188042) | Ecteinascidia turbinata endosymbiont from Florida, USA - Sample 2 (SPAdes) (version 2) | ecosystem: Host-associated > Tunicates > Ascidians > Unclassified | place: Key West, Florida... | reverse complement strand
ACAACCTACTTACGTGAAAGCAGTTTCTCAACTTGCTTGGACATCGAAACTAAGGCCAGGAATCTATAAGAGCTCGATGATGACATGCAAGCAAGTGGCTATCTTAAACGAAAAGCCATGCTACAGCATAATTATTGAAAAAAAACAGCAAAAAAAACTTTACCTCTGTCTGATTGTTGGTGTACTTTGTAAGTTCATTGTATCGTTATATTCGTTGCAATGAAACTATGTTACTATCAATTACTTGAGTTCAGACAAGGGGTACGAGAAAATTTGATGAAAGGTCAGGGGGTACGAGTGCATATAAAGGTTAAGAACCACTGATTTAACACAACTCCATAACTTACAATGCTACTCTCCTCTTGATCCTTGAAATAACCCGCAACAAAGCGTGCACCTTCAACAGCTGCTCTTACGTCATTTCCCATCACTCTGGGAGGATCTCTGTTTGCATCTCTTCCGGAAATGTCTGAAAAAAGTGGTTGATAAAATATCGTGATTTTCAGTCGTTTTACAGAAGATTCCAAACATTTATTTTCGAACCCGCTTTACCTCTCAGGAGGGTCGCTGGGGCAGGAACCCCAGGTCGCTGGGGCAGGAACCCTAGGTCGCTGGGGCAGGAACCCTAGGTCGCTGGGGCAGGAATCCTAGGTCGCTGGGGCAGGAACCCTAGATCGCTGGGGCAGGAACCCTAGGTCGCTGGGGCGGGTCGCTAGGGCAGGAACCCTAGGAGGTCTCGAAATACCTCACGGTTTCCAGCAATGTACAGTATGATGGTGTGCAGACAATTGAGACCACTTCATTTGAGACCACATTCGTGTGAGACTCGTTTCCTCATGTGATTGTTTCGACCAACGCAAAAAGGTCTTTTTTTCTTTTCTCGTCTTTCATTTTTCAGTTAAAAACTTAAACTACTGCTGCGCCTCGGTAAAAGAAACGGGCAGGGACGCAAAACAGATAATTCTTTGACCTGGTATAATGAAATGACATTTCAGAGGTGCAACGCTCCCTTCCAAACCCGAGGTATGAAGAGTTTTCTGGCCTCTGCGCTGTTATAAAGTGCGAGTGCATTTACAACTCAGCGTGAGTCCATAGACGTAGCCAGGGGGGCAAAGGGGCCATGCCCCCCCCGAAATTTTTAGAAAATATTGTCATTTTGTGCTTTGAGAGACGTTTTTCCAAACAAAATAGTGTTATTCGCCTAAAATCAAGCATTTTGGCTCCCCCCAAATTTTTTATCCCCTCCCAAATTTTTGGGCTGGCTACGCCACTGCGTGAGCCACCCCTGGACACGGAAGGAAGTAACCTAACAAAACGTCAAATGAATAGTCACCTTGCAAAACTTCAGGTCTCCCGCAAAGAAGTGGAAGGTAGATCATAAAAATGTGATTCATAGCAAATCAAAATAGCTTCACTTTAACGTGGCGTAAATTGAATGTGATCTCAAACTAATGTGGTCACGACTGAACGTGGTCCCAAATGAACCGGTCTCAAACGAACGTGGTCTCAAATGAATTGGTCTCAATAATCATGAAACCGACACTTCGCGACAAAGTGCGCAGTTGTGAAATTCCTAAAGCCCTTAATGTCGAACCACTTCTTTGAATCGAGAGATCTCAGCGAAGATCTCTCGCTTCTCACCTATTGCTTTGGGCGTTATTTTCGTTATTAATAGTAAATATTATAAAACAAAAGAGTAGCTGAAGTAAAAACTGCCGACCACTCAGCAGCTTTCGTAGATTTTCGCAACTGAGTTTCACTGAAACCAGCACCAAAGATCTGAAGCCCTGGTTGATTAAAACCTGGATCGTAAATTTTGAATGGTTTTGTAACTTAGAACAAAAAAGTGAAAAGGGGTAATAGCCCCTCACTCTCAACCTTTCCTCGGGAACTGCAAAGGTAATCATCCTAGAAGTTCACAATGTTTGCTGCAAGCATAGCTGCATCCTCGAAATAATCCATACCCGGCTCCAGTTTAGACAGCCATTGCATTTGCTGAAGAAAATGTAGCATTCAGTGGCGTGTTTAAAGGGAGGCGAGCGAGGCACTTGCCTCGGGCCCCCCTTTTTGGGAGCCACCCTTGAGGTGCGTAAATATTCCTTATTTTTGGTGAAAAACTTATTATCCACTCATATAATGTACGATAAAGCAGAACATAAGTAAGTGCTTTACTTTCAATGGGCCCACCTAAAGAAAGTGTAATGTGCAGGTACCATGCTTTCAAAGGGGCCCAAAACGGCGATTGTAATGTGAAATTCTTTGCTTTCAAAGGGCCCTCAAAAGCAACTTTAATGTGTAAGTACTGTAGCAGTGGCGTGCAGAAGGGGGGCGAACGGGGCGACGGCCCCGGGCATCCAAGACAGGGGGGCATCCAAAGAGTGAAATTACAAACATTTAAACGCTGTAACTCTAGATGATTTTTTTCTATTGTAAGGCTACTAACGCATGCAGCATGTACTTAATTTTTTTAAACTTGTTTTGTTTTCGATACTAGTTTTTACGTATTCAAATGCCAGTAATTCTCAGCTTCTTCAATACCAGGGACCTGCACCTTAGGTGTGCGGTGCACACCAAATCAAACTGATAGTGACGTGACTTGTTCCAGATCGTGCGATCGAAGGAAAATCACAAAAAGATTGAAAGATAATCAGGGTTGAGAAAAATCCGTTAAAAAAACAACCCACCTGGTTTTTGTCTGTTTTAATCTGCTTTTTTGTGTTTTTTTGAAAGAAACAGGTTTTTGTTATTAAAAAAACGCAAAAACACAATTCTGTATTGGTTAAATTGCATCATGCAATATCACCATTTTCAGAATTGCACAAGAATAACTTGTTATACCTATTATGGCATTCAAAATTGAAGGTAAAGAATTGTACCTCTCTTTGTTATCCCAAAGTGCTGTTGGTCAATTCACTCCAAAGTGGTAGGCTTGACAAGCATGCGCACAGCAAACAGAAAAAAAGCCACTCGCACACAAATTCTGCAGTATCACGTCAAGTTTATGCACATGCCCTGCTATAGTTCAGCATCCATACAGTGTATTTTTTCGACATACCGTTTGGTATTGTCCAACATCATAAACAGCTTGTACGCAGAGACGGCAGCAAAATAGATTAAAATATACCGATTTTACAGAGATGAAGAAGATAACCAGTATAATTTACTCAAACTGTTCGAATTATTCTTCCCTTTTTTTCAAGTTCTTCCAATTGCGTTGCTGTTTTTTTCTCTTTCATTAAAACAAATTTGCAGTTAACTGTACAAGTGTGCTACTTATTTTGCTTTTTATTTCATGGCACATGTTTCAAAGGAAAAGTACAGAGTGGGATTTTTGGCGGGTTTTACTGTTTTTTAAGTGGCCTTTAAAAAAAAAACGTTTTTTTTTGGTTAGGTCCAAATACATGAACACTGAAGATAATTATGCACGTTTAATTGATTTTCTGAGCCAAATTTCAAAACTGTCCTATTTTAACTTGTTTGATTTAGCTGATTTCATAATCAGCTGAATTTTAGCTGAATTTATAATGCATCACTAGTTTCTCGTTTCGTTTTTCTGTGCTAATACAGTCGCACACCTGTGCTTGCAATATACGCTTCGTTTCGAGTTTCGTCATCAATTGGCAGTTCAGAAGGATTGATCATAACGGCTCACACAAGCCCGTATCTGTTTTTCCCCCTTAGTAATAGTATTTGTAACAGCCACATAATAAAAACAAAGATTTTCTTGCGTACCTCATGCGCATTCTCAATTCTTGTGTAGTTTAGCAAGTTTCAAACTGTCAAACCTAGGTTTTCACCATCCCCGCCGCATACCTTCTGATCGACTGCTATTCGACGAGACATTCGCGCAGCCTTGTATTTTTGCAGTTGTGAACTACGCTGACGTAGCACTGAGTGAGTTGTACTCCCCAGTTTTAACCAAGCCCGTAGCCAGTATTTGCGTTTTGGGGGGCAAATAGCGTTTTTAGTGAGGCAAGATTTTATTGCCTCCCTGTGGCTACGGGCCTGGTTTTAATGCGTTGCCGGATATTTCTGCAGTCATGAACTGCTCTGTCTCAGGAGACCGCTGATAATAATTTATGTTCATTTCAGTGACACATTGTAGCCTACAACAACGAGTAAAGACAGTGCGTGTAGATATGCACAGGGACGTCGGATGCATGGCGGGGGCATTGCGCCTTTGCCCTTTAAAATAGGGAGCAACGGGGTCGGAGGTGCCTTTTCACAACAGTATCATTAGTAATTTCATGGTTTATCAAGATCGACTTGAAACAAATTTATTCCAGCCATTCAGGTACCCAGAAAATTCAGAATGATTTTCATAATTTCTGTTATATTTTTGAGGTCAACATTGTTGATGAACAGAAACAAACATAATTGGTAACGATTTTTTTGTTGTTTGTAAGTTTCCATTGCCCTAAACTCTTTTACTGCCCCCCCTCCTCCCTGCCCTACCGCTACTCCGGGGTCCCTGAATATGCATGTTGTTGTGTCAACAAACTTCGCCAAAACGTTGTTTTGCAAACGTGAATATGACGTCATATTGTGACGTCACTAACAGCGTATATCCAATAACAAGACCACCATACGCCACTGCTCAATAATAGAATTTCGAAGGGGGGCATCCAATAAAACAGTCGCCCCGGGCATCACCACACCACTGCACGCCACTGGTAAGCAGCCTACTTTGCTTTCAAAGAGGCCACCAACAGCAACTTTAATGTGTAAGTGCTGTGCTTTTAAAGGGTCCCCAGTCCCTACCAACATCTCCATTGAGCAAATAAAGAAAAGCTTCAAATCAGCGTCTATACCTATGAAATTGTGGGTTAAAACTTCTTCCAAAAAGTTCTCAAAAGACCCTATCAAATAAGAGCAAATATTTATACCAAGTGATTATTTTTAAAAGGCCCCCCTCTTTAGCCTTGCCTCGGGCCCCCCAACCCTAAACCCACCACTGGTAGCATTCCATGTGCTGCAACGTAACCGGGAAAGCCCCTCACCTGAAATGTTTCGTCGAATCGAAGGAGGTTTCAACACTTGTTCTTTCTGCTTCGCGAATGGATCTAACTTTTTCATGGTGGAACTCAGAACTAGCTTCGGAAGCCAAACCATGAAAACCTGGAAGGCAAACCGGTTTTGTGATCTTCAAACATCCTTGATGGCTTATTTGTGAAAATAACAGAGAATTTTCGAACAAACTTAATGATTAAATAAACTGATGGATGCGAAAGGACTGCTTGCTTTGCAGGCAGGTTACTGTGAGCGTTGGTGAAACGTTGGCCTGTGCTTTCATGGAACTTATCGCTCTGCTGCAAAACCATTAACATCGTTGGTGCGGAATGTTTGTTTAAAGAACTTCAAAGTAAATTCCACAGTCATGGCCGTTCAAACATTTGCGCCTTGCAGAGATGATCACTATCCGGTTTGTCGGTTGGATATCCGGCAGGATAGTAAGTTTTCAGCCGGATACGGATATCCAAACACTGCTTTTAAGCAGGAACCGGGTATAGATAAGGATATCCGACCCGAAACGTTTTCCTCGATATTTTGAGGATTATGACTGAAATAAATTTTGTTCACTTTGGACCTCATGGAGAAAGTCGCACATTGCGCAATCATCTCTTTATTATGTGTACACACCAAGCATACAAAAAACAAGAAGTGCTGTTAAAAGTGTTGTGCTCCTCTCAATGTTAGTCATGTGCAAACATCGATTCTGTAATGCGCTACTGTATGACTAACCATTTTTATGCTCTTGTGTCTATGATCGCGTCTATAATATGGACCCCGAGTCCGCAATGAACTACTATTATTATATTATCTTCAGACGCTTCTGAGTCCAGGGCCGCAGCCAGCTGATATTATTGGATGGGGCAAAATGATTGCAACTTGATGTTGCACCTAACACCTAACTATTTAACTAAACATGTTTTGAAAATTTCGGGGGTGGTAATTGCCCAGCTCACCGCGGTTGCTGGCCTGTCCGAGTCTATCTGTGCATTATTAAAGAAAAACTTTGGATAGTCTTCATATATGGATAGTATGATTTCAACCAAAGCAGGATTCGGATCGGATATTATTTTTTAAAAACAGGATAGGATCGGATAGCAAAGAAACACTATCCGGTCACGTCTGGTGCCTTGCGGCGAACATCATCGATGAAATATTATTATCGATGATGTATCGACTGACGCCAGTTGATGTCTGCGCCCAACAACTGACTGAGTAAAGTGAAACTTGTTCCTGTTTACCACATCATGTCGTTTATTGTCTAGACGTTGTTTTCAAAACAAACCCAAGCTCTATTGGAACCAAGGATAGATTTAAATATTAAGACAGCTTTTTGTCGGTTTGCATGATATTATTGATGCTTTTGTTTAAAAAGTGAAAATTAATTCTAGGAAATTCAATGTCAGCAGTGAAAAGTTGGAGGTTTGTTTAAAAATACTGAGGTCATTTGTCAGCTGTTTAGTTTCACTAAGTTTAACAACCAGCCCTAATTTTAGCTGAAAAGAACGGAGTTGCATTTTCAGTGTGCAAAGGCTTACTGTATTTTGCGTAAAATGTGAAATGCATTATTTCATTACCAGGCTGCATAAGAACTTCAAATAACAAGAAAACGATTTCATTCAATGAGTTTGATGGACGGCGATGAATGGTCCGAGATATTTGCAGCAGATATTTTGTGACGTGAAGATAAACAAAAATCTAGTTTTAAGCTTTTTTTGGTCGGAGCTCAGGCTTTGCGAAGTTTAAAAAAAATAAAAAACCTTACAGCGCGGCAGGATTTCACCTGACATGCTGCGAGATATTCTTTGCTTTTGTACAGCTTGGCTATCTCTCTTCGTGCCTTTGACCAAGGTTTCAAAACAAAGCTAAAAAATTTACAGAAGTTATTTCTGGCGACTTTGAAACTGCACCTTCCGGCATCACCTTGAATAGAAACAACAAACCTTCTTCACTCTCTCCGACATAACATGAGTGGCAGGACCTCGGTAGTGGATGTTGAGGACGACCACAGTCAACATGATTGACAGGCAGACCAGGATCATGGTGAAGACGATGTATTGACACAGGAGGGGAACCCCCTTCGCTGTTGACGGAATCGCTTCAACTGAACACAACTTTATTCAATCAGTGGAGTTCGGTGAGAAACGAATAAAGTGACCTTGAAACACAGCGCAAGTCATTCTCACCGATGACAAGCAAGAACACGATGAGAGACAACAGGAGAGAAATGCTCAACGTCATCTTCTCCCCCGCATCCGATGGGAGGAAAAACACAGCACATGTCAGGAAGGAGAAAAGCATTGTTGGCAATAGTATGTTTGTGACGAGATAAAGAGGTCGCCTTTGCAAGACGAAGTAATAAGTCATGTCGACGTAAGGCCCTGCGAAAGAATAGCGTGGTTGAGTTGATCATTGCGAACAAACAGAGAAATGCTACCAACACTTCCCAAACATTTTATGGCTGGAACAAGTTTTCTTGTATATGAGAAACAGACCTGTTGCCAAACATGCGTCCCCACGAATGGCATTGCGTTTGATGTGAAAGGAATATTTCATAAAGTCAAAAGATTTCCTCGTTATGCTGCTCTTCTGTATTCAACTAATGACAAAATACGTCTTTGCGGAAGTTTGGCTGCTAGTTTATGAAAAGATATGCGATGTTTGATAAAAATCAAATGAAGCAAACAAATTTAAAAACTTTCTATTCCGGCACAAAATAGACAGTTTTTGCACAGAATAGACAGTTCTGTTATATCGGAATTTCATAGTTTCCCTTAAGCTATTTTTAAAGAATGATTTAATTCTGCGTATTGTCTCGTTGTTTATCAAAAACTTCACAAAAACATAACTGAAACGTTTTGTTGTTTGTAGGCGTTTTCTTGTTGTGGTGACTATACGAGTGGTCGCTACGCCGAGTCGGACAAGGTTGAGTTGAGTTTGTTGGCGCAAATATCAGACAATTTCATGCAAATTAAAGTTGAAGCGCTGGGACACATAAAACACTGTTAACCAGGTTGTCTTGCCGGGTACCCCTAAACAGTTTCATAATTTTTATTATGGTTTAAACAATGGTCGAATTATTACGAATTTCATAAGGTTATATTTTTTGAAGCGGACAAGACTTGTTGGGACGTTACTGGGCGGCTGGACACCCCAGCCGTGGGGCAATCGTTGTTCTTTAGACTGAATATGCAATTTGAGTCACTTCAAAAAGATGGTACGTGGTATTATGCGCAAAAATTTTTTAAATTGTGCAGAATTTCCCAAACGTTACGAAACAGGATTCAGAACAAACTTTTTAGTTATTTTTTCAGTTTTGTCGAAGACTATGAGATATGTGCGTTTCACATACCCTCCAATTTTTTTTGACATTCCCCAAAAACTGCGCGATAGGGAACTTTTCCCTTATCGGCCTCTCTGCAAGTCAACTTCTCACCTCGACAACATTTATACTTGATGTAGTGCTTGTAGCATCCAACCGACAACACTTCCCATTCACCACTTGATTCATATGAACTTAAGTTCGGATTCTCGCATTTGTGGTCTCTGTACAGCGGATGGTAAGTCAAGGTTTACAACTTGGAAGATGTCGCCACAAAACATTACCAGAGCAGCTTGCGATAATTTTGTTTTCTTTAATTGTTTTGAAATAATGCACTGGTTTACACTTTTTGTACAAAGGTGTCATTAAATCAGCTATGTTCAATCCGCGGCCCACGGGGCGCATGTGGCCCAGTCGAAGGTTTTGTGCGGCCCAGTTTAGCCTTACGCTGTAGTAAAAGTATCCCAGATACTGACAACTTGTCCTTATTTTGATAATCTTAAATTTGACATTTTTGATGCAGATCGTCTTCAGTGCCACTTTGTCACGTCTGTTACCATTGCAGTTAGGATTCGACGCTTTCAGTACATTAGCTTAAAGCTAAATTTAATTTGCTAAGAACAAAGAAAGCCACTGAATGTGCGGCCCTCATCAAAATGTCACTCAATGTGCGGCCCTGGTTAAGATAGTGACATAATTTTGGCTCAGTAAGCCATTTGGGTTGGACATAGCTGCATCAAATCGATTTCTTGAAACCAGATCTTCAATGAATTTTGACCTGAAAGGTTTGTAAAATTTTTCGAAGTGTAAAATAAAAAGTCCAGAGTTTTGTTGTTCAGGGCTTGACAATCCATAAACATTGTTGAAAAAAACTGGTAAAAAAGCAAGAATGCGTTGAAGAAGAAACATGTCCAGCGTAAATAGAGAGCCATTGACAACAAAAAGAGTTAGTTTTGTTCTTGCGACTTCAAAAGCCAACTTCTGACAATGTGAAATAGCAACAGCAGTTGAAGATGGTGTCGTCATTTATTGCGTCATTAATTGACGAAGCATGTAGGAGATTTTGCCACAAATGTTTGCGTCATATTAAAAATACTAAATGCAAAGTAAGCTGAGAAGTGTTGCAAAAAAGTATAACAAGAAAAAAAAGCAAAAAGCAATTTCGTGGGTAATAAAAACGCAGAAAGAATGATTGGAATTAAATTATTTTTAACATTTAAAAAAAAAATACTTTTAGTTTTACCCAACATTCCTTTAAAGAGTGGTAAAGCGATAGATCACGTGTAGGGAAAAAATGGAGGCTATTTGATGAAAATCATTGTTTTACACGTTGTTTCTTCTAAAGTATTGAGATCGATTTATTCATCAAAAATATACAAAAAATCTGCAAGCCATTCGCGAGCACTCAACTCACTTAACTTCCCCGTCAGAGTTGACCATATCCAGCAAGTCCATACCCTGCGACCATGGCCCGATCTTCATTGTGCAGTTCTGTGTATCGAAAGGGAATTCTGCCACCTTAGTGAAAAAATAAACGCGCAGTTAAGTATAATAAAAATGTTTTCTAGTTGTTTAAAAAGAACCACCGGCATGGACTGTCACGCAAAGGCCACAGATTCAAACGAAACCATGTCGAATGTTTTGGAAATATCTGAGTGGATGTCAAAAAAAATCCAGCAAAAGTATATTTTGAATCATGTTCTTTTTGCCAAACGTAACGATTTGATCAGTTTCACAACAGCAGCATGACGTCAGTTACTATGGAAATTAAACAACCTATCTGGGTGAAGACAGTTTATCAACGACGCGTGTGAAAGCGGTATTTCATAAAAGACATGCTAATTTTTTTCACATAATTGAAAGAGTCTGGGTGGTCTGTAAGGTTTCGAGGAATCAACCGACTGGACTCTACTTTCATAACTTCGCGATGATTCAAACTTGCACATATCTGCTTTCAAGTAACTATTTTCCGCAAAGGTGACGAAGTTGAATCTATTTTAGGAAATCGATTTCACGCAAAATTACGCATCCTCAATCTGAAATCTGCAAACAACACTTACGGGTGAAAAGTTAAAAGGCTGAAACAGGGGCTGAGAAAGGAAACAAACTCAAGATTAAAATGCTTGTTGCAACCAACACATCCTTATTTAACTATTTTCAACTTTAAAAATTTCTCATAGTATCAAAGCCTTGCTTGAATCCATTGGAAATGGTTAAGTTTATCTTTGCAAGCCACTCTCCATTTCTGGTTAGGTTTCACGGCGCTTGGAAATTCTAGCAAAGCCAACAAATGCCGAAAAATTCTATTGGGTCCGATTCCAGTTGTTGTTGTAACTGGATCACGTTAAATTGGATATCATGTACTAGTGGCGTATCCTAACGCTTGAATGTCTGACAATACAGACGCAGATGGTCATTGAAATCAAAAAATGAAACTAATATCAGTTGAAAATTGATGAATGAATAACGTCTATCACAACTGGTTACTCTGTCACTCTAATTATAGTTTGTTGCTTCTGAAGATTTACAGGGGTAGCTGTGCGTTTCAAGTCTCATGGGTTCGTCATAATGTGCTGCTTCCTGTTTGTTTGAATTGAGATTAAGTCAGTATGCCAGCGAATACGTTTTGCTTCTATTGTTGAAGCAATTCCATTTTCTCAGTCGTTGTGTTTTTCCTTGCCCTGGTTAGACACAAGCAGATGCTGAAAACGTGTAGATTCTGGGGGTGATATATACCATGGTTTCCGGATGGGTAACGCCCTTTTACGCCCTCGCCGGCCACTATGATGGCCGGTACTTCTTTGGCCATAACTCTCCAGCTGCTAGAGCTAGAGAGCTATTCAAACTCTCTACGGATTCGGGAAGTCTTCTAGTTTACTTTGAAAAAAAAATTTTTTATTTGGGTTCTCTCTGGATGACGTCAAAGTGGGGGTTATTTGCGTTTTTTTGGCCAAATTTATCTGGCCCTGGGTGCCAACCCAATGAGCCATTTTTTGGCTCATGTTTTTTTGGAATCTAGACTATCATCCGAGTCTTCAGAGCCCTTGATTGGATTTATAGCGTATCTGGAGCCAAAATTATGGCTCAAAATAAAAAAAATGGATAAAAATTCCACCGCCACAAATGTTGATCCTGGGTATATTACACCCATGGCCGTACCTGGCCATAACTCTCCAGCAGATTGAGCTAGAGAGGTTTTCAGACCCTCTGAAGAGGGGAAAAGTTTTGTAGTTTGTAATAAAAAAAACTGTTTCAGTTTTGGATGTCGTTTTTTTGTTTATGTTTACATGATGACAGCATGTTTATGCATATCCTGTTTACATTCTGATGACGTCATGATCCCCTGGGAGCCGACCAAACGAGCCACTTTTGTCCAGGCTATAATACGAGTCTTTGTAGGGTTTGATTGACTTTGTAGCGTTTCTGGTTCCAAAATTAGAGCCAAACTTCCGGGAATTAATTAGGGAAATCCCCGAAACGTCCTGTGGGAAGACCTTCCTGTATTTGGACTTTTTTTGCATAACTTTGGAACCAGAAATGCTAGAAAGTCAACTAAGGGCTATAGCCTAGAATCCAATAAAACTTTGAGCCGTAATATCGGATCATGGGATCAGCCGATGGCGTCATCAAAATAACCGAAAAACATACACCAATCATGACGCCATCGATCAAAAACCCCAAACTCCAAACTAAAGATTTTTAAATTCAAAACCAGTGCTTCTTAACCTTCATCGGTTTCGTTCACCGCTGCCATCGATTGCTGCATTCCCGTTCACCCCAGTGCGAATGCATGTCCCATGTGACAATTATAACCTTGCTATTGCATATACATTGTTATTGAGTCTAATTTATGTACAAGATCTGCTTAAGCTAAGTAACTCATTTAAAGACAGTTGAATCCGCAACAACTGTCGAGAAATGGGAAGCTACGAAAACAACTCAGCAACAAATGTAGTCATCCGATGAATATTAACGAGCGACACAAACTAGAGGCTCAGTGAGAATCAAAGATGTCTATCACTGCTGATACAACAAGAAAAACCACAAAAAAACGATAAGAAACTATAAACATTTACAGCAGAAAGCCGTTTACTAATTACTGTAGTGCTCCAGAACTTAAAGGATAAACTTTACAAACTGCAGATGAATTAATTCCTCCAATGCAACACTCAGTGAGTCAGTGCATTTCAGCGCATTTCGCGTTTTAGTTTTCATCTCGTCCACGGACGTCAGAAGGATTTTTTCCAGGTCGACCCAACCACGGTGAAACATCATTTTACAACTCAAATCTAACAGAAAAACATTTTTCTACAAAAAAATGAATAGGAAAATATCAAATGTCAAAATCCAAGAGGGCCAAAGCCCCCGTTCCCCACTTCCGACGCCAATGAGCTCGACCAAATACGAAAATCCTTTTCTCTGACATGTGAGTGGTAGTCATGACATAAGCACCAGTTTCTGCAAGGCTTGTAATGCAATTTTGTGTACTATTGGGACTCAGACAAACCAACCCAAAAATCAGCATAGTAGAGATATGTTTTGAAAGACGTTGCGATACAAACTTTTTGTTCTCCCCTTCCTTTAAAAATCTGGTTCTTCAAACTGCGAAGCTGATGACGCTGGCGTGTTCGGATCGATTTAATCTGTAGCTTAACATTTACTTTCATCAAAACAAGGTGATTTTGTGCGTATTTTCTTAGACCTTCTGTAGGTATTATCTGAGGTATAAACACGTATTAGATATTGGAATCAATACCAAAGTAATAAAACACATATATCACAAGTCGGCTACTTCTGTACTTTGAGTGGTAAGGCAAGGCTACTCTGATCAGTGTTCATGTGTCTGGTTTTCTCCCGAGATTGAGAATGAACTTTCGAAAGTACTGCAATTCTACCAAGTAACCTTCACAGTTGTACAGAAAAGTCGCTCATGCACAGCACAGCAGAGATTCTGTCACGCCAGTGAATAGAACATGGCATCTCTCGGTAAAGCCTATCCCTATATCATAGAGGTAGTTGATTGGATCATAGTACGGTGTTCCTAAAGTGGTGTTTAAGTGGCTAACTACTTTAAACAAAAGTTAGCTTAGAACGTTTGAAGTTCGTCATTTTGTTCATGATTGTTGATATGTGTTGGGTAAAAAAGCAACAATCAGAGGATGCAAAAACTTAGCAACAGAAAATTGATTCACCCTTCATTCACCCCTGTTCTTTCATTCACCCTTGCAAAAATCTCATTCACCCTGAGGTGAACCATTCACCCGGTTAGGAAGCACTGAGCTAGAGAGCTGTTCTAACCCTCTAAAAACTCGGGAAGTCTTGTAGACGTGCCCCACAGAGAACCCTAAACTGAACAATTTTTTTTTCGACCGAAACTAGAAGACTGCCAAAATCCGTAGAGGGTTTGAACAGCTCTCTAGCTCTAGCGGCTGGCGATTTATGGCAAAAAAAGTACCGGCCAGCAGAGTGGCCAGCGCGGGCGTTAAAGTTAACTAAGTGTCTGAAAAATTGAGTAATTTGTTTCCACAAATGCGACATAACAGTTGAATCAATCAGCATATTTTGAAGTAGGAAATCAGTTTCACGTAACTCTACACATCCTAAGTCCTGAAATCTTATTTATAGTGTGTATATGTGAATGGTTTGTTTAAAGTTTGAAGAGATAAATGTTACTTTTCTCTGTTGAGACCCGAAAAATATTGGTTGCTCTTTAGAAGAAAATCAATAAGTTTGACCTCGGTTTGACCTTTGTTTCTCCTAAAAACAGGGGAGCGATTCAACCCCTCAGCTCGTTCCTGACCGGTACAGAGCTACATCCGTTGTTAGTACCTGACCGGCAGAGAGCTACTTCCGTTGTTAGTACACAGGAGACGAGGTCCTTTCTGAACGTGATTTTAGGGTAAATTCGGGCTCGACTTGTTTATTAACTTCTCTACACTACCAAAGAGTTGAACCAGAAATCAAACTTCGTGAGATGAACCCTCTTTTTCTTAATCTTTCTTGATTCAAGCTTTCGCTCTTGCAGAGGTCAATGATTTGTGGCAAAGTTTAAAATCTGCAAAAAGTGGAATTGACATTTTTCGAAAGGTTAGTTCATAACATTTGATTTGGTCAAAGACATGAGAGTCATTTCCAAAGAAACATGAAACAAGCGTTTTAAGTGAACTGCACTTATTTTTATTTCAGCAACGTTTTTTGCTTGAAACACACAAATTGTATAAAGTAGGTAATTTCTGTTAAGTTTGTTTTACCTGAATTTCACAGAAACTTTTAAATATAGCTGGAGGTTTCCATTCTATGTCTCCAGTGTAGTTGACTTTTGCTTTTGTGAACTGTGATATCGCAAAGTCGCCATCAGCACTGCAAAAGTAAATGCAGACAAAACGCACTCGATTGGGGATTTTTAAACTTTTCGGTTGACCTGGAAATGTTGATTTTGCTTGCAGAAAGGTCCAGCAAACAAAAGGCATCGTTGCAACCAAACCAGGTTTGCAGCTAAGGGCTAATATACCTACCAACCAACATTAGTCTCAAGCCCGTTTCAATGCTGAAAACTTAACATTAAAGGGATTGTGTGGCGAATCAACCTGCAACAAATGACGCCCAACGTGTCAGTGGCTGGAATTCCCCGTTGAAGATCGTCTTGAGCTTGTGAAAGGGGGAAATGATGTGGCGCGGTGATTCGCCTCATATAGCGTTGAATTCGTAGCAGCGACAGTAGAGTCTAACTAGTGGGGAAACTTTATTGCTGCTACTCCGATGGTCGGCGGTTCAACTCTCCATTCAGGTGGCTCAGGGCGACGCAGCATTGTGGCTGCAACAATTGGCAGCTTCTGAGAGTTTACACATGGTTTTAAACTGTGAATTTGGAGTGCAGGAGTGAATAGCTTATAAACTAAGTAATGCCGAAGTCAATTCGGTTCAAGTGTTGACACGTAGTCTTCAACAAGAATATTTATCACAAATAAAACTTGCGCATGGGTACACATTAGGCCTTTGGCCTTGCGTTAAAAAATCCGTTAAGTTATCTTGTGAAATGATATTGGGCATGCATTAGAACAGCTTTGTAAAAAGCTCCAGATGTAGAAATAACAATCCACAGGTCCGCAACAAGTGGGGGCAACCGGGCAATTGACCCCCTACGAAATTTTCAAAAATATTGTGAAAGCGCCAGTAACTTTTTACTTGTTTGGTACAACAACAAGTTGCAATCATTTTGCCTGAAACATTCAGCTGGTTGCGGCCCTGGTAAGACACACTACATTACAGAAATGAATGCAAGCACTCAATCACTTGTTGTACAGCACGAAGTCGGGTAACCATAAATCAGTAGTTGGTAGATGAACATATTCTAAACCCTCATATTCTTCTGGATTCCAAGTCAATCTCGGATCGTTCCAAACATGAAGAAGCCACATCTTTGTTTCAATTTTCTGATCAACTTCACTCTGAAACAGTTTTTCGCCCACTTGAATTTTTTGTTTATGTTCCGGTTCGAAAGCTGTTATAACCAACAATTGTTTGGACGAACAAATCTGGCAAAAAGATTTTTTATCAACTGTTTAGGGATTTAAAGAATTAATCTCAAATGATGATTAATTTCGTTTAGTAACACGAAAAAGAATTGATATTTATCTCTTTTCACAAATATTCTCAAAGCAATCAAAGCTGAATAAATCCACAGATTCGCAGTTTAATACCAACACAGGAGTAAGATTTTTGACATTCCACTTGTATCAATTAATTTAAATCACTGTTTTTGCAAATGCCACAAGATGTGCGAAGCATCAATTTAGAGGAGATCAAAAGAATATCACAACGCATTCGTATTTCACCTGGCCTTGGCCAAGGTTGGACTCTAATTCTTACCAGGCGATATTCGTGTCCTACTCTGGATATAGTGCTGTACGAAGTGTTGCGAGTTAGGGAGCAATTGTGTCTGTAACCCAGTGGTTCTAACCCCAACGCCGTTACAAAATGTTCGTGTCTGTTATTATCAATCTACGTTGTGTAGACAGTGTGTGCTTGTGCTCTATGGACTTCGTGTCTGGTCCAAACACTAAAATAAAAAAATTAAAAAAAATTATTAACAGACCTTGTAAACTAACTCCTATTGCCCTGTGATTTCATAAGGCTGAATGCAACCCAAAATAGTGTTAATTGGCAATTGTTAAAATCTACACGTAAATTTTTTTAAAATTCTAAGTGTAGCAACAATGCATTGCGAAATGATTTCGTGAAAAAGAAGACAATGAAACTCGAGATTTTAATTTTGCACAAAGTTTTGCTGGTCGCGCGAAAGCTGCGATTGATGAACCAATAAAGGACGTTGCGGAAAAAAACATCAAAATAGGAATCGGCACAACTTAAAAATAATCTCAGTTTGTCCTTTTGGACAATACTTTTTCAGATATCAGTTTCACCGATTGTGGTTTTACTCAAAGATCCTTTTCAGGCCATTTGCTGTGTTCTGATCTACGTGATCGACATTGTTATGGACATTAAAGCATCTACTGCCCACTTTGCAACTGACACTATCATGTTTTATTCAAGCAAGTGTCCCATTCACTTGCATAGCGTTTTATCTCACGATGTTTGAATTTCAAACCGAGATATTCTAATCAATATTTTATCAGCAATGTAGCATCATCTATGGCAGCTGTTCCGATGGTGACAAACATTATCGAGAAGGAACAACTCTCCACCGTCAATATTACACTGGTATGATTTCAAATTATACGTCATCTAATGACATGGTAACTGATTTAAAACTATGCGTCATCTAATGACGTGTTAACGGATCACAATCTCATACTTTTTACCACAGGAAGAGAAAATTTATGCCCCACAACGTTTACAAATTAATGTTCGACACGACGCCTTCTCACTTCCCCTCCCAGCACTACAACATTGTTCAAAGGATTTTCTCCTCACAGAAACTGAACAACTCTTCTTTCACTGCAGCGTTCATACTTGTGGTCGTCACGTTTTTCACCAAATCCGACCTCAACGGACGGTTTGAATTTTGGGGCGAAGCTGGTTTTCTGCGTTTGTTTTTATTTGTTTAGGCCTATTGCCAGAATTGTCAGTTCAAGCTTCTATTTTTATGTTTGGTGCTGTGGGTGTGTTTTTGGGTCTTGCGGTAGATTTTGATTGTATTTATAAGTTCGTTAAATATGACACAACAAACTCCCAATCGGGGGAATCCCCGCTGCACAATCGTAGCCCCGTGACCGCTCCTGTGCGTCTGTATTTTGTAAAAAATTTTTGATACTAAAAGATAAGATAACGTTTGATGTTTCGAAAACCACAGATTGTGGCTAAGGTGTTTGGAGCAAATTTTGCCGGAAAACTTTGAATAATTTTGCGTAAGTCAAAAAAATAGTTCACTGGAAAAAGGTCAGTCGCTCATAACAACCTTTCCGAATCATTGTCTTCTCTAAACAAACTTTTTTTCACCCTAAACCAATAATTTTCTTTCTCTGATCAAGGCCATTCATCTATTCATCGCAATAAAGACCAGATATTCATCGCAAGCCTTTTAAATGAAGTTGTTTTCACTTTTCTTTACTTAACATTCCGGTGCGCCATCTCGCGGAAGTCTTTTTCCAAAAAACACTGACTTTGGATAAACAGAGGTCGTTGCCTCCTCTTTTCACAAACAAATTCCTCTTTTTCATTTGACCTTGTTCTCAACAACACTTACAACGTCAAGGAGTTGGTTGAGAAACAACTTGAACTTCACCCGAACACTTGAATTGTAACTGGCGCTTGCTCGGACTTTGCTATCGTAGTGCTCCATGAGGTCGATTGTCAACTGGTTGCGGCTCTTTGCGTCACCAGTTGACGTCAGCGTCCAGGCCAAAATAAGGATAAAAAACGTAGAAGCTGCGAACAAGAAATGATTGCCAGCATCGCATGTTTGTTATCCACTTTTTATCCAGTCAGGCAGTTCGGTTAAACTGACCAAGGGTGGCGGGGGACACAAATTGTTGCTGAGATTCGACCCCGGAACAAAGGTCGCTGTAATTTCAAGGTGTTCTCTTTTATTTACGAAAACAGCCAATCACCAAAGATCCAGGTTTGTAGGTTGTGCTTTATACTGTTTTAGTTGAACTGAGTTGCTGTTGCAAATGCAAAAATAACGATACATCATTGCCTTTTCACCCAAAGCAAGTTTCTTATTTGTCTGATACCGTTTCAGGACGAATTTACTTTAAACTGTCATGGCGGACCGCGGGCCAGGTTCTGGAAACCTTTAAGAGCCACCAATCTTTGCCTTGAGGTCCCCACTGATCTGAATGGTCGCATTGTAAGTGAATATGAATATAACTAGTATGTACTTTCCACGATGGGTGTAAGCAGGGAATCGATCAGCAAATTTTTAATAGGAAATCGATTTCACGTAGAATTACGCATCCTCAGTCCTGAAAATTGCAAGCAAAGCTTACAGGTGAAAATTGAAAGGCTGAAGTAACAGCAGAGAAAAAACAAACTCAAGACTACAATTAAAAATTCGTAATACAAGCTCATAAATCAAAACATCTTAACAAACTGACTGACGTCAAGAATACTAGTGGCGACAAACAAACGACTCATGAAATAAGTGTTTACTCAAAATTTAAGAAGACGTTTACTCAAATAAATAAATGACTGAAACATCTAACTAGTTGATGCTAATGGCTGAAAAGCTTCTCCAACTAAAAACTAACTCTTGGTGAAATGACTAACAACGGTAGAGAAAATAGTAAGCCATGTGCGGGCAGTAAGTCTCTGGGGTACGCATTTAAACCTGCCACGAGTTCGCTGTAAACGCTGCGGTGGGAGTAAGCAAGCTGTGTTGAGAGAAAAGCTAGCGCACAAAGCGGAAGACAACATCGGATTGAGACAAACAACG